>CABEAR010000023.1_pt1 | contig 9616 bp, 6 predicted proteins | sample 3422041 | NCBI WGS metagenome assembly CABEAR01 (sample SAMEA5534326, study PRJEB31848) | metagenome | biome: tundra; feature: field; material: soil | place: USA | collected 2013-05 | depth 0.15 m | reverse complement strand
GCGTCACCGCCCACCCGACCGCCGCCCGGACCGTGCAGCAGGCCCGCAACACCCTCATGGACCTCGGCGACCGCACCGGCAGCCTGAAGTTCCTGATCAGGGACCGGGATGCCAAGTACACCGACGCGTTCGACGCCGTCTTCACCGCGGCCGGCATCCAGATCATTAAGACGCCCGTCCAGGCGCCGCGCGCGAACGCGATCTGCGAGCGCTGGATCGCCACCGCGCGGCGCGAGTGCACCGACCGCATCCTCATCGCCGGCCGGCGACATCTGCGCCACGTCCTCGGCGAATACGTCGATCACTACAACACCCACCGGCCGCACCGGACCCTCAGCCAGCAACCACCCGACGGCAGCACCCATCTCGCGCCCGCCGGCGACAACATGCGCGTCCGGCGACGCGACCGGCTCGGCGGCCTGATCCACGAGTATTCCCAGGTCGCGTGAGGTGACGGCATTTTCGGCACCCACAGGCCAGGCGTCGATACTTGCGACCGTGCCGCGCCAGTTCAGCGGCAACGGCCGGCAGCGCCGCCTCGGCAGCGACATCTCCCGCTCGCAGGCCAGCTCCGATCAGCAGGAAGCCAACTGGTACGCACACACAGCTACCGAGATCCTTGTCGTCGGCGCCGCAGCCGACCCCATCAACTACGCGATCGCAGCCGCCAGGTTGTGCGACCACACGATCGGCTGGGACAGCCGGACCCGCTACCCCGTTCCGCTCCACGGCGCCCACCAGATGGACAAAGATCACCCCGAATACCGCCGGACCATCGACCTTGACGATGACGGCCAACAAAACGAGAGCAGCGGCAACGCCCGCGACACCTCAGCCGAAGCTAACGAGAGTTAGCCGGGACGCCAGCACCGGACCGGCAGGCCGATTTCCAGGTCCTCGGTGAGCAACACCCGCCGCTGGCCCGGCAAGCCAGGTGTCTTGCCTGGTGGCAGCTACACGACCGGCACGATCGACTTCAGGCCCAGGCGCCAACCCGAGCCCGTACGCCCGCCGCACGCTCGAAGGGCTACACCACAGCGAACGGCGGCGGATGCAGCCGACGGCCATTTGTCCAGGAGGAGCTATCCAGAGAACCCGGCACCACGACCACGGCCGGCGCGCCAGTCACGCTGACGCCACTGCACGCCCGGCACCGGCATGTATTCCGAGATGGCCACCGCAACACATGGCCGAGCCTCGCATCGCCTGCGACGAGAGGCCGTCGACAGCCCCCGCCAGTGTCAAGCATACCCCGATCGGCGGCGGGGCGCACCTGCGACGGTAAATGGCGGCCGGACAGTGCCGCTCATGACCGCGCCGCGGTCTTCCAGTATCCGATCAGTACGCGCGGGCATGATGCTGGCCGTCTTCGATAGCCGGTGCAGGACCGGCCTGACGGAGGGCGCTGGCGATAGCCTCGCCCATGGTTTTGGCGACCGGCGGTGGGAAGGCGTTTCCGACTTGCCTGTAGGCGGCGGTCTTGCGGCCGGAGAACTCCCAGCAGTCCGGGAACCCCTGCAGACGGGCGACCATCCGGGTCGTCAGCTTCGGCACTCCGTTTACCGGGAACTCTGGGCCAGGGACCTCGTTGGCGATGCCGAGCCCGTCGACTCCGAGTTCGCGCCAAGCGGCGCGAGCGCGGGTCGGCCCGAGGTCCGGACCGCCGTGCTTCTTGCTGCCGCCGACAATGGTCGGGGCGATCCCGGCCGCCCGGCGAACCCAGTCTTGCGCGCCCGGCCAGCCGAGTGAGCCCATCAGGTCGGCCAGTACCTCGCCGACGGTGGGCGGTGGCGCAGGCAGCGGCTGCGGCCAGCGGAACCACGACGCCCATGGCTGACTGAGCGCCACTAGCACGAACCGGGGCCGGAGCTGCGGGACGCCGCGGTCGCTGGCCTGGACCAGATCCCACCAGGTTTCGTAGCCCAGCTGGTGCAGGCGGTGCAGGACCTGGGCCCGGTAGTCGTCGAACCGGCGGGTCCCCAGGCCGCGCACATTCTCCAGCAGCACAGCACGCGGCCCGGACTCCTCGATCAGCCGCAGGGCCTCCGGGAACAGATCCCGCTCGTCCTCCTCCCCGAGGCGCTTGCCCGCGATCGAGAACGGCGGGCACGGCACCCCGCCGGCAAACAGGTCGATCTGCCCGAACGCCCGCCCGTCTACGTTTGCAACGTCGTCTTCGACAACCTTCCAGACAGATCCTCGGTTCCGGCGCAACGTGTCGCAGGCGTCCGGGTCGAGCTCGATGACGGCCTCGTGAGCGAACCCGGCCTGCTCCAGGCCGAGGGCCTGGCCGCCGGCCCCGGCGCAGATCTCCACCGACGTCAGCTCGCCCATGTTCCCTCCAATGCCGGCCTCCTGGCTGATTCTGCCCGCCGGCACTGACATCCGCCGTGTCCCACGCCGGATCACCACGCCGCCAATGTGGCCGTCAAGAACTCATAGCTCAGGACGCGCCGCTGGCCCGTCACCTCGCGCCACGCGTCGGCCTGCTCCGGGTTAGCGTTGGCGGCAACGCTAGCCGCCATCACGTCATAGGCGACGTGATACACCGCGTCGACCTCACCGGTGCCGCGGGCGATCGACGCCAGCCTGCTCGGCAGGGGCTCGGCGGTCACCGTCACCAGGTGCGGCTGTCTACCGCGCCGGTGGCGGATCATCTGCAGGCATTCATGCCGGATGTTCTGCACCCGGTCGGAGCGGATGGTCCACTTCGCGTGGCTAGCTGTCGGTCCGCTGCTGGCCTCCTTGGTGCTGCCCGCGCGGATCACCGCCGTGCCGCCATGCCGCGGTGCCGGCGGGCTGGGCGGTGCTGCTGGGCTTCGGGCTCATCGTGGACCAGCCGACCCGGCCAGGCAGGCTCGCGTCGCACCTGAGCGCGCTTGTGATGCTGGCCGCGTTCGCTGTCCCGAACTCTGCGCTGCGCACCGCGGCGCAGCGGCGGCTCAGCCAAGTCCGCGCCGTGGCCGGGTGGCGCAGACCGCACTGCTGCCCGAGGTCCCGGCTACCGTCGCCGCGGGGCGGCTGGCCTCGCGCTATGTCTCGGCCGCGGCGGAGGCACGGGTGGGCGGGGACCAGCTCGAGGTCGTCTCCGAGGGAGGCCACCCGCGCTGGCTCATCGGAGACACACGCGGAAAGGGACTGGCGGCGGTGCGCCTGGCAAGTGTCGCGATGACCAGCTTCCGGGACGTGCCTCAGCCGATGAGCGCTGGACGTCTACGGCCACGCCCCGGGGAAGCCGTTCGAGGCGGATTTCTGTACCGTAGCCAGCTGGGACAACGGCCAGATCGTGGAGGAGAGCCTGTGTTACGGCCTGGCCGGGCTCATGAACCAGATTGGCCTTAGCGGCTGACGCCAGCCAGATCAGGCGCGAAGGCCCTGCCCACAGGGAGCTGGAACGCGGCATGGCTGGCTCGGGACCGGCTTCGTCGACCTGGGCACCCCTGCGTATCGGGCTGTTCCGGACGCTGTGGATCGCGGCGCTGGTCAGCAACGTGGGCACCTGGATGCAGACCGTCGGCGCCCAGTGGCTGCTGGTCCATGGTCCTCACGCGGCCGTACTCGTCTCCCTCGTGCAGACCGCTGACACACTCCCCGCCGTCCTGTTCGCGCTGGTCGGCGGCGTGCTGGCGGACATCTTCGACCGCGCCCGGCTGCTCGTCGCGGTTCTCGCCGGCATGACCGCCGCAGGCGCGGCTCTCACCGCGCTGACCGCCGCGCACCGGATGCCGCCGGCGCTGCTGCTCATGTTCACCTTCGTGCTGGGCACCGGCGCCATCCTGGTCGCACCCGCCTACCAGTCCCTGGTTCCCGACATGGTCCCCCGCCCGCAGATGCCGGCCGCCTCGGCTCTCGGCTCGATCAGCATCAACCTCGCCAGGGCCATCGGCCCGGCGATCGCCGGGCTGCTGGTCGCCCGGATCGGGGTGGCCGCCGTGTTCGGCCTGAACACGGCGACGTTCCTGCTCTACGCGATCGTGGTGGCATGCCATCCCCAGCTGGGCGGGACTCCGCAGTCTCCCGAGCGGTTCATCCCAGGGCTGCGGGCCGGCGGCAGGTACGTGCGCCACGCACCCGTCGTGCGTCGCATCCTGCTGCGCGCGGCCCTGTTCCTGGTACCGGGCAGCTCGCTGTGGGCACTGCTGCCACTGATCGCCACCCGCCGGCTCGGACTGGGGTCAGGCGGGTACGGGGTGCTGCTCGGTGCCCTGGGCGTCGGTGCCATCGGCGGCGCATTCATCCTGCCGCAGGCCCGGGCCAGGCTCTCCGCCAATGCCCTGGCGGTCGCCGCGAGCCTGACCTACGCGGCGGCACTGGTCGCGGTGGCGCTATCACGCAACCTCGCGCTCACCCTCCTCGTCCTGCTGCCGGCCGGGGTGGCCTGGATAGCCTTCCTGTCGAACGTCAACGCCGCGCTGCAGCTCTTCCTGCCCAGGTGGGTACGCGCCCGAGGCCTGTCGGCCTACCAGATGGTCCTGTTCGGCGCCCAGGCAGCCGGGGCCGTGATCTGGGGAGTCGCCGCCGGGGCTGCCGGGCTGGTGCCCGCCTTCCTGATCTCCGCCGTCGTCATGGCCGCCGGCGCCGCAACCATCTGGTTCTGGCCGCTCCACCAGACCGCAGACATGGACCGCAGCCCGGTGCGCTGGCCCGAACCGCAGCTGCTCATCAGCGCTGATCGCGACAATGGACTGGTCCTGGTGCGGACCACCTACACCATCGCGGCCGAAAGGGAGCAGCAGTTCCTGCACGCAATGGCCAACCTGCGCCTGTCGCGGCTGCGGACCGGGGCAACCGACTGGGGCCTCTACCAGGACGGCCAGAACCCGCGCCTGTTCATCGAACTGTTCGGCGTCCCGAGCTGGGAAGAACACCTGAGGCAGCACCGGGAACGGCAAACCGGCACCGACCTCCAGTACCACGACGCCGCCGCGGCACTGTCCGACCCGCCGCCGCAAACCGACCACTACCTAGCCGCCGACGTCCGCGAGTAGCGAGAGCCCAGGTAAACACTCCACCCGGTCCAGCCACGGCTCCGCCTCGTGGGTCACTGCGGTCAGGCGTCGGTGAATCATCGTGGTGCGGGCACCACCGATGGGCGCAGATCAACTGATCTGAGCGTCCATCAACAGGGAGCCCGCACGGCGCGCCAAGCGTGCAGAACGGCGGACCTAGCGTCTGTAAATTAATAACACGCTGGCTGATGTCGGCGTTATGGCGGGTTACGGCGGGTTCACTGGGCTGAGGCAGTAGTTCCATTCGGGGTGCCAGTCGTGGCGGCGGAGGCGCCGGCTCTGCTCGAGGTCTCGCATCTCCCGGTCGCTGATCTTGATGCCCTTGGGGTACTGGCCCGGGTCGAGTTCGGCGGCGACGGTCAGACCGGTGCGGGTGCGCGTGTTCGCGATCAGGCTGACGATGACCTCGTGACTGGTCAGTGGCCGGCCGCGCCAGTTCATCGAGATGTGGCTGAACAGCCGGTGCTCGATTTTGTTCCACTTGGAGGTGCCGGGCGGGAAGTGGCAGACGGTGATCTCCAGCCCGGTCCCGGCGGCCAGCGCCGCCAGCTCGGTCTTCCACAGCCGCGTGCGGTAGCCGTTGGACCCGCCGCCGTCGGCGCAGATCAGCAACCGCGTCGCGTCGGGGCAGGCGGGCTGGCCGGCGGTCTGCCACCAGGTGCGGATCGTCTGGACCGCGAACGCTGCGGTGTCGTGGTCGGTGCCCACGCTGACCCACCCGGCGTCCGCGGCGATGTCGTACACCCCGTAGGGGATGGCCTTGCCCAGCTCCTTGTCGATGAAGTCGTGCACGTTCACCGGCTCGGGGTCGCCCCCGGGCCTCCATTCCCGCCCGCCGTTCTTGAAGTTGCCGACATTCTCTTTCTTCTTGGCGTCCACGCTGACCACCGGCTGGCCAGCCGCCTGGTGGGCCCGGGCCTGCTCGCTGATATAGCGGAACTGCGCGTCCCGGTCCGGGTGCTGGCGGCCCTCGGCGGCCCTGGCGTTGCCCTGCAGGCTGAAGTGCTCCTCGCGCAGAAGCCCGGCCACGGTCGGCGCCGACGCCCTGTGCCCGGCCCGGCCAAGCTCGGCAGCCAGGTTCCGCAGCGACCTGGTCGTCCACCGCAGCGGCGACTCCGGATCCCCCCGCGACGACGGCTCCACCAGCGCCAGCAGCGCCGCCTTCAGCCCGGGGTCGGTCACCGCCAGCTTCTTGCGGCCCCCGCCAGGCCGCCGCGCCCTCACCAGCGGCTCGTGACCGGCCTCCAGCTCCGCGACCCCGGCCGACACCGTAACAGCGCTCACCCCGGCAGCTTCCGCCACCGACTTGACACCGCCGTGGCCCAGCGACCGCGCCTCCGCGCCCAGCGCCAGCCGCCGCTGCCGCTCATCCAAGTGCGGCAGCAGCGCGGCGAACTTGGCCGCCAGTCCCTCCACCACGTCCACGGCAACGGCCATACCACAAGCATCCCCCGCCGCGGGGCATAACTCAAGGTTATTTCTTAACAGACGCCTAGTGTGCTCCCTGACCCGATGACCGATCATGCAGCATGACCATGCCGACAAGCCGCCGACGTTGGCAGTGCGGTCATCGGTGGAGGGATCGTTCCCGCTCTCGCTGGTGAAATCGGTAACGCTAAACAGATCGATGCTCTCCGGGCCCTGGCTACCCGCGGAACTCCTGTCCGGGTGCCGCAGGGCTAGGACAAGCGCGCCGCTGCGGGCATGGACCCGGGCGCTGCGGAGGGTTTGGCCAGCCAGCGGCGAGCTGGGGGGAACATCTACCTGCTCCAGGCGGAATTCCAGGCTGCCGTCGTGCATCACCACGTCCAGGAACTCGGCTACATGGGGCTGAGTGGCGAGCGCTGCCATGCGTGCACCACCGAGATCTTGGGGGTTCACCACCCGGTCGGCTCCAGCCTGGAGGAGTTTGCCAATGGCCGATTCCGAAGCGGTCCGGGACACGATGAACAGGTCGGGGCGCATGGAACGGGCGGTCAAGGTCACGTAGAGGTTGTCGGCGTCGCCATTGAGCGCGGTAATGAGCGCCGCAGCCCGATCGATCCCGGTAGCGTCCTCGTCGGTGGCATCGCCACACAGAGAGGGCCCGTCAACGGTGCCAGCCCGCTCCGCGGAGGAGTCGATCACGACCACCTCTATCTTCGCGCTGCGCAGGCTGCTGGCGATCGCCCGCCCCACGCGACCCCAGCCACACAGGACCACGTGATCCCGGGCTTGCCTGATCTGCCGCTCCATCCTGCGCCTCCCGAATTCGTCGGCCAGGTCGCCGTCGAGCAGGGTCTCGACCGCTACGGTGAAGGTATAGGCGGCCGAACCGACTCCGGTCAGGATCAGCGCGATCGTGAAGACCTTCTGTCCTGTGCCGAAGCGGTGCACCTCACCGAAGCCGACGGTGATAACTGTCTGAAAGACCGCGTCGAGCACTCCATAGCCGAACGCCACATAGCCCAGCGTTCCTCCGACCAGCACCAACAGCAGTGAGATGAGCCCGAGGCCGAGTCTCCTCGAATGCCGGATCGGCCGGCTGCCCGCGTGACCGCGGGGACTGTTGACAGACATGCCCCATTGTGCTCGGCCGTTGACGTGGCCGGGGGCCTGACCGCAACCTTTGGTCCCCGCGCCCGAGGCCAGTGACGTGGCCGGACGCCAAACCTGAGCTCCCGGAAGCGCCGTCTCCCTGGGCCAACCTGTCGTCGTGCACCTGAGGCACAGATCTGGTTTAGCCGGGGGCCGCCTGATCGACAGGAATGGTCGTCAAGTGACGGACCGGGCCAATTACAGAGCGTGATGCCGAGCGTGGCTGATTCCCGAGACGACCCTGCGCCTAACGCCGAGTATTTGCGGGCCGCCACGATAGAAGGGCTATGCGCAATGGCACCCAGATCGTCCAGTTCTGGTCGCGGCGAGAACGGTGCACCAGTCCCGCCCCAGCTGATCCTGGGGAATCCACACTGGCTTGTGCTGACCCTCGGCCGCCGGCCGCCGGGCGGCACTGGAACTGCCTGCGGATCGAACCGCAGGCTCGCATTCACCGCATAACCGCCCGCGACCTTGCCCGGAACAGCACAATAAGTCCTGCCGCCGCGTTCATCCTTTCCCGTGACCCGTGATCATGGCCCTGCCAGCCGCGTCGCCTCCTGCCAGCCGCGGGCCAGCCGCACGAAAGGCCCGGCGGCACCGTCATTGCGCAGGCCGGGACAGCCTCACCAGCAGGGGAAGGGGGGAGGTCATGGGCATCGAGGTGGTCACCGCCCGGATGAGATCAGCGGCGGAAAGGCTGGCCGGACGGGGCGGGCAGCAAGGCCGCAGGCCAGCGGCCCGGGACCGTGCTGGCCGGCTGCCCGCCCGCAGAGCCGGGCAGCCGAGCCGCCTGCGGTCATTCGACCCGGCCCGCATCGCCGACCTGGAATACCGGGCGTGGACCGGGTACTACCGGCGGAACTGGCCGCAGGTGCTGGCCGCCTTGGCCGGGCTGGTCCGGGCGGGCTTCGGCATGGACTGGTACCGGACCCTGCACGGCGCCTGGCTGCTGCTGCGCGCCAGCCAGCTGTGGGCACCCGTCCCCGGCAACGACCCCGCCGGGGCACGGGCCTGCATGCAGCGGTTTTATGCCCTGGTCAAGCTCAGCTGCGGCGAGCCTGCCAGCCCGGCACAAGCCGCCGCGCTTGAGCTCGACTGGTGGCGCGTGCACCGGCAGGTCCCGTACGCGACCGCGCCCAGAGGCGCTGACGACGAACTGGTCGAATCGGTGACCCAGCTGTACTGCTACCTCTACGGTGAGCGCGAGGCGGCGGTCCGGCCGGCCGCGGAGCACCGGGCCCGCGCGATGGACCTGTCCGACCAGTGGGTCGAGGAAGGCTGCCAGCCCGACAGCCCGCTGCTGGCGCAGCTGCACGCGGCGCTGGTGCGCGCCTACGCCGCGCTGCTCGCCGCCGTCCACCACTGAGCAACCGGAATGGCGCCGGCGCAACACGCGGGGGTAACGTCAGCCGCCGCAGATAAGAGTTGCCACCTCATGGCCGCGGAGGCGCAGCCGAACAAAAAACCGAGCAGACCAACCGGGCAGACAAACCTGTGCTGTTCCGGCCCCCCCGCCGTGCGCATTGCCGCGCTCCCCGCCCCCGCAGGACTCGCCGGGCCGAGCTGCAGATCACCCAGTTCTGAAGGACCTGCGCGAGGATGCCGGGCGGCTGCCAGTACCTTCCGGGCCTCAGCCCCGCCGAATAGAAGGCAATCCACCACAACACCCGCCGCCAGGCGGCGTGATCAACTCAAGAAACCTGTCCGCCAAAGCAGATCAAGCCCACTCCGTCTCGCTGCCACGCTGCCGCCCGCGGCGCCTGGCCTCCGCGTCGCGCCGCTTCTGCCTGTCCCTCGTCTTGGCCATATCGCTTACCTGCGATTGGGTGTGGTGACGTGAGCGCAATGTCCCTGCGGTGCTCCCGCCAGCACTTGACGAGGACCAGGCCGCGGGACGGCCGCTCTGGACCGGGTGGCCTGGTCGCCGGCATGCGGCCGTTTGGTGTCAGGACGGGGGCCCGGTGGTGCTTGGCCGGCTGGGTATTCCTGCATGGGGACGTCTCCGGCTGTCCATGCGTTCATGACGG
>CABEAR010000011.1_pt1 | contig 9770 bp, 4 predicted proteins | sample 3422041 | NCBI WGS metagenome assembly CABEAR01 (sample SAMEA5534326, study PRJEB31848) | metagenome | biome: tundra; feature: field; material: soil | place: USA | collected 2013-05 | depth 0.15 m | reverse complement strand
GTCGTCTCGCGGTTGTAAACGCCGTGCCCGTACGTGCCCGGGTAATGCACGCCGTCGGCGTCCTCCCACTCCGCCGTGCCGCGCGTGCACAGGTAGCCGTTGCCCGTCGAGGTCAGCGCCTCGCGAAGCCCCTCCCCGGCAGGATCGAAACCCTCGTAGGCGAGCGAGAAGCCGTTCACCGAGCTGCTCTGAGGAGGCCCTCGAGCACGCATGCGAAGCCCTCCACGCCGTCGGCCAGGAGGCCGGCGCGCATGACGATCTCCCGCGGCCCCTCCGCGGAGCGCACGCCCACCCGCACCGCCCTGCTGGGCCGGCCATCCGCCACCAGCGCGTCGAGGACGCCGGACGCATCGAGGCCGGTCACGTCGCTGCCGCCGAAGAGCGCCACGTGCGGCCGGCCCGCCCCGGCCAGGTCGCGCACCGACTGCCCCTTTTCGATCGGCACGCGCCGCCGCACCTCCAGCACCTTGCGCCCCCACCGGACGGGAGCCCCGCCTCCTCCGCGACGCCCCTGCAGACGGGCCGGCGCCGCGTCCTTGCCGGGCACGCCACGCCAGCGGAAAGCCGCGATCGGGCCCTTGTCCCGATCCGCATTCGCAGCACCCGCCTCTCCCTCGTGTCGCCGGCGGCGGCGAACCGGCGCGCGGGGCCTTGCCATTGCCCGAACGCGGCGGTCAGGCGCGGACTGCCTGACACACGGGCGACGCAGGCGCAGCGGCGGCCGAGCGCACCCGGGAACCGCGAGAGGGCCCCGGGCGCCTGTGCGTCATCGGCCCGGTCGACGAACGAGGCGAGCGTACCGTCGATGTCGCAGAACACCGCCGCGCGCGCCGGATCCTGCGTGAGCGCACGGGGACCCTCGGCCAGCGCCTCTGCGGCGAAGTAGGACACTCCCCCAGTATGCCCGCCCGCGTCGTCCCGCGCTCGCGGGCGTGACGGTCCCACTTGGCCCGACAGCCGCCGACAAGCATCGCCGCGATGGGCGAGCCACACCCGACCGCTGAGCTTGTTATTTAACCTCTGCTGTCCCGCTTGACACAGATGGCCGGTCTTGACCGGCGTGTCACAGTGACATGACACGGCCATCGCGTGATCATCTTTGGGGCTGTCGCTGGCGCCGGAGCACCGGCGCGGCCACGGCGCGCTGTATGACGCGGTGAACGCGGGCCGGGTCGATATCGCCCGGCTGCGGTGGTCGCTGGCGTGCCTGCCGCTGCCGTGCTGGCCGGACGGGCGGATCAGGCTGGGCGGTGGATGTGAGCAACCGGCTGCGGCCGGGCGCGGCGACCAGCCCGGAGCGCTTGTTCTGCCACGTGTACGGGCGGGGGAAGGGCCAGGCGCTGATGATCCCGGGCTGGCCGTACCCGGTGATCGCCGCGCTGGAGCCGGGCCGCACGTCGTGGACCGCGGTGCTGGACGCGGTCCGGCTCGGCCCCGACGATGACGAGACCGAGGTCACCGCCGCCCGGGTGCGTGAGGTCGCAGAACGGCTGATCGCCGCCGGGCAATGGCACGAGGGCGACCCGGGCATCCTCATGGTGTTCGACGCCGGGTATGACGTGATGCGGCTGGCGTTCCTGCTGAAGGATCTCCCGGTAGAGGTGCTGGGGCGGCTGCGCAGCGACCGGGTACTGTGCTTCCGCGCGCCGCCGCGCGGTCCCGGCCAGCCGGGACGGCCGGGCCGCGAGTGTTCCATCGGCCCACTGGCTGCAGCCTCCAGCGGGTCGAGCGGCTTCTGCGATTCTTCGGCCGCGACGAGCCCTGTCGCGGTTGTCGGCTGCCTGCTTACCGCCGATCTCAGCAGTTCCGCGCGCGCGGAACTGGCAACGCGCGTCGGCTGGCGCTCGACGTTCGGGGCGGCCGGTTCGAGGACGCGCGGATCGGCTGGAAGGGCTGCCATTTCGTGGACAGCCCCCGCAGCCTCGCACACCGCCAGCATCTGATGCAGCCGCATGGCATGGGTGTCGGGGTTCCCGTGCTGCGGCGGGTGGTGGTAAAGGGACACGATCAGGTGGTCGGCGGCGCGCGTCATGCCGACGTAGAGGAGCCGGACGTCCTCCTGCTGGTCGAGCATCTGCTCAGCCTGCTGTGCTGCCGCGAAGCCCGGTGTCTTGAACCCCTTGTGAAGCGTGACCTCGGGTGATGTGCCGGGTGGCCAGATCACGTGCCCGCGCGTGAGCCGCGGCGTGTTGATTCCCGTGAGCGCGACAATAGGAAACTCGAGCCCCTTCGAGCTGTGGATGGTCAGGATCTGCACGGCGTCGTCGTCACGTTCGGGTGTCACGGTCTTGCCAGCATCGGCGGCGTCGACCTGCTCCCGCGCCCAGCGGACGAAGGCCGTCAGGCCGGCACCTCCGCTGTCGAGGAACAGCCGGGCCTGGTGGACGAGGAACCGGAGCCTGCGCCAGTGGTCGCGGGGGCGCCGGTGGGCCGCGGTGAGTTCCACGGCGCGGCGTTCGCGGATGATGCGGTCGAGCAGGACGTTGACGGGCAGCCACGACCGAAGGTCGTGATACTCGTGCAGTGCCGCCAGCGCATGGGCCACTGGTGATTCCGCGGCGCCGTCCGGCGCGGCTGCGTCATAACGCCATTTTACCCCTGCCGCTTTCCAGCCGACGAGGTCGTCGTCGCTGCAGCCGAACATCGGGTGCCGTAGCGCGGCCATCAGCGCCACCGGGTCGGCGGGGTCATCGATCGACTGCAGCACGGTGATCAGGTCACGGACGGCGTCGCTCTCCCAGACCAGCGAGCGGCTCATGATCCGGTAAGGCACCGCATGGCGGTCAAGCGCTTCCTTGAGCTGGCCGAGCGACGTTCGCGTTGGCACCAGGATGGCCATGTCACCGAATGATGCGGGGCGGATTGTTTCCGGCGTGCCGCCGGCGAGCCACGAGCCGCGGGCGCGGACAAGCGCTGATGCCACGTGTTCGGCCTCGACCTCGTTGACAACCTGCAGAACGCCCGGCCGGGAGCGGAAGTTCTGCACCAGGCTGACGCGCCCGTCGGCGTACTGGTCGCGTACCTGCGCGAACAGTGCCAGCTCAGCGCGGCGGAACCGGTAGATCGACTGCTTCGTGTCCCCGACGAAGAACAGGCGGCCGCCGTCGATGGCTGCCTCTGCCCAGGATCCCTCGTCGAGCCCGGCGATCAGGTGCACGAGCTCGACCTGCAGCGGGTCGGTATCCTGGAACTCGTCGACGCAGACGACCTGCCACCGTTCGCGCCGGGCAGCGCGGATCTCAGCATCGTCGCGGAGCGGCATGGCGCCGGTGTCGTAATCCTGGCGCGCGGCCAGTGCGTAGAGCGGAAGCTGCAGCTTCTTCCCGCGCTCGGTCAGGTCGGTCGTGTCATCCGAAGCTTCGCCGAACAGCGGGAAGGTCCGGTATGGCGGAGCGGCGCGAGGATGGTCCCGGCCTCGATTGCCGGCAGGGGCTGGGCGCCGATAGGGCGGCCTGCCAGCAGGTCCCAGTTGCCGTCGAAGGCAAGCCACCACTTCCCTGAGAAACGCCGGGCTGAGGTCGAGGGTCAGGCCCGCTCGCCACACCTCGGCCAGTGTCTGGTCGGCATACCAGCCGTCGAGCTGGGAGCGCCACCAGGTGTCGCGGTCGAGGCTGGCGGCGACCGCGTCCTGAATGCGGAAACCGGGCGGCAGCCCGGCCTCGAGCAGCGCGTCGGTAAGCAGCCGCGCGGCGAAGCCATGCAGCGTGGTGATAGCAGCGTCGTCCAGCTCCTCGAGCGCCCGGGCGCAGCGAGTGCGCTCCTCGGCGGTCCTGCCTGCTGCGGGGCCGGCGGCGTCCTCCAGCGCTTCGCGGATCCGGGTGCGCAGCTCCGTCGCGGCGTTCTCGGTGAACGTGATCGCGGCGAGTCCGCGGATCGACTCCAGGGAACCTAGGGCGACGATCGACACGACCCTGTCGACCAGCTGCCTGGTCTTCCCGCTGACGGTGCCCGCGTCGACGAAAAGGTTCTCGTTGTGCGCGGCGACGATACGGTCGCGAGCTGCCTGGTCCAGCAGCCTGGCGGTCACGCGTGGCTCTCCGGCGGTTCGGCTAGGCGGGCGTAGCGGCTCACTCGCCCGTCCACGCGGATCCGCTCCCGCAAGTCGTCACGCAACCTGCCGCAGACCCGATCGAACGGGCACCAGGAGCAGCTGTCGAACGACCGGTAGAACGGGTCGAACTCGCCGGGCCGGGCCGGGAATGCCCCGTCGCGGACGTCGGCGGCGAGCACGTCGAGGACGCCGTGGAACTGATCCGCTGCTGACTTGCCGATCAGGCCGCCGCGGCAAGCGCCGCCCTCGTACTGCCCGGACTGCCGATCGGCCCAGGTGGCAGGCCCGCGTGCAGGAAGGTGTTGTAGGGGGACGGCGTCTGCAGCCGCGAGGGACCCCTCTGACTCGTTGTCCCCATCGGAGGGTTCAAAAGTTGCGGGGCTTTCCGCCAACCGCAGCAGGCCGCACTCAGCGGCTGGTAACGCGGCCGTGTGCCATGTCGATCCGCCGGTTGGTGGTCACTGCTTCGAGCATCCGGCGGTCGTGGGTGACGAGCAGCAGTGTGCCGGGATAGGACGCGAGCGCGGATTCCAGCTGTTCGATCGCGGGCAGGTCGAGGTGGTTCGTCGGCTCGTCGAGCACGAGCAGGTTGACGCCGCGTGCCTGCAGCAGCGCCAGCGCGGCCCGGGTGCGCTCGCCGGGCGAGAGCGTGTCGGCGGGCCGAAGCACGTGATCGGCGCGGAGGCCGAACTTCGCGAGCAGCGTCCGGACCTCGGCGGGCATCATGTCGGGTGTTGCGGCCCGGAATGCGTCGGTCAGCGGCTCGGCGCCCAGGAACAGCCGGCGTGCCTGGTCGACTTCGCCGACGATGACGCCTGGGCCCAGCGCGGCGTAGCCCTGGTCCAGCGGTATCCGGCCGAGCAGCGCCCCCAGCAGGGTGGTCTTGCCGGACCCGTTCGGGCCGGTGATGGCGACCCGGTCCGCCCAGTCGATCTGCAGGTCGACGGGGCCGAGGGTGAACGCACCGCGCCGGACGACAGCGCCGCGCACCGTGGCGATGATTGCTCCGGCCCGCGGCGCGGCCGCGATTTCCATTCGCAGGTCCCACTCCTTGCGCGGCTCCTCGACCACGTCGAGGCGCTCGATCAGCCGCTCGGTCTGGCGTGCTTTCGCGGCCTGTTTCTCGGTGGCCTCGGTGCGGAACTTGCGCCCGATCTTGTCGTTGTCCGGCTGCTTGCGGCGGGCGTTCTTGACGCCCTTTTCCATCCAGGCGCGCTGGAACCGGGCGCGCTCCTGCAGGCTCGTGCGCGTGTCTGCGTACTCGTCGTAGTCGGCGCGCGCGTGCCGCCGGGCCACCTCGCGTTCTGCCAGGTAGCCGGCGTAGCCGCCGCCATAGGCCGTGACCTGCTGCTGGGCCAGGTCGAGTTCCATGACCTTGGTGACGGTCCTAATGAGGAACTCGCGGTCGTGGCTGACCAGGACCGTCGCGGCGCGCAGGCCCGCCACGAACTCTTCCAGCCGGGCCAGCCCGTCGAGGTCGAGGTCGTTCGTGGGCTCATCGAGCAGGAGCACGTCATAACGGCTCAGCAGCAGCGACGCCAGTCCAGCCCGCGCGGCCTGCCCGCCAGACAGGCCCGTCATCTCGTGATCGAGATCCACGGTCAGGCCGAGCCCGGCCACCACGGCACCGGCGCGCTCGTCCAGGTCCGCCCCGCCGAGCGCAAGCCACTCCTCCAGCCGGCGCGAATAGTCCTCATCCGCGCCCGGCGCCCCCGCCGCAAGCGCGTCCGCAGCCGCCTGCATCTCCTCCTGCGCCGCGGCGACCCCGGTACGCCGGGCCAGGAACCGCCGCACGGTCTCCCGGGGGCGCCGGTCCGGCTCCTGCGGGAGATAGCCAATCGTCGCGCCGGACGGACTGACCGTCACGGTGCCCGCATCCGCCGTGTCCACGCCCGCGAGCACGCGCAGCAGCGTCGACTTGCCCGCCCCGTTCGCCCCGACCAGGCCAATCACGTCACCGGGACCGACCACCAGATCGAGACCGGAAAACAGCAGGCGGTCGCCATGCCCGGCCTCAAGACCCTTAGCGACAAGCGTGGCACTCATCAGATCGCATTCAGATTGCCCTCCGGGCGGTCATGACCGAGCGTACAGCGGCTTTGCAGCCCAGCCCCGAACGCGAATGTGTCTGGCAGCGCGCCGCCGCGTCCGCCGCCGCCCAGTTGTTCGCCAGCCCCGCTGTTTGAGGGCGCCGCCGGTATGCGGTCGGCAGCGCGCTGCCGTGGTACATCCTGAGCGCTAAGTTCGGGCTGCTGGCGCCCGCCGGTGCTCGGCCTTGGAATACGACTGGCCTCAAGCCTCCGCTCTGAGCATTGCCAGATAGTCATCGACCGTCGCCCTGACATCGGCGCTGCTCCAGTCCGCGACGATGGCGGCATCGGCGAAACCAGATCGACCTTGTGCCTTGCCTCACGAAACAGTCTCGCTACCGTCGGCTTCATCGCATACAAGCTGGCCGCGCCGTTTGAGCCCCGCCACCAGTAGAACGTGAAGCGTCGGCCTGACGCCTCCGCCAGCAGGCCGACCGGGCTGAGGCTCGTGCTAACCGCTCGCCGGCCCGGCTCGCGGGATCCATCAGGGGCGCCTGCCGGAGCGGTTCTCAGAGTTACTTGGGCGGCTTCCCGGGCGCGGGACGGTCGGGGGATGGGCGCGGAGCGGATGGCGGCGCGGGCCTGACCAGAGCGCCGGTGCGGCGCCGACGGCTATGGCATAGGCGGCGTGCTTGTAGTTGACCCGCCAGTCGGCGAAGTCCGGCCATGCGTGGCCAGGTCGCGGCTCGATCGGGAGGTCGACCTCCTGCAGCCGCGCGATCGCGTCGGGGAACTCCTCGAAACGCAGGCTGATCCCGCCCGCCGCGCCCGGGCGTCTGGCGCCCTATCGCGCCAGGTCTCCGGTTTCGCGCGATTCGCCGATGGCGCGAGCCAGCGCGCGGTTGATGCGGGCAAGATCATAGACGCGCCCGGGCTGCGGCTCCGCGACCGGGACGAGATTCCCGTCATCGTCCTCGGACCAGTCGCCGCCGTCCTCAGCCGGGGTGACGCCCCGGCCGGCCAGGCACTCGGGCCCGGCGACGTCGCCGGGAGGCAGGATGCTCTCCACGATGATCTCGTGGTCCCAGCAGTCTCCGAGGTCATAGCGGTAGGCCAGCTCACGCACGCCGAGCGTCCGCAGGTCGGCGAGGGTGACCAGCTCGCTGGGGATCGCGTTGTCGAGCACCGGCCAGGCCGGCGCGAAGGTGAACGGGCCGGCCCGCAGCGTGTGGAGGTGATCGCCGTCCCAGCCGAACGCGGCCTGGATCAAGGCGTGCAGCCCGTAGGCCGTCAGCTGGCCCAGAAGGCGCAGCCGCCGCCACACCCGGAGCCGGGGCAGGCTCACCCGCACCACGAAGCCCGGCTCTGCCGGACTGCCCGGTGTGCCGATCAGACTGGCCTCGGCATGGGGCTCGCCGTCGAGTTTGGCGCGGGGCAGCAGTGTCAGCGTCGCGCAGACCCGGCCCAGGCCGGTAGCAGTCCACCGGCCGTCCTCGTCCCGGGCGAGTATGCCCAGGGCGCCCGCCAGCAGCACGAGCATGCGCACCGAACGCCGCGCGCCTTCTGCATCTGCGCGGCCCGGGCTCCAGTGCCGCCCGTACCAGGCAGCCAGGTCAGCTCCGCCACATCATGTCCGGGGGAGAAACCTGCGTAGCGATAACCGGAATGCTCACCCAGCAGGTCAGTGAACGCCATGTCGGGCGTGGCCAGGGCCGACAGCAGCCGGAACCACAGTGCGGCCGGGTCGTCGAGCAGGGGCAGGTGCCGTTTCGCTGGACGCAGAATCCCGGTGCGCAGCCGCAGCAGGCCCGCCTCCACCGCCCTGCGCACCGCGATGTCGACGAGTAGGCCGCGCTCGTCCTCGGCGGCATCACCGAATCCGAGCAGCGCCGACACCTCGGGCAGGTCAGCGGCTTCGGTCGTGCTGGAGATAGCCCGCACCGCCTGCACCGCGGACTGGCAGCCCATCCTGATCGAGCATCACATCCGCCGCGGCGACGGCGCCATCTACACCTACCGATCCCGGCCACAGATCTCCAGTAGCCGTTGATTGAATCCGCGGCCTGACCTGGGGGTCGTCGCCACTCGGTCGATGTCGAGATCCCGGCAATCCGGCACGTGCGCAATCGGGGTCCGCCCGATCCGCCTCGCCGGTGCCGGATCGTGCCGCTGGCGGTCGGCGCGGCCGTGCGGGAACGCCCTGTGAGCTGGGAAAACTGTCACCTCGAAGAGGTCGGTAAGTAAGCCGATTATAACCTTCGGCGGGTATGCTGGCCTTCATGGACGGCCAGCAGCTCCCCGGCATGCCGCACCGGTGGCCGCTGCGGGTCACCCGTACCGGTGACGGCCGCGTGGTCGCCGTGCACGCCGGCCCGGTGCTGCTGTCGGCTTTCGGTGCCGGCGACCTGGAGATGCGGGACCTGGTCATCTGCTCGCTCACCGAGGGCAGCCGCTTCCAGGGCAGGACCGTCGCCGCCGCGTTCGGAATCCAGCCCTCGCAGGTGTCGCGGATCCGCTCCCGCTACCGCGAGCACGGCGCCCGGGGGCTGGCCCGCCAGATGGGCCGCCCGCCGATCCTCAGCCCCGCCCGGCTGCGGCAGGCCCGCCGGTGGGCAGGGCAGGGCCTCACCCACGCCGAGATCGGCCTCAGGCTGGGCGTGTCCCGGTCCCGGATCTCCGAGCTGATCAAGCAACACGGCACGCTGCCAGCCCTCGGCCTCCTGTTCGAGGACACCGAGGCCGCCGACACAGACCTGGCCGGCCGCGACGACGAGGGCACCGCGCCCGGGCAGCAAGGCGCTACCGGCGGCGAAGGCGAGCAGGACACCGACAGCGGCGATGGCGCCGGCACGGACGGCACCGCCGACGCCGGCGGGGACGCCGAAGGGGAGGGCGTGACCTGGCGGGTGGCGGCGCGGATCGAGTCCGGGACGGTGGCGTGCCGGTATGCGGGGGCGATGCTGGTGCACGCCTTCACCGACCGGATCGGCGCCCGGGGCCTGCTGACGGCCGGGACCGGCGCCTCAGCGGGGACCGGCGCCTCCGGGGCGGGGGCGGACGACCCCGGCATCCTGGTGTGCACCCAGATGTCGTTCACGCTGGGCGCGCTGACGCTGGAGCAGACCAGGCACCTCACCGCCGCCGACGCCGGGGCGCTGGCCGGACTGACCCAGCTGCCTTCCCTGCGGACCTGGCGGCAGCGCCTGGGCGAGCTGGCCGACGGGTGCGACCCGCTGGCGTTGCAGCGCCGCCTGGCCAGCCAGATGCTCGCGATCGAGCCCGCCGAGTCGCAGGTGTACCTGGCCGATGACCATCTGGCCGAGTACACCGGCCACCAGGGGGTCGCCCTGGGCCGCAACCCGCGCCGCGGCAAGCCCACCAGGGGCCACGACGACACCTACGTCTGCGACCTGGCCGGGAGGGCGATCGCGGTCACCACGGGGGAGCCCTCGGCGCTGTGCTCCACGCTGCCCGGCGCGCTGGCGGCGCTCGCCGATGCCCTCCCCGCCGGCGACAAGCCCGGCCCGGCCAGCCGGCCGCTGATCGTGTTCGACCGGGGGGCGGCGTTCCCGCCCGCCTTCACCGAGGTGGACGCGGCCGGGTACGACTGGCTGACCTGGCGGCGCGCCCCCCTGGCGGCCACCCGGTACCTGCCGATCCTGCAGGCCATCACCCTGCGCGGCGGCCGC
>CABEAR010000002.1_pt1 | contig 9821 bp, 12 predicted proteins | sample 3422041 | NCBI WGS metagenome assembly CABEAR01 (sample SAMEA5534326, study PRJEB31848) | metagenome | biome: tundra; feature: field; material: soil | place: USA | collected 2013-05 | depth 0.15 m | reverse complement strand
CGCCTGCTCTATCTGGTCTTCATCCGTGTCTGCGGCCGGCTGGTCCTGCCCGGCCGCTCGGCGGCCTCCAAGAACGCCGAGCTGCTGGTGCTGCGGCACGAGGTCGCCGTGCTGCGCCGCACTAATCCGCGGCCCCAGCTGGACTGGGCCGACCGGGCCTCGATCAGCGAGTAGCCGAGGCGGACCAGCTGTTCGCAGATCAGCCCGGCCAGGTAGGAATCGGGCTGTGGGTCGGGAGTGCGGCTTAGGCGGCGGCGAGGTCGACGGCGGGCGCCTTGTCGTGGAAGACGCCGGTTACCCAGTCGGAGAAGTTGTGGCCGGGGCAGTGGTGGCGCAGCACGCCCCGGTCGCAGCGGCCGAGCTCGGCTTCCCAGACGCGCCGAACGGTCTCGATCGCTTGGATCGAATGCGGCGACGCGCCACTGATGTGCAGCGTGAGCGACCAGCCAGGGTCCGCGGCGATATCGGTCACATCGCCTCGCCCTTTCGCGGTCGAAGCTGCAACCCGGCGAGGAGCCGGTCGGTGTCGGAAAGGTCGCCGACGATCTTCCGGATGGGCGGCGGGTGCTTCCGGACCAGCGTGGGCACCGCCAGGATCTGATCCTCGGCCGCCAGGCGCGGGTTCTCCAGCAGGTCCACGACCTCGATGCGATGCCGCCCCGCCAGGTGCTGCTCGCAGGCAAGCCGCAGGTTCTCGATCGCGCGGAGGCAATTGGGCGAGCGCCCGGTCACATAGAGTCGCAGCTCCCAGGTCTCACTGGTGGGTGCCGGTGACTCGGCTCCTGCATCGGCGTTGCGGGGCCGGGTCATCGTTGCCCTCCTTCGTCGCGCGGCGCTTCGTCGCGCGGCGCCGAATCGGCCCAGCGCTGCGAGGCCAGGGCCGACCGGTCCGCCTCGGCGTCGGCCGCCTGACGCTGTTCGCGCCCGGCGATCCGCTCGAGCTCGGCTTTGTCCGCGGCGACCTCGTCCTGCAGTACGGCGAACTTTGCCTCGCCCTCCACGATGCCCCGCCGCAGCTCGCGCCGGCGACGGCTAAGGTCCTCATCTTGCTGCAGCTCCGCGCCGCGCTGTTGGGCTTCCTGCACCAGGCGAGCGGAGCCGGTCACGACGCCGTCCGGGCCCACATTCACGTCGACGAGCTGGACGCCGCGGTCGGTGAGCACGAACTCCCGCACCTGGTTCGAATGGGCGCTGCCCCGCGACTTCAGCACGAACAGCAGCCTGTTACGCTCACCGTTCGACTCTACGTTGCGCAGCAGCAACCAGGTGTCCACCAGCGAGGACATGCCCGCCGCGCTCGTCTCGTCGTGAGCCAACGTCGTCGCCATTGCGGTTATCCCTGAAGCCTTAAACAGGTCGATCTGGCGGGCCACCATCGAGGTCACCTCGGGACCGGTGGGCCCATGGGCGAGGCTGGCGAGCCCGTCGAGGACGGCGACGGACGGCGTGACCTCCTCGATCAGCCGGGCCAGAATCGCCAGGTGGGCCTCGAACCCGAACGCTGTTGGCCGGGCCGCCCACATGCGCAGGAGGCCCGCCTCGACCCAGCGCCGCAGGTCGAGCCCCACCGATAGCATGTTGCGGATGACCTGGTCGGGTGACTCCTCGAACAGGACCAGCAGCGTCCGCTCACCCCGTGCGCACGCGGAGTCGATGAGGTTCGCTCCGAGCGTGGTCTTGCCCGTGCCCGCGGTCCCGCTGACCAGGACGGTCGATCCCCGGAACAGGCCGCCGGCCAGCATGTGGTCAAGGCGGGCCACGCCTGTCGAGATTCGCTCCTCGGGCGCGCCGTAGTCGAGAGCGACCGACGTGATCGGCAGCACGACGAAGCCCCGGGCCGAGATCAAGAAGGGGTACTCGTTGGTTTCATGCGCCGACCCGCGGTACTTGACCACCCTGAGACGGCGCGTGGAAATCTCCTCGTGTATGCGGTGGTCGAGAACGATCACGCAGTCAGACACGTACTCCTCGATCCCGTGGCGTGTGAGGCCGCTGTCGCCCCGCTCGCCGGTCACGATCGCGGTGACGGCCCGGTCCTCGAGCCAGCGGAACAGCCGTCCAATCTCCGCTCGCACGATCGCCTGCTCCTGGAACGCGCTGAACAGCAACTCGACGGTGTCGAGCACGACACGCTTCGCCCCGATGCGCTCGATGGTGTCGCCGAGGAGGAGGAACAGCGGCTCGAGGTCGAACTCCCCCGTCTCGACCAGCTCAGCGGGGTTCACTCGGAAGGCATGGACGACCAGCAGCTGGTCCCGCTGGAGCCCGTCGAGGTCGAAGCCCAGCGAGGCGACGTTGGCGCTCACCTTTTCTGCCGACTCCTCAAAGGTGACCAGCACGCCTGGCTCGCCATACTCCCGGGCGCCCGCGACGAGGAAATGCAACGCCAGCAGCGTCTTGCCGGATCCCGTGCCGCCCGTCACCAGCGTCGACCTGCCATGGGGCAGTCCGCCCCGGGTGATCTCGTCGAGTCCCCGGATCCCCGTCGGGGCCTTCGGTAGCACGGGGCCCGCGGCAGCCTCGGCCTCGGCTGAGATCGGTTCGGCCATAATCGGAGGTTATACCCCTTCCAGCGTCGTTTCCAAGATCCGTCTCCCCAGCGCTGCGGGTTAGGGCAGAGGTCCTCATCGAGCCGATCGCCCCTTTGCCCTTCGCGGTCCCGCACCTGCCCACGCCGCTCGCCCAGGGTCAGGACGGCTGGGCGAGAAGCAGGACGAACGAGCGCGGGCGGCGGGCCGCCATCACCGGGCCACCAGCCGGGCAGGCACACCGCTGGCCCCCCGGTGCACCGGGGCGGCCCGGCTGTCCAGCGAGGCAGCGCGGCGGGAATCCACCTGCCCGGTGGCGGCCTGGCCGAGGTGACCCTGGCCGCCGCGATCAGCGCCGCGGTCGTGCTCGCCGGCGTGCAGCGCAGGCGCCGCTATCGTCCGGGCTAGGTGGCGACCTCCAGCCCGCATCGCAGCAGCTCGCAGGCCAGGCAGACTTCTGGAACCCACAGGCGCAGCAGCCGGGATGCCCGTGGATCGGACAGGAGCCGGGCAAGTTCTGGGATCGCCGCGACGACTGCACCAATTTCATCGTCGGACAGCGGATCGACAGCGAACTCAACGGGATCACCGGCACCGCGTTCTCGTAGCAGTTCGCGTATGGACCCGGCTGCATCGTCGCGGCTCACCAGGACAACAGTCCGCCCGGCACTGGCTGCCGCATCGAGCAGAGCGGTCAGGGCCCCGGATTCGCCTTCCTGCAGGATCTCGGCACCGTCGAGAAGCAGCACGCTGACCGGCGCCGAAGGCGCTGTAGCCAGCAGGTCCACGGGGCCCAGCCCTAGCGCGGCCTTCAGGTCGACCGCTTTGCGCGGCAGGTCCCTCAGGCTCATCACAAGCGCGGCACCACCAGATGCACGGACCGAATCGACCGTTGCCAGAGCCAGCGCCGATTTGCCGACGTCTGGCTCGCCGTGCACGAGCACCACGGCGCCAGCCGGCGCGGACGCGATCGTCCGGCCCCGTTCGTCCTGCCGCGCGGAGCGATCGACGGTGAACGGCGGTGCCGCGCCCAGGGCTGGCAGCGACCGCTGCGTCCGCTGCTGCAGCTCAGTTTCGAGTAGGGTGACCTGTGGTTGGGCTGCGGCGTAGTCGGAAGATGCGGCCAGGAAGCCGAATGAGCGCAATTCGCGGCGATCTCCACGAGGCGGAGCCGTAGCTGCTCCGCTCGCGCCGTATCCGCGGTGAGAGCCTGAAGGCGGGCGACGAGCTGCGTCCGCCCTGGGCAGCGTCTCCCTCAAGCTGCAGCTGAAGGAAGTACAGGCCGCGGAGCAGCTTCCAGCTCAGGTCCTTCGCGTCATTCCCGTCCTCAGCTTCGGGGGCCGAGTGTTCCGGGGCAGCGCTAACGATCTCATCGATTCTGCTCAGCCGTGTCCGCACGCCAGCCGCGTGAGCGCCGGGCGCGTTTACGGCGGGCTGGAACTGTTCCCGCGTCGGCTGGCGGCGGGCGATTTCCGTAAGAGCCGCTAGCTCAGCTGCAGGTCCAAAGGGACCAGCGGCTGCGTCCTCCCCGGAGCTGGCGCCACGGCGCCCGCCGCAGCCCGGCTGCTGACTGGTCATCGGCTTACCGTCACCGGGCCCGCACCGGCGCCCGCAATAGCGGCGCCGCAAGGCACAGGCCGAACGCTCCGGCCGTCAGCGGGACCACGCCGATGAGCGCAAGGACCAGGCCGAGGCCGCCGGCGCCGCCGGCGAGAGTTCCCGCGGCGATCAGCACCAGCCAGCCAGGGCCCGGCCGGCTCGTCCTGCGGGTGAGTTCATGAACTGGACGATTCTCATCACATGCCTCCTTGCGAGATACCCCGCAGGGTATCTCGCTGGCAGTGGCCGACGGCGGTCACGGCTCATTCCCCTGCTGCCGCGGGTGCGGCGCGTTCCGCGATGCGCGTGCGGACCTCGTCCTGTCCAGCTCGAGGGCGCTGGCGATCAGCTGGTCCAGCCCCGCCTCCGGCAGCGCGCCCGGCTGCGCGTGCAGGACTACGCCGTCGCGGAGCACCATCAGCGTCGGGATCGAGGAGATCCCGAACGCGCCTGCCAGCTCCGGCTGCGCCTCGCTATCCACCTTGCCGAACACCGCATCGCCGTGCCTGCCCGACGCCCGCTCGAAGATCGGGCCGAACGTGCGGCACGGCCCGCATCACGCTGCCCAGAAATCGACGAGCACCATCCCGTCGCCCGTCAGCACATCGAAATTGTCCGTTGTCAGCTCCACCGGCGCCATGACGCTCCTCCTCGTCTCGCCGGTCATCATCATATACCCGTGGGGGTATTAACGATGGGTGCAGCCCGAACATTCCCCGGCAGTGGTCTCGTGCGCGCTGATCCGCCCCGTCCCGGGTCACACCGGGCAGGCGAGGCGACCGTGGACCGTGCGGCGCATGCCGGCGCCCGCTGCCTTCGGCAAGGAGGTCATAAGCGCTGCTTGAGTTACCCTCGGATAATGTTGCGGTCGCCTCCGCCCGGCCTGATCGCGCTGGCACTGGGTTCGGTCGCGGAGCTCGGCAGCCAGGGCCAGGCGGCCAGCCGCAGCCAGATGCCGCAGCCGGCCGTCAGCATGCGGATGAGTCAGCTTGAGCGCACGCTCGGCGGGTGCCTGCTGCAGCGGGGCCCGCCGGGAAACCGGCTCACCCCCGCCTGCGAGCGCGCCGGACTGAGCCGGCAGGTGCTCAGCGAGGCGCGCGCGATGATGGCCGCAGTGCAGGCTCTGGTGGCCGGGAGAACTCCCATCTGCGGGTGGCCGCATCGCTGACGGTGGCAGAGCATCTGCTTGGCCGGCTCGCCGCGCTGCACCGCGAGTCGCCGGAAGTGATCCTGGCCGTGGAGGTGGCCAGCTCAGCGAAGGTGCTGGCCCGGGCGCGGGACCGGCGTGCCGACGCCGGATTTGCGGGAGGCCATTAGACGGCCGGGCGGGTTGCAGATGGTGGTCGTCTGCAGTGACCGGCTGGTGGCGGTGGTAGATCCCGCGCATCCCCGGGCCGCGCGCCAGTCCCCTGTAGCCGGCGCGGAGCCGGCAGCGGGTGAGCTCATAGTCCGCGAGCCCGGCCCGGGCACCCGGCAGATCCTCGGAGACGCTCTCGGCACGGGGCCGGTGCAGGCCCGTCTTGCGCCCGGGCGGCTGTCATTCCGCCGCTGCCTGGGAACGTCAGTGATCTCCGAGGTGGTCATCGGCATGGGCGCCTCCATCGGCCGCGAGGCCGGCCCCAAGCTGCTGGGCGGCGCTTCGGCGAGCGTCCTCGCCGGCTGGGCCGGCCTGTCCGTCCAGCAGCGGCGGCTGCTTGTCGCCTGCGGCGGGGGCGCCGGGCTCGCCGCTGTCTACAACGTCCCGCTCGGCGGCGCACTGTTCACCGCCGAGATCCTCTGCGGCAACATCTCCCTGCCCGTCATCCTGCCGGCCCTGGCGTGCTCCTGGATCGCCACCGCCACCGCCTGGATCTACCTGCCCAGCCGCGCCACGTACGTGGGCATCCCCGACTACCGTTTCAGCGGGTCCCTGCTCACCTGGTCGCTGCTCGCCGGCCCGGTCATCGGAGAGATCTCGTCGGGGTACATCCGCCTCATCGGCTGGGTGTCGCACCACCGGGCGACCGGGGTCAGGGCGCTCTTCGCGCCGGTGCTGGCCTTCGGCATCCTCGGGATCATCGGCATCTGGTACCCGCAGCTGTTCGGGAACGGCAAGGACATGGCCCACGCCGCCTTCATCGGCCTGGGCAGCATCGGCCTGCTGTTCGCCCTGTCCGCCCTCAAGCCGCTGGTCACGGCCCTCTGCCTTGGCAGCGGGGCATCCGGCGGCCTGTTCACCCCGACCCTGAGCACCGGCGCCGTCCTCGGCGGGTTCCTCGGGATGGCCTGGAGCCTCGCCTGGCCAGGCTCGCCATCCGGCGCGTTCGCCATGATCGGCGCGGCAGCCATGATCGGCGCGGCGATGCAGGCGCCCCTCGCCGCCCTCGCCCTGGTCCGCGAGCTCACCCGCAGCGGCTTCGGGCTGATGGTCCCGATGATGGCGGCCACCGTGACCGCCACCGCTTACTACCTCGACGGCTACTCGATCTACTCCGTGCGCCTGCCTTCCCGCCCGCCAGGCTGGCGGTCCGCCGGGACTGCAGGACGATCCGGCGAGGGACCACCGGCCGGCACCTGCTGAACCGGGCCGCTCCCGGGAGCCGGCCGATACCTGCCGGGGTATTTGCCAGGACCCTCGAGCGTCCGCTATCGTTCCAGCGTCGATACCCTATGGGGTATAAAGGAGATGATCATGAAACGTGAGGCCGGCCTGGCAGCGTGCGCCGCGGCGACTGAGATCGTGACGATCGATACCCCGGTCCTCGGGGACCGCAGCTACCTGGCGACCGACGGGCGGGTGGCGCTGGTGGTGGACCCGCAGCGGGACATCAACCGGGCGCTGGCGCTGGCCGCGGCGCGGGGCGCTGCGATTACCCACGTGTTCGAGACGCACATCCATAACGACTACGTGACCGGCGGGCTGGCCCTGGCCCGCCAGACCGGCGCCGCCTACCACGTGAACGCCGCGGACGAGGTCGCGTTCGACCGGGTGCCGGTTCGCGACGGCGATGTGATCGCGGTCGGGGACGCGATGCGGGTCCGGGTGATCGCGACTCCGGGGCACACGTTCACCCACTTGTCGTACGCGCTGGCGGACGCCCCCGGCCGCCTGGCGGCGGTGTTCACCGGCGGGTCGCTGCTCTACGGCTCGACCGGCCGACCGGACCTGCTCGGCCCGGCGCACAAGGCCGTGCTGGCATCCGCTCAGCATGCCTCGGCCCGGCGGCTGGCCGCTGAGCTGCCCGACGGCACGCCGGTCTGGCCGACGCACGGGTTCGGCAGCTTCTGCTCCGCCACCCCGTCCGAGGGCGCCGCCTCGACCATCGGGCAGGAGAAGCGCGTTAACCCGGTCCTTGCCCTGGACGAGGAGACATACGTCGCGGAGCTGCTCGCCGGCCTTGACGCTTACCCGGCCTACTACGCGGAGCTGGCGGGCGCCGCCGGCACCCCGCGGGAGCGGACCGGGGGCCGACCGCCGGCGTCCATCCCGATCGCCAGCTTCGCTGACCTGGCCGCCGTCCGCAGCCACCGGCCGGTCACCGTCCTGGACGTCCGCCGCCCGCTCGAATGGGCCGGCAGCCACATCGAGGGCGCGCTCCACATCCCGCTGCACCATCTGCGTTCCCGCATCAGCGAGATCCCGCCAGGCGAGATCTGGGTGCACTGCCGCTCGGGTTACCGCGCCGTAGTCGGGGCCTCGCTGCTGGCGGCCGCGGGCCGCGCGGTCGTGGCCGTCGACGACGAGTACGCCAGCGCCGCCGATGCGGGCCTGCGGCTCGTCACCGCGCAGGCAGCAGGGCGAGCAGCATGAGCGGCTGGCTTCGCCGCCTGTTCCCGGCCCGGCCCAAGGCCAGCCCGCAGCAGGCCCGGCAGCTGCAGGAACACGGCGCGATCCTGCTGGACGTCCGGGAGGACTCCGAGTGGCGGGCCGGGCACGCCCCCGGCGCCCGGCACATTCCGCTGAGCCGGCTCCGCGCCCGGACCAGGGACCTGCCGCCGCAGCGCACAGTGATCACCATCTGCCGGTCAGGGCACCGGTCCGCCGCCGCGGCCGCGCTGCTGGCCCGCCAGGGCCGCGACGTCATCAACATGTCCGGCGGGATGCACGCCTGGGCCCGGGCCGGACTGCCGGTCGTCGCCGCCGGGGGCCGTGGTGGCATAAGCCGATGACACTGCTGGCCGTGCTGGCCGGCCTGCTGATCGGGCTCAGCCTCGGCGCGCTCGGCGGCGGAGGCTCCATCCTTACCGTCCCGGCCATGGTCTATCTCCTGGGCCAGAGCCCGCATCAGGCCACCACCGCCTCGCTGCTGGTGGTCGGGATCGCCGCGGTCGTCGGCGCGGCCGCGCACGCCCGGGCCGGCCGGGTCCGGCTGCGGACAGGCGCGATCTTCGGCGTGCTGGGCATCGCCGGCTCCTACGCCGGGTCACGGGCCAGCGCGGCGGTCCCCGCCGATGTGCTGCTGGCCGGGTTCGGCCTGCTGATGCTGGCCGTGGCAGCCGTGATGATCGCGCGCCGCCGCGGCCAGGGCCCGGCCCGCCGCGCCGCCGCCCCCACGGGCGGAACCCGGCACACCATCCTGGTCGCGGCCGCGGCCACCGGCGTCGGGCTGATCACCGGCTTCTTCGGGGTCGGCGGCGGGTTCGTCGTGGTCCCCGCGCTGGTCCTGGTGCTCGGCTTCGACATGCCGACCGCGGCCGGCACCTCCCTAGTGGTCATCGCGGTGAACAGCGCGGCCGCGCTGGCGGCCCGGGCCGGCCACGGCAGCCTGACGCTGAACTGGGCGCTGGTCGGGGCCTTTACCGCCGCTGCGGTGATCGGCGTCCTGGCCGGCGGCCGCCTGGCCGGGCGCGCCAGCCCGCAGCGGCTGAGCGCCGCGTTCACCGTCCTGATCGTGGCCGTCGCCGGGTACACGCTCACCCGCAGCCTGCCCGCCCTCCTGTGACCACCCACGCTCATACCCTGCGGGGTATGATAGACGCTGACTAGATGCAAGGGGGAGAGGCTGATGCAGATCGACGAGCAGGCCGCGGGCCAGGTGCTCAACCGGCTCCGCCGGGCCCAGGGCCAGCTGGCCGGCGTCATCAACATGATCGAGTCCGGCCGGGACTGCGCCGACGTCGTCACCCAGCTGGCCGCCGTGTCACGCGCCCTGGACCGGGCCGGTTTTAAGATCGTCGCCAGCGGGATGCGGCAGTGCCTCGCCCGGGACGGCGACGCCCCGATGACCGAAGCACAGATGGAGAAAATGTTCCTCACCCTCTCCTGACCGCCGCACCGCGCCCCCCGACGAAACAAGGAGCAGCAGATGGACTACGGGATCACCATCCGCACCTCGGCGCCCTTCGCCGACGCGGCGGCGCGAGTCCGCGAGGCGCTCAAGGCACAGGGCTTCGGCGTGCTGACCGAGATCGACGTGCAGGCGATCCTGCGCGACAAGCTCGGCCAGGACATGGAGCCCTACCTCATCCTCGGCGCCTGCAACCCGGCCCTGGCGCACCGGGCGCTCACCGCCGACCGCAGGATCGGGCTGCTGCTCCCCTGCAACGTCGTCATCCGGGCCGAGGCAGCCGGGACCGTCATCGAGGCCCTCGACCCGCAGACAATGGTCGCCGTCACCGGACAGCCGTCGCTCCAGCCAGTCGCCGACGAGGCAGCAGCCAGGCTCAGAGCCGCGCTGGACTCCCTGCGCGAGACAGACTGACCGCTTCGCCGAG
>CABEAR010000717.1_pt1 | contig 9840 bp, 9 predicted proteins | sample 3422041 | NCBI WGS metagenome assembly CABEAR01 (sample SAMEA5534326, study PRJEB31848) | metagenome | biome: tundra; feature: field; material: soil | place: USA | collected 2013-05 | depth 0.15 m | reverse complement strand
GCCCGGTGTGATGCTGGCTATCGCGCTTCAGGGGAAATCATGGCAAATGTCGCCCACAACCTGCCTCCAGTTGTCCACACCGATCGCGCTGTTCTGCCTCTCTTGCCTGCACCGTCCTCGCCCACCCAGGACTGTCTCTGTAACGGTGTTTCCGGCCCGATCGCGCCGAGTCTGATGACTTGGCGGGAGAGGTGCCGTGATGACCGCGACACTGGACGACGTGACGAGCAGGAAGAGGAAGCCGGAGCCGTCGGCTGAGCAGCTGGCGGCGGAGGAACTGGTGGCCCGGGCCCGGGAGCAGGGCCTGTCGCTGACCGGGCCGGGCGGGCTGCTGAAGCAGCTGACCGTGATCCCTGGATGCGGCTCGCTGACCGCGACACGGCCGACGGGCGCGGGCTGCGCGGGCTGCGCTGCCGCCGCGGCCGGTGCGGGCTGTGTGGCCGGTGTGGTGGCGGTCTGTCCGGCCCTGGCCGGCAGGAAGATGACGGCGGCCAGCGAGCCGAGCAGGGCGGCGGCGATGGCGGCGAGTACGGCGGTGTCGGAACCGGTGATGAAGGCGTGCTGGGCGGCGTGGGCCAGGATCTGGCCGCCGGCGTTGTGTGACCGGCGGGCCGCGGTGAGCGCGGCGCCCAGGGAGCCGGTGGCGCGGGCGTAGCCCGCGGGCAGGTGGGCCAGGCTGGCGTGCAGGTGGCTGGAGAACACCGAGGAGGCGACCGATCCCATCACCGCGACGCCGACGGCCCCGCCGATTTCCCGGGTGGTGTCGTTGACCGCCGAGCCCACGCCGGCCTGGGCCGGGGGCAGGGAGCCCATGATCGACTCGGTGGCGGGCGCCATGGCCAGCCCCATGCCGATCGCGAGGATTACGCTGGCCAGGGCCAGGAACGGGTAGCCGGTGTGCACGGTGGAGGTGGTCATGAGGCCGAATCCGGCGGCCATGAACGCCAGCCCGGCGGCGACGGCCAGCTTGGTGCCGGCCCGCGCGGCCAGCTTGGCCGAGACGGCGGAGGTCACTCCCATGGCCAGGGCGAAGGGCAGGGTGCGCACCCCGGCCTGCAGGGCGCTGTAGCCGAGCACGAACTGCATCTGCTGGGTGAACAGGAACAGCCAGCCGAACAGCGCGAAGAAGATCATGGTCACCGCGAAGCTTGCCGCGCTGAACCGGGCGTTGGCGAAGACGTGCAGGTCCACCATCGGGTGCGAGCTGCGCAGCTCGACCGCCACCCAGGCTGCGAGGATGGCCAAGCCGCCGGCCGCGATGCCCACGGTGGTGCCGCTCAGCCAGCCGTGCCGCGGGGCCTCGATGATCGCGTAGACCACGGCCAGTAGGCCGGCGATCGACAGCACAGCCCCGGCCGGGTCGAGGGGCTTGCGGTGCGGGCTGGTCGAGGGCGGGATCACGAACCGGCCGACCGCCAGTGCCACGATCACGATGGGCAGGTTCACCATGAAGATTGATCCCCAGGCGAAGTGCTCCAGCAGCCAGCCGCCCGTGCTGGGGCCGATGGCGACGCCGAGACCCGCCACCGCCGACCAGGCGCCGATCGCCTTGGCCCGCTCGGCTGGGTTGGTGAACACGTTGGTGAGGATCGACAGCGTGGCCGGCATGATGGCAGCGGCGCCGATGCCCATGAGCACCCGGAACGCGATGAGCTGGCCGGCCGAGCCGGACACGGCGGCCAGCGCCGATCCCAGGCCGAACACGGCCAGGCCGGCCGCGAGCAGGCGGTGCCGGCCGATCCGGTCGCCCAGGCTGCCCAGGGTGAGCAGCAGGCCGGCCACGGCTAGCGTGTACGCGTCGGTGATCCACTGCAGGGAGGTGGTTGACGCGCGCAGCGCGCGGGACAGGGTGGGCAGCGCCACGTTCACGATGGAGCTGTCCACCACCACGAGCAGCAAGGAAAGGCAGAGCACCGCGAGGGTGGCCCAGCGCCGGGCGTGGATCGTCTCAGGTGTCATCTTCTTCATGTCAGCTCCTACATGTTGACTTTGACATGTGTAGTTGAACACCTTCAGTTTTGACATGTCAAGACGTACATGTAAAATTTTGAGTATGTCACTGCGCCATGCTCTGCTCAACCTGCTTGCCGGCGAGCCCAGGAGCGGCTATGACCTGGCCCGTCTGTTCAGCGTCTCGATGGGGAATGTCTGGCCGGCCCAGCACAGCCAGATCTATCCGGAGCTGGCCAAGCTCCTGGCCGACGGCCTCATCCGGCAGACCGGCGAGGGCCCGCGCGGCCGCCGCATCTACCAGACCACCCCCGAAGGACTGGCCGAGCTGCGGTCCTGGCTCCGCGACGCCGAGCCGGACTACTCCATCCGCCACCCGGCCCAGCTCCGTGTGTTCTGCCTGTGGGCCCTGCCCACGGAGGAGGCGCTGGCGCTGCTGGCCCGGGACCGCGCCGAGTACGCCCGGCACCTGGGCGAGATCGACCACGCCCTTGCCAGCGGCGACTGGTCGGCCAGCCAGCAGCAGCGTGCCAGCCGTCTCGTCATCGAGTTCGGGCGGCGCTTCTATGCCCTGCAGATCGAGTGGATCGACTGGGTCGCCGACCAGATAGCGGCCGGCACCTTGCAGCCCGGCAACCTGCCCCCGGGCGTCCCGGCCACCGCCCTCTCCGGCTAGATGACGACTGGGCTTGGGTGGAGGCGCGCATCGCCGCCGTTAGGGCGTAGACGCAGCCGTCCGCGGGCCAGTGCGTTCTTAGTGCAGATTAGGTCGTTCTGACGGCCGCACCGCAGCCCCATTCAGCTCCGCCCGCACGACTTTGTGCGCACGAGCTCGTGTCGGTCGTTGACGTGGTCAGGGTTGAACTCGCAGACAATGAGCGCAGAGAACTTGGGATGCTGGATGCGCACGACCTCAGCCGCTGCCGCGTTCAGCGCAGTTTCGAGGCCTCGCGTGAGGAGATGGGCGATGATCTCGCAGGTCATTGACGTGCCATCTCCGCTCGGGCTTCGCCCGAGCGGGCTGGAAGACGCTCCGGACGCGCTGCGGAGGGCGGGCCTCCACGAGCGCCTCGGCTCCCCGGATGCGGTGCGTATCGACGTGCCGCCATACGACAACGTGCGCGACCCGGAGACCGGGATCCTGAATCCGCAGGGGATCGCGGCGGTCGCGCGCGACGTTGCCCGTGCCGTGGATGCCACGCTTGACGCCGGCCGCTTCCCCGTCCTGCTGGGCGGCGATTGCAGCATCGTGCTCGGCCCGCTCCTCGCCCTTCGCCGCCGGGGCCGCTATGGCCTTGCGTTCCTGGACGGTCACGCCGACTTCCAGCATCCCAGCGACGAGCCGAACGGTGAGGTCGCATCGCTCGACCTGGCGGTGGCAACGGGACGCGGCCCTGAACTGCTCACCAACCTCGACGGGCTGCGGCCGCTCGTCCGGGACGAGGATGTCGCGCTGGTCGGCTACCGGGTCCTTGACGATAACGACCATTTCCTCGGCGAGCATATCCGGAGCACAGCCATCACTGTCGTGGACCTATCCGAACTCCGGGAGACAGGCACGGGCCGCGCTCTTGAGAAGGTGCTGGCCACGGTCACCAACCCCGGCCTTCAAGGATTCTGGGTGCATCTCGACGTCGATGTTCTCGATGACGCCCTGATGCCAGCCGTGGACTACCGCCATCCCGGCGGCATTACCTGGCAGGAGGCCGCACAGATCCTCGGCGGCCTGCTCGCCAGTGATAGCGCACGCGGCCTGGAGGTCACGATCTTCAACCCGCGGCTCGACCCCGACGGCGGGATTGCCCAGCGCCTGTCTGACCTCATCACCAATAGCATCCTGCGGCGGCCCGCTGGTGATGGACGTTCGCACCGGCTCCGGCATCCATAACCGCACGCAGCCCAGGCCCGGTCCGCGAGGACTCGCCCGGACAGACAATGCGCGCACGACCTGACCGTTATGCGGCATCGACCACAACCCACACTGCCCGCCTGGCGCCGGCCCCGGGCCGGTCGGCATGGCCGTCCCCGCCGCACCGAACACCATAATCTGCGTGCCGCTATCCACGCGGCCGACGAAGCGGGCTGCCGCAAATAGTCGGCGTTATGGTCACTTCTCATCTGCGTAGGGGATCAACGTATTCACAATGAGTAGTGCAAGAAGTGATCATGAATGCGTCCTGGGTTGTTCCAACTCGATAGCGACACCGAGTCCTCGTTTGATCGGAACTCGTCTGGCGAGGCAAGTTTCAGCGAGCTGGCCTGGCGCGAGTCGGTGGCTGTCGTGTGTGCGGCCAGGAACGTCGGTTGGCTACGCCTTGCGTGACAGCCTGCAGGGCCTCCGCCAGTGGTACTGGGAAGTCAGCCTCGACCCGACCCGGTGAGCTGGATGCCTGGGCCGGGCGCGTGTGGGCTTGGCCGAAGTGCGGCCATCGGCCTCGGGCCTGGGTCAAGGCGGTATGCAGATGCTCGGCAGCCTCGCGGGAAGCTGCGGCCTGTGCGGCATGCGCTTGCGCTTCTCGTAGAGCGGCCACGGCATTTGCGAGCTCCATCAGGTTGGCCACCAGCACACCGACTTGGCCTATGAGGTCACCTGGTCCGGCTCCGGTCATGGCGAGCAGGCGCGCGGCGGTGCGTAGATGGTCGCCCTGTTGGCTTCGTCGCGGGATACGGCCGTAGGAGGCGCGGGCAGCCCGGTCGTAGCCAGCCGCCGCGCACCGCAATGTGGGGCTGTGCAGTGCCCTGGCCGCGGCGTGCAGCGTGTCGGCTGTGGCCCAGGCCGCGTCCGCGCCGTGATCGGGGTTGTCGGCGCTGCAGCGGCGCAGGTGCTCCGTGGCAGCGGCAGCCTGGCGGGCGGCGTGCCGGTAGATCTCAGCGCATTCCGGGTGGGTGAACCGGAGCGTCCGGCTGGACTCCGCGGTCCGGTGAGGCTGCGCCCAGGCGTTTCTCAGCCGAGGGAGGGTGAGCGTGTCGTGCAGGCGACCACCGCCGTACCAGCGGGGCGTTCCGTCCGGGCCGGTGCAGCCGGGGAGGGTTACGGCGTATCCGGTGACCTGACCGGGGTTGAGGTCGCTGTAGCGTTCCCGGACCAGCAGGCCACAGGTGCGCAGCCGAGCGAAGAAGTCCGCTTCGCCGGTTGCCTGGCTGGCCGCTTCGGCCACCGTGGTGCGGAGCACCGCGCGTATCGCGTGGCTCGGAAGAGCCGCGGATCCGGCGAGTGGGTCATGGGTGCGGCGGTCAGCCCAGCGGGACCGCAGCTTCGGCAAAGTGAGGTCTGCCGCCAGTTTCCCGCCGCTGTACCAGATGGGCTCGCCGTCCTTGGTGATGTGATTCGGGAGGCTGACGGCGTAGCCAGTCACCTGGCCGGGGTGGACTGTGCTGTGGCGGTGGTGGACCTGCATACCGGCTTGGGCCAGGCGGGCGAAGAACTCGTGTTCCGTCCGTGCTCCGGCAGCGGCGGTACAGACCTCCCGGCGAAGCGTGACCCGGGGTGGTTCGGACCAGCCGCGCTTGGCCGTCTGCTCCGACTCGGCGCGGGTGGGCCGCCGTGCCGCGGTGCGATCTGCTGGAGCGGTCGCGCGCAGGCCAAACTGGCGCTCTGTCTCCTGACATGCCTCTCGGACCTGGAGGAAGTCGTTCCATATCTTCGGGCGCAGGCGGTCCTGGCGAGCCAGCGTGGCTACCAGGTGGACGTGATCCGGAGCGTGCCGGACCGCCACCCAGCGCACGCCGAGGTCATCGCCCTCCGGGGCGAACCCAGTCCGGTGCATGACCCGCTCGGCGATCTGCGCCCATTCTGCGTCCGACAGCAGCCGGTCTCCCGGCGCGGCCCGCAAAGAGCAGTGCCAGACCGGCGTCGCGTAATTGGCGCCGTTGAGCGCGGCAAGAGGCTGGGCGAGCAGGCCGGCCAGGCGGCGCAGGTCGCAGTAGCCGTCAGGGCGGCGGCCGGGTTCGAGTTCGGCCGGATCACCGAATCCGGCGACCAGATGCGGATCGGTGTGTTCGTTCGCCTTGCCCGGGCCGTACAGATAATGCAGCAGCCGTGCGGCATTCGTGCCACGGGTCACCTTGCCGATCATCGCGAACACCTGGCCCGGATCACGGGATACTCCGGCGTACTTGTTCCGCGGCCTGGTCCATACGGTGGATCACCCGCACGCAAAACTCCGCTGACGGCAGCAGATCATCACCCCGTTGCCCTGTGGCATTCAACCGGGCCACTGCCTGATTGAGGTTGGTGCCTATCCGCCGTGCCAGTCCGGCCGCCTCCATCAGCTCGGCTAAGGCCTCCCGCAGCGGCGAGGCCGCGCGGGCTTGGGCGCCACGGGCTGCGGCCAGCGTCACCTCGGCCGCGAACGCTCCACGCGCCAGCCCGGCGCTGGTTGCTGCCTCACTGATCTCAGCGAACTCCGCAGGGGTCAGCGAGAACTGCACCACCTTGGGACGCGCGACCGTTTCTCGCGAGCGCCGCCGTACGCCTTCGCCGGTCGCGACCGACCACCCCGATGCTCCAGATGGGGGACCGCGCCCGGTCCCCGGCTACCCGCCGAAGGCCCCTTGGATATGCCTGGATCACGCATGATCCAGGCATATCCAAGGGATAAATATATCTTGCTTCGCCTCCGATGCGGATTTCATCTTACGCAACCTATTGTGCCAAGCAAGAGATTTATCTCCGTTCAACAGCAAGCGACATTAACCGTCATAGCGCGTGCTGAACTGTGATTAAAAATGACTCGGTGGCATAAGAATGAATGGACTGCACCCAGCCCGTCAGCCGCCCGGTGTACGGAGATGCCGACAGGCTGCCTGTGACCGCGCTGACGCCAGGCTTTGATGGCTACAGGACCGTGCTTCCCCGATCGTCACTCCGCCGTCCAGCAGACTTCTGCCCAGACGGTCTGACCGCTGGCATCCACCACGTGCCCGAACTTGTCGGCCAAGGCGGCGATGATGGCCAGCCCGCGCCCGTACTCGTCGTCCGGGCTGCCATCATCTGGATCAGGATGCCATTCGCCGCTGCCGGTGTCGGATACCTCGATGCGCGCCCAGTCGGGTCCAGTGCGAACGGTGACGGTGAACTCGCCTCCCGGGTCACCGGCAGGGGTATGGCGGATCGCGTTGCTGACGAGTTCGGAGGCGATGAGCTCCATGTCGTCGGCACGAGGTAAATCGGCCAGGACGCCGCGCACGAACCGGCGCGCTGATGGGACGATGGCAGCCAGGCCGGGGAAGGTGACGGAGGTCTCCACCTGTTGTTCTCCCCCTCGGCGCGCGGCACCAAGCTGAGTACTCAGCTTGCACCTGAGTACTCACCTTCGTCAAGCTAGGCGCGTGCCTTCGCCTACCTATCAGCGCATCGCTGACGACCTGCGCGCGGCCATCGTGGACGGCAGCCTTTCACCTAGTGCCAGGCTGCCGAGCCGTCACGAACTCGCCCGCCGGTACGAGGTCTCTGACCGGGTAGCGGTGGAGGCCGTACGGTTGCTGGCGGCCGAGGGCTTCGTGGAGGCCAGGTCAGGGTCGGGCACCTACGTACGGCACCGTCCGGAACAGCAGCGGCTTACCCGCTCCTGGTACACCGCCCGGAAAGGCGGCTCGCCGTTCCGCGCGGAGATGGGCGCGGCGGGACGGGGCGGGACCTGGGAGAGTTCCAGCGAGCGCGCCGCCATGACGCCCGCCGTGGCTCAGCGGCTTGGGGCCGCCGCCGGAGATCCAGGGATGCGCACCCGCTACACCTTCCTGGCCGACGGCGAGCCGGTGACGCTCTCCAGCAGCTGGGAGCCCTTGGCCCTGACCGAGGGCACCCCGATCATGTTTCCCGAAGAAGGACCGCACGCGGGGCAGGGAGTCGTGGAGCGGATGGCCGCCATCGGCCAGCACATCACGCATGCAGAGGAAACCGTGACCAGCCGCCCCGCGCTGGCCGCCGAGGCTGACCGGCTGCAGATCCGGTCAGGAAGCATCGTCCTGACGATCGCCCGCGTCTACCACACCGCCGAGCGGCCGGTGGAGACAGCCGACATCATCATCCCCGTAGAGCGGTACGCACTCGTCTATCAAGTCCCGGTCCGATAGCCGTGGCGGAGCCGTCAGGGCCGCAGAACCATCACGTGACGGACTTCACGGTGCCGGTCACGACCGCCATCTGACGCTGAATCCCACGGTCAAACGACGGTCAAACGATCAAGAAGCCCGGTTCCAGCGCCTTGGAACCGGGCTCCTATCTGCGAGAACCTGGTCGGGGTGGCCGGATTTGAACCGGCGGCCTCTTCGTCCCGAACGAAGCGCGCTGCCAAGCTGCGCCACACCCCGGTGACTGCCCGAGAAGTCTAGCTGATGCCAGGGACCAGCGTGAGCAGCGTCGCCTCCGGGCGGCAGCCGAACCGGACCGGCGCGTACGGGGACGTGCCGAGCCCGGCCGAAACATGCAGCCAGGCTGGGTTCGGAGCGGCACCCTCAGCCGGATAACGGTGCAGGCCGCGGGCTCTGCGCCGATCGATGCCGCAGTTGGTCACCAGCGTGCCGAACCCTGGCAGGCATACCTGGCCGCCGTGGGTGTGACCCGCGAGCAGCAGATCAAAACCGTCAGCGACGAATCGGTCCAAGGTCGCGGGCTCGGGCGAGTGCATTACGCCGAGCCGCAGGTCGGCCGCCGGATCGACCGGACCGGCGATCCGGTCGTAGCGGTCGCGGGCGATATGCGAGTCGTGCACGCCGCCCACCTCGATGTCGAGATCGCCGGCCTTGATCCGGCCGCGCCGGTTGTTGGCGCTCAGCCAGCCTGCTGCTTCCAAGCCGTCGCCGAGTTCCGCCCACGGCAAATCAGGAGCACTGCGCTGGTGCTCGAGAGCGCTCGTTCGCCACAGGTACCGCGTCGGGTTCTTTAGCTTCGGCGTGTACAGGTCGTTGGAGCCGTAGACGAAGACGCCGGGCCGGTCGAGAAGTGGTCCGAGCGCGTCCAGCAGCGGCCGGACGGCCTGGGGGTGGGCGATCGAGTCACCGGTGTTGACGACAAGGTCGGGTTCCAGTGCGTCCAGCGTCCTGATCCACGAGAGCAGCCGGTGCCGTCCCGGCGTGAGGTGGGTGTCGGAGATATGCAAGATCCGCAGCGGCCGGGCTCCGCTGGCAAGCACGGGAACGTCGAAGCGGCGCAGTGTGAACCAATTGCGCTCGACGACAGTCGCATAGGCGGTGACGGCAGTTCCGGCTACGGCGGCGGTCCCGATGAGGGCACGTGGTCGCATGCACACATGGTGCCATGCCGGCGAGACTGGCCAGTCCAGGCCTGCCTGGCGGGCCGAGCCCGCCCGGTCCGGCGCGGCAGGGCAGGATGGGCACATGTCAGAACTGAAAGACCGGCTCCGTGCCGACCTCACCGCCGCGATGAAGGCGCGCGACGAGGTGCGCACCCGGACGCTGCGCATGGCGCTCACCGCAGTCGCCAACGAGGAAGTGGCTGGAAAGTCGGCCCGCGAGCTCAGCGACGACGAGGTGCTGAAGGTGCTGACCAGGGAGGCCAAGCGGCGGCGTGAAGCGGCTAGCGCGTTCGAGGATGCCGGGCGCCAGGATCAGGCCGCCGCCGAGCGGTCGGAAGATGCCGTGCTGGCCGGATATCTGCCGCGCCAGCTCAGCGACGCTGAGCTGGCGGGTCTCGTCGCAGCGGCTATCGCGGGGACGTCAGCACCAGGCAAGGCGATGGGCCAGGTGATGAAGGCGGTCACGCCGAAGACTGCAGGACGCGCTGACGGCGGCCGGGTAGCGGCCGAGGTGCGGCGGCAGCTCGCCGGCTGAACCCCGTACGCCCGTCAGTGGTGACCTGGTCCGCCGCCGTTCCCCCTGCCGGGTCCTGGGGCCACGGTGGGGCCGGGGCCCGGGCGGTGGCCCTTGCCG
>CABEAR010000705.1_pt1 | contig 9939 bp, 9 predicted proteins | sample 3422041 | NCBI WGS metagenome assembly CABEAR01 (sample SAMEA5534326, study PRJEB31848) | metagenome | biome: tundra; feature: field; material: soil | place: USA | collected 2013-05 | depth 0.15 m | reverse complement strand
CAGTTGTCGCGGTCATGCCTGCGGCACCCGGCCGGGACCACCCGACGGACCTGCTGCTGTGCGGTCACCATTACCGGGTGTACCGGCGGGCGCTCGCGGCGGCGGGCGCGGTCATCCTCGACCTGTGCGTGCCGAGAATCCCGTCCACGGCTCTGACCAGCACAGTTGCTCTCCCAGCCGTCCGGCCGTGATGATCACCGATCATGTGTCTGCGGTTCGTGTTCCTCCTTATCACGCGACTAGCCGCGTGGCTGCGGCTGTCCCGGCGCGACGAGACGTGGAAGACCGCCGAGATCCTGATCCTGCGCCACCAGCTCGCCGTCCTGCAGCGACGGCAGCCGTGCCGCCCCAACCTGAACTGGGCGGACCGGGCACTGCTCGCGACCCTGTTCAGCTTGATACCCAAAGCGCGTCGCCGGGGGCTGCGGCTGCTGGTCACCCCGGACACCGTCCTGCGTTGGCACCGCGACATCATCCGCCGCCGCCGGGCAGCGCAGTCCATGCGCGCCAAGACCGGCCACCCGGCCACCCGCCCGAACATCAAGGCCCTGGTCCTCCGGCTGGCCCGCGAAAACCCAGGATGGGGCTACCGCAGAATCCACGGCGAACTAGCCGGCCTGGGAGCAAAAGTAGCGGCGTCGACGACGTGGGAAATCCTGAAGAACGCCGGAATCGACCCCGCGCCGCGGCGGACCGCGCCTACCTGGTCACAGTTCCTGCGCTCCCAAGCCGACGCGATACTGGCCTGCGACTTCTTCACCGCCGACCTGCTCGACGGCACCCAGGCCTATGTCCTGGCCGTGATAGAGCACGCCAGCAGACGCATCCGCATCCTCGGAGTCACTCTCCATCCCACCGGCGCATGGACCACCCAGCAGGCACGCAACCTCCTGATGGACCTCGGCGAACAGGCACATCGAGTCAAGTTCATGATCCGCGACCGAGGCTCGAACTTCACCGCCGCATTCGACGCGGTCCTCGCCGACGGCGGCATACGGACCGTGCTCTGCAACGTCCCGACGCCCCGCATGAACGCGATTGCCGAACGCTGGAATCGGCGGATGCCGCCGCGAGCTCCTGGACCGCACCCTAATCTGGAACCAGCACCATCTGCGGCGGATCCTGCGCGAGTACGAAATCCACCACAACCAGCACCGGTCACACCGCTTCCTGCACAGCCCCGCGCCACTGAAACCGCTACCCGAACCGGTCAATCTCGACCAGTACCGCGTCCGAAAACAGGCTCATGTCAGTGGCCTGATTAACGAATATCGCCTGGTCGCATGACGTGGACGAGGTTTTCGGCACGCACAACGCCCTGACCGCCCGCGCGAGTCTGGCGGCCCCCCGCGTGTAAACGCGATCGCCTATACCGCCCCCGTTGGTGGGCGCGCAGAATACCCAGATCCGGGCGGCCAGCGTCTTGATCGAGATACAGCCGATGTCCGCGCAATTAGGCGGCACTGTGCGCTCACCCGACGGGTGGCTCCGCGACTCTCCGTGACTTGCCTGTGAACGCGCGGCCGGCGACATGAGAGCGGATCGCTCAGGGCGCGGTGAAGATCTGGTGGCTTCCGACGCGTCTCCAGATGATGTGCACTTCGCCGTCTTTGACGGGCTGGCCGTAGCTGAAGGTGGCCTGGCCGTCAGGTGCCCAGGTCATCTCCCAGATGTCGTGCCCGGCCATCTTCTTGACCCGAAGGCCCGGCCTGAACCCGCTGCCTGCCGCGAGATCCGCCACGAACACCACCAGGGCGGCGCGGAAGCGCGCCTGTTCCTGCTTGCTGAGCCGCTCCCAGTCCCGGTTGAACCGGGGCAGCCGCAGGTAGGTGGGCATCAGTCCGCCGGGAACGATGCCAGGAAGTCCTCGCCGCTGGCGTAGAAGCCGCCCTTGCCGCCGGCGATCTGCTCATCGGCCTGCCGTTCCCCGGCCTGCCAGGACGGGGTGAAGAACCATGCCTGGTCGGTGGGAATGGAAGTGAACCCGCGCACGGTGATGGTGCCGTGCTCGTCGACGGAGAACTCGATCTCGTCCCCGGAGCGGACCTGCAGGGCCTCGCGGATCTCTGCGGGCAGCGTGACCTGATGCCGGTCACCGCGGACGCGCGCCCGGCGCTTCACAATCGGGCTCATGACATCATGGTAGCACGGTGATACAGTGCTACCAGGTTCTTGCCTGCAGGCCGGCGGATCCGGCCCGGCCGCACGTCCGCTCACCGGTTTGCGGTGCCAGCCCCAGGAAGGCGGACAAGCCTGAGCTCGCGAGCCCGCCACGAAGCCATAACGATCCATCTGACCCGTCTCGGGGGCGCCCTTCCTCAATCCCGCAGCCGATTAGGCGGCGATGTGCGCCCCGACCGCCCATCCATGATGAGCACGCCGAGTGCCAGCACCGGCCTGCAGCGCCGGATCGGTTACGCGCGGTTGTGCCGGTTGTGGCGGAGCGGTTGCCGGGCGGCCAGATCAGCCAGGTCTGCTGGCTTGTGGCTCGGCTCGGGCAGTCAGTTCAGCCCGTGGCCCAAGTGGCCCCGGGAGCGATCGACGACGGTGTGCCCGATGTCCAGCCACGAGGGCTTCGGCGGTCATCGCACCAAACCGCCGGAAGACACGCCGAACGCAGAACCAGAGGTGGCATCGCCATGGCCGGCCGGGCCGGTACGGTGGCGACATGACCGCGCAGCCGACCAGCGACCCGGACCCAGGCGAGCCGTATGAGGTGATCCACCTCGGCGGGGAAGCAGCCGCGATCGTCCCGCTGTCCGAGCTGCGACGGCTCCAGGCGGTCGAACGCCGCGCCCCGGCCGAAATTCTCGAAGAAGCCGAGATCGAGGCGACGCTCGCAGCGCACCGCGAGTGGGTGGCCGCGGGCCGACCCGGCGCTGTCCCACACGACGAGGCGATGGCTGAGCTGCTCGGCAGCCAGTGAAGATCGAATGGTCGCTTGCAGCGCGAGCATCAGCCCGCCGCTACATGGCAGACCAAGACGGGATGCGCACCATCGGCGGGGCAATCGCCCAGCTGACCGGCAGCCCGTACCCTGTACCGCTGCAGAACTCGTCGCAGGGGCCGTGACCAGCGGTTTGGCCGGATGAGCGGATTGGTGCAGGATCGCAGTTTGTGTCTCTTCGCCTCCTCTACTTGATCATGATCCGGGTCTTCGGCTGGCTGCTCCTGCTGGGCCGCGGCCAGGCGTCCAAGGACGCCGAGATCATGGTGCTCCGTCATGAAGTCTCGGTGCTGCGGCGTCAGGTCACCCGGCCCAAGCCGGACCGGGCGGTCCTGGCCGCGCTGGCACGACTGCTCCCGGTGGCGCTACGCGCCCACCGGCTTGTCACACCGGATCACGCCATGGGTGGGCCGCGAGGTGATCGGCAGAGTGGAGGCGCCGCGTGAGCATCGGCGCGGTCCTGGCAGCGGCACGGCACCAGGCTGCTCTTACCATTACGCAGGTCAGCCAGCGGACCCGTATCAGAGAGACGATCATCCGGGGGATCGAACGGGACGACTTCTCCGCCTGCGGCGGAGACTTCTATGCGCGCGGGAACATCCGCGCCATCGGTCGTGCCACGGGCGTGGACGGTGAGCCGCTTGTCCGGGAGTACGAGGCCAGCCGGGGCACGCCGAAGGCCAGTACTGCTGCTGGATCGCCCTGGCCGTCCGCCCCCCTCCGGTCCAGGGAGCGCCGCAGGCCGAACTGGAGCGTTGCGGTGCTGGTCGTGCTCGCGGCGGCCGCTGGCCTGGTCACCTATCACCTCGTGGCCTCTCAGCCCGCTGGCAGCGTCGTGGCTACCGCCCGCAAGCCGGTCACCGCGCATAAGACCGCCCGCAAGCACCTGGCGCCGGCGCCGCTTGCCGCGCGCCATGGCCCACGCCACGTGGTGATCTCTTTGACGGCTGTGAGCGAACCCTGCTGGGCCGACCTCACTGCGCCGGGCGGCGCGACGATCTTCCAGGGCATCATCGACCCGGGTATCAGCTGCTCACCCGGCTTGATCGTGCTTTCCCTGGCCTGTCGCTGGCGGACGTGCTGGGCACCAAGGCAGGCCGGCTGGTCGCCACGCACTTCGCGGTCCCTGCTCGGGCCGGCAACCCGCTGCGTCAGCTCTGCGCTTCCGGCCTCGCTGTCATCAGCTGCCGAACCGGTACCATCATCGCGGGCCGGCCCTGGACAGTTGTGCTGACCTGGCGGCGCAGGACACTCACTGGCCCGAGGCCGGAGAGCGCCGCGGTCACCTCGGCGGCGAGCCCGGCGCGGGCCGACGTCGACTCGGCGATGCCCAGCGATGCGGTTCCGGCCAGCATGGCCGGGGTGATCTCGCCGAGCTCGGCGACGGCTTGCGCCCTGGCGCCGCAATCACGGGCCAGGCCGGTGAGCTGGCGGACATCGGCGGACTCCGCTGCGCCCAGGATCAGCACCAGCTCGGCTCCGGACGCGATAGCGCGGATGCTGTCGGCACGGTCAGAGGCCGCGTAGCAGAACCCATCCGGATGCGGGCCGCGGACCGCGGGGAAGCGCGATCGCAGCGCCGTGGCGATGGGCGCGGTGTCTTCCACCGGGATGCCCGGCTGCAGCAGGTAGGAGACCCGCCGGGCGTCGGTGACCTGAAGCGCCGCGGTGCTGGCCGGGGTGGCGACGATGGCCGCCGCTGGGCCGGCCTGGCCGATTATCGCGGCGGCGGCCGGATGCTCTGGCTGGCCGATAAGCACAAGATGATCGCCCCGGTCGGCCAGCTTGCGCGCCCGGGCCTGGACCATCGCCACGAGCGGGCAGGTCGCATCGACGATCTCGAGCCCGCGCGCGGCCGCTTCTTCGCGCACCTCCGGCGCGACGCCATGCGCGGCGAACACGATGACGTCCCCGCTGGGAATGTCGGCCAGCGAACTGGCGAAGACTGCGCCCCGGCTGGCGAGTTCGCCGGCCGCCTGCTCGGTGCCAGCAAACCGGCCGTAAAAGTGGACGCCGCGGCCGCTGCCGTCGGCGCTGGCCACCGTACTCTCGGCGGCTGCGAGCGCGCGCTGCGCGCCCTCGCACCACGGGACCGGTCCGGTCAGCAGCCGGCGGGTGCCGAGCAGGGCCGCCCATTCCTCCACAGCCGAGCGCGCGACGGCCACGGCCAGTCGGTCAGCGGCAGACGCCGCCGCGGCCAGGGCGGCCGTCGCGCCCTCGTGCTGCTGGCAGGTTACGACGAACAGCACCGCGCCGTCGCCGTCGTACTGCGGATCCTGGACGTGCGGCACCGGCGCGTAGCGGATGGGCCTGCCCTTGCGCTGCAGGCTGCCGGCGACAAGCGGCGCAGCCGGACAGCCCACCGGGCCGCGGACCGGATCTCCGATCTCGGTCGGCACCAGCACCTCGCCTGGCTCGACAATGAGGCCGGGCGCCTGGAGCTCCCGCACCACGGATCGGTTCATTTTCCGCCATCCCCCCCGATAACCACGCTAACACCGGCGCGCGTGGCCGGCACGCGCCGCGTGGCCTACTGGCGACGCATTACGCAACCGGTCCGGGCATAATTCCGCCAGGCTGGCACGCACCCAGGCGGGCTCCGCCTGATACCGTCAGGGTTCCCGTTTTCCACGCGGGGTTCCGTGCGGGCGGCAGTGGGGGCCTGAAACTGTGTAGCGTGGCGTCCTTATCCGGGTCAGGCGATTCCTTCCAGGTCCGGGTCCGCTGGAACGAGATCCCGCGCTCGTACCGGATCTGCCCTAATCGCTCCCGCCCGATCCGCACCGGCCGGCCGGTGCCGGCCAGGTAGGCGGCGAGCTTGCGTCCGCTCCGTCGCCGAGCTAGCCGCGGCCAGGAACGCCACCGTGGTGCTGGGTGTCCCCCTCGCCTGCGGGGGGTGCGGCCGCTTCAGAACTCGACGCAGCGGGTGTGACCTGCGGTTTGGTCCGATGAGCAGGGTTGGGGCAGGATCGCGGTTTGTGTCTCTTCGCCTCCGCGCGCCCGCGCCGGTGTGCGCCTGCGAGTCACCCGCGGGCGGGTGCGGTCACCTGCATGCCGCGATCGAGCAAGGATGACTCTGGTTGATCAGGCTGAGCCAAGCCAGAATTGGATGTTCTGCGCTGGGCTACCCTGGTCCCGTGGCAGCTCAGCAGAGCGTCCTTCTCCCGAAGCCGCGTTGACCCGCGAGGTCAATGCGGCTGCTCCTCTGGCGTGAGGCGCTTTCTCTATTTTTCCCAGCCAGGTGGGACGGGCGGTGACAGGTTTGATGCGCGACAGGGAGTCAGGCGAGGCCGTGATTGCGGATCCCGCCGACGGCCAGCCACCGTTCTCCTACAACGCCCGGCTTGCCAACGAGATCGAGCTGAGGTGGCAGGAACGGTGGGAGGCGGACGGGACGTTCGACACGCCCAATCCCGCCGGGCCGCTCGCGACCGGGTTTGGGCGGATGGCGCATCGCCGGAAGCTCTATGTGCTGGACATGTTTCCCTATCCCAGCGGCGCCGGGCTCCATGTCGGCCATCCGCTCGGGTACATCGGTACCGACGTCTATGCCCGCTACCTGCGCATGACCGGGCACCAGGTGCTGCATCCGTTCGGCTACGACGCCTTCGGCCTGCCCGCCGAGCAGTATGCGATCGACACTGGCCAGCATCCGTCGGTGACGACCCGCAACAACATCGACAACATGCGCCGCCAGCTGCGCAGGCTCGGCCTCGGACACGACACCCGGCGCGAGATTGTGACCACGGACCCGTCGTACTACCGCTGGACGCAGTGGATCTTCCTGAAGATCTTCGACAGCTGGCTGGACGATCGGACCGGGCGTGCCAGGCCCATCGCGGACCTGGTCGCCGAGTTCGAGTCGGCCGAGCGGGCAACCCCTGATGGACGGGATTGGCAGGAGCTGACCTCGGTCGAGCGGCGTCGGGTGATCGATGGATACCGGCTGGCTTACCTCTCCGAGGAACTCGTCAACTGGTGTCCCGGGCTGGGGACAGTCCTCGCCAACGAGGAGGTCACCGCGGATGGCCGCAGCGACGTTGGCAACTATCCGGTCTACCGCAGGCCGTTGCGGCAGTGGATGTTGCGGATCACCGCCTTCGCCGGGCGGCTGATCGATGATCTGGACCTGGTGGACTGGCCCGAGTCGATCAAGCAGATGCAGCGCAACTGGATCGGCCGCAGCGACGGCGCGCGGATCGACTTGCCGCTTGACCAGCACCCAGGTGTCTGCATCGACGTGTTCACAACGCGCCCAGACACGCTGCCCGGCGCCACCTCTGTGGTTCTCGCGCCGGAGCATCCGCTGGTAGATCAGCTCGTGCCGGGCGCGTGGCCGGCGGGCACCCCGGCGAAGTGGCAATACCCGGAGGCGCGGGCAGGCGCCGCCGACTGGACACCCAGGGACGCCGTCGCGGCCTACCGGGCCGCGGTCGGCCGGCTGAGCGACCGCCAGCGTGCCACCGAGGTTCAGGACAAGACCGGCGTCTTCACCGGCGCCCATGTCATCAACCCGGTCACCAGTGAGCGCATCCCGGTCTTCCTGGCCGACTACGTGCTGATGGATTACGGGACCGGCGCCATCATGGCAGTCCCCGCGCACGACGAGCGCGACCTGCTCTTCGCGCGGGAATTCGGGCTGGAGGTACGGGCTGTGCTGGACCACCCGCCCGGCTGGTACGCCGAGCAGGGCACCGAGGGGCAGGTCCCAGCACGCGAATGGCCGACGGCGTTCGTCGGCGACGGCGCGTACCTTGAGGGACTCGGCCTTGAGCTGGCCGGCCTGAGCCTCCCGGAGGGGATCGCCGCCGCCATCGATTGGCTGGAGAAGATCGGTGCCGGGCGGCGGTCCCACTCCTACCGGCTGCGCGACTGGCTGTTCTCTCGGCAGCGCTACTGGGGTGAGCCGTTTCCGGTCGTCTATGACGAGCATGGGCTGCCAATCGCGCTGCCGGAGGACAGCTTGCCCGTCCGGCTTCCCGAGATGGCCGACTTCCGGCCCGAGCCGCAGGAGGACGAGACCGGCGACCCCGTGCCGCCGCTCGCCAGGGCCGGGGAGTGGAGGACCGCGGATCTCGACCTCGGCGATGGCGTGAAGTCGTACCGGCGAGAACTCAACACCATGCCGCAGTGGGCCGGATCATGCTGGTATTACCTGCGCTATCTGGATCCAACCAACGACCAGGCGTTCGCTGATCCCGAGGTGGAGCGCTACTGGATGGTCCCTGACGACGCCGTCAAGGACGGCGAAGGCGGGGTGGACCTGTATGTCGGCGGCGTCGAGCATGCCGTGCTGCATCTGCTGTATGCGCGGTTCTGGCACAAGGTCCTGTACGACCTCGGCTACGTCTCCACCCAGGAACCCTTCAGGCGGCTCTACAACCAGGGCTACATCCTGGCCGACGCCTTCACCGATGCCCGCGGCATGTACGTGCCGGCCGCCGAGGTGGTCCAGGACGAGGAAGGCCGGTTCACCTATCAAGACCGTCCCGTCACCCGGCGGGCCGGCAAGATGGGCAAGAGCCTGAAGAACAGCGTGAGCCCCGATGACATCTACGCGCGCTACGGCGCGGACACGCTGCGGCTGTATGAGATGGCCATGGGCCCGCTCGATGCCGACCGGCCCTGGCGAACCCACGACATCGTGGGTGTCTACCGGTTCCTGCAGCGACTCTGGCGCAGCCTGATCAACGAGGAGACCGGCGAGCTGCGGGTCATCGACAAGCCGCTCGATGAGGAGACCCTGCGGAAGCTGCACCGGACGATCATGGTGGTCCGCGATGATTTCGAGGCCATGCGGTTCAACACCGCGATCGCCCGGCTGACGGAACTGACCGCGCAGGCCGTCAAGATCGAAGGCAGGACCGGCAACCTGCCCGGCGCGCTGGCGGAGCCGCTGGTCCTGATGGTTGCTCCGCTTGCTCCGCACATCGCGGAGGAACTGTGGCGGCGGCTGGGCCATGAGGAGTCGCTGGCCTACGCTCAGTTCCCGGTGGCCGACGAGGCACTCGCCGCCGGAATATCCGTTGAGATCCCGATTCAGATCAACGGAAAGACCCGCTTCACCATCGATGTGCCCGCGGGCGCTGACCGGCAGGAGATTGAGCGCATCCTGACCGAGCATCCCGGCTATTGGCGCTACACCCAGGACATGACCGTGGAGCGATTGATCATCGTGCCCGGCAAGGTCGCAAGCATTGTGGGGCGGACCGGGGAGACCAGCTCTCGTTGACCGGACCAGCCGCGGCCTACCGAGACGAAGGCTCGGCCACCTATAGGAGCCGGAGAAGCGCGACGCGGTCCGCGCCAGTCGCGAACTTGCGAAACCTTCTCCCGGGAGCCTGGTCACTATGCCAAAGCCGTCCAGAACTGGGCTTTCTGTGCTCGCGTGCCACTACGAACCCAGCATCCATCGCCAGCTCATACTCGGCAGGGATACTGTGGCAGAACGTCGGAAGTCGTCCGCCCTAGCGTCACGCTTCGTCGTCGGTGCTGTCAGCCATCTGACGAGCCGTATCCGCCCGATATGGGCGGGTCGACCCACCACGGCGCCTGATTAGCGGACCGCGCATATCAGTCACCCTGTCGCGCCGGTGTCGGTCAGCGCTTGCTCCCCGCCGGACTACGGCTGCAGCCCACCCTGCTCCTGGTGTTCGGGCCAGTCCTCACGAAGCCGACGCTCGGTCGTGCCTGAGAGCGCATCGCCCTGCCGGCCTGGCCGGACCGGCTGCTTCCGGCGGGTGCCAGCGCGCATTCGGGGATGGTTATGGCTCGTTCGGTCAATGGCCTGGCGGGCATAAGGTCCCCTGTTCTGCTGCCCATTTTCGCTGGCGCGCAACCCCTCGCCGCGCCAAACGTCATAGGTGATGGCGGCGCCGCTGCAAGCACGGCGAGTGCTGCCTGGCCTGGCGGAAGGCAGGACGGGATCGGCGGGAAGCGGCACCCACTTGGGGCCAGGCCCCGGGACCGGCCGCGTGATCCCCCCCCCCGCG
>CABEAR010000690.1_pt1 | contig 10144 bp, 7 predicted proteins | sample 3422041 | NCBI WGS metagenome assembly CABEAR01 (sample SAMEA5534326, study PRJEB31848) | metagenome | biome: tundra; feature: field; material: soil | place: USA | collected 2013-05 | depth 0.15 m | reverse complement strand
TTCGACGTTGGATCAGCAACGCCGATCATGGACACCCTTCATCGCCACCAGAACGCGACACGCCGAGTCAGACCCCTTGGAATCGATGATCCGGGTCAGACCCCTTGGAATCGATCATCTAGGCGTCCGCTTCTCCGATCCCCAATGCGGCTTGAAGGCGATCCGCCCGGACAAGGCGAGCGAGCTGCTGCCGCAGGTCCGTGACGGCAGCTGGTTCTTTCGACACCGAGCTTCTCGTGCTGGCCGAGCGCGCTGCGGGCCGGCGTTCCACGAGGTGCCCGTTGACTGGACCGATGGCCACTCCCGCGTCGACGTTATGACCAGCGGGATTGCCGACCTTCCCGGGATCGTCCGCCTCGCCGGCGGTGCCCAGCTGGCCAGATTCCTGCTGGTCGGCGTCGCGAGCACGGCAGCGCCGGGTGGCCAGCCTGGGACGCCGCAGAGGTGGTTCCTGCTACGGCAAGCATCGAGCCGAGCGTAAAGACGACAGTTGTCATAGATATGCACAGCGGCGCAGCATAGTGATCCTTCGGCCTGTTAGTGCAGACTGCAGGCGACTCAGACTTTTTAGACCGTTCTGGTCAGAAATGATCTGGATTCTCCCCGTCCTGAGGACGTCGCCGCGGACGTACATTGGCAGAGCGTAAAGGTGAAACCATGCATCGGCAAAGGTTAGGTAAAGTCTGTCAACGCTCCGGAACCGCCATGACGCTGCGCGTCAAAGACTATTTGCAGCAGCAGCCAATCCCGCATTTCCCGACCGAGCTGCCGACACTAGCCGACACGCGGGATCGCACCGGGACAATGGGGCGCACGCCCCGGCGCTCGGGCGCGCCGCAACCAGAAATCCGCGATCTTGCCTTGCGCTGACCCGGCAGCCGGGGCGTACCGTGAAACCCTGCGAGCCCAGAGGAGTCGCCCGTGCCGCTTCCAGTCGCTGCCGAGCGAAACCGCTTCGCCCAGCGTCTCTTCGCTCCCCTGCCCGCGCGGTATGACCGCCTCGAGGAACTGCTGTCCTTCGGCCAGAACGCACGGTGGCGGCGCGCGATGGTCGATCAGATTCTCCCGGCGGCCAGCAAGGCGGTGCTCGACGTAGCGTCGGGAACAGCCGGTGTCGCCTTGCAGATCGCGGCGCGGACTAACGCCCGCGTCGTCGGCCTGGATCTGACTGAGCAGATGCTCAGGGAAGGGCAGCGAAATGTCGCCGCGGCGAATCAGTCCGACCGCATCAGCCTGGTTGCGGGCCGGGCTGAGCAGCTGCCATTCCCCGATGCCGCCTTCGACGCCCTGACCTTCACTTACCTGCTGCGTTATGTTGCTGACCCGCAGGAAACGCTGCGTGAGCTCGGCCGCGTTATCCGGCCAGGCGGGCGGGCCGCCAGCCTGGAGTTCGGCGTTCCGCGGTCGGGTTTCTGGCGATTCTGGTGGTGGCTCTACACCCGGCTGCTGCTGCCCGTCGGCGGCCTGCTCGGCGGCGGCCCGCGCTGGTTCACCGTGGGCCGGTTTCTCGGACCTAACATCTCCGGCCACTACCAGCGGTATCCCGTTGCCTGGACGGTCGAGGCCTGGCGGCAGGCCGGCTTCGAGCAGGTTGGCTTCCGGGTGATGAGCCTCGGCGGCGGCCTGGTCATGTGGGGAACCCGGGCAGGTGGCTGACAGCCGCGCCAGCAGCCCGCCTGACCCGCGGCCATCGGCCGGGACCTCACCGCGGCCCGCCTACTACGCAGTGCGATCGGGTGGCTGGCGAGACTGGTGGACGCTGCTGCATCCGCCCTACACAGCCTGGCATCTGTCATACGTGGTGATCGGCGCGGCGCTCGCTCCGCAGGTCAAGCTCGTTCCGCTGGCCGCCGCGGTGCTCGCGTTCTTCCTGGCCGTCGGCGTTGCCGCGCATGCCCTGGACGAGCTGCATGACCGGCCGCTGCAGACCCAGATTCCCTCGATCGCCCTGCTGAGCGCGGCCATTATCGGCCTCATCGGCGCATTCGGCATCGGCATCGCCGGCATCGCTCACGTCGGCTGGGCCGTGCTGCCGTTCCTGATCGCTGGTCCCCTGCTGGTCATCGCGTACAACGCCGAGTTGTTTGGCGGCATCGTGCACACCGACGTGGGCTTCGCGGCAGCCTGGGGCGCCTTCCCGGTGCTGACCGGTTATGTCGCCGAGACCGGCCGCCTCGCCATCGCGCCGGTGCTGGCGGCCGCTGCCGCCCTCGCGCTCTCACTGGCACAGCGGCGGCTGAGCACCCCGGCCCGCACGCTGCGGCGGCGGGTGGTGCAGGTGACGGGCAGCGTCACGCTGGCCGACGGGGAGGTGACGATACTGGACGGGCAGCGCCTGCTGGCGCCGCTGGAGCAGGCGCTGCGCGCGATGTCGTGGAGCATCGTCCTGCTGGCCGCGGCGCTGACCGTGGCGCGCATGACCTAGCAGGCAGCGCTGCTGCAGCGGCAGCGCCGGAGCTTGCGGCCGGCCCCCGCGGCGCTGGCCGGTGGCCTTTGAGTTGCCGACGCGGCCCGTTAGGCGAAAATCTATTGCGGCTGGCCCGCGCGCTATTACAGTAATGCCCGAGGATGCAGCTCAGCCAATTTAAAGGGCCGATGAATACCGAGCATTCAGCGGATTCCCGATATGCGCCAGGCCGGGCGCCCGTGTCCGCCGGGGCGGCTGGACGGCTGGACCCGCCAGGGGCAGGTGGCTGCGGATCGCCATCGTCAGCGCGAGCGTTCTCGCACTGCTGTGCACCCGCTGTGCGGCGGCGCAGCGCTCGCCGCCGTCAGCGACCAGCCGCCGCGCGCCGCGGCTTGCCGCCGACCGGCGGCAGCGGCCCTGGGTGCGCGCTGCCCTGGCGATGCCGGCCGTAGCAGCGGGCCCGTCCGCCCGACGACTGCTACGGCAGTCGTCGCCAGCGTGTACGAGGGAGCGAAAGATCGGCTCAGCGGACCCAGCGCGGTGGCCGCGACCGGCAGCCGGGTGTGGGTTACCAGCGTTCTCGGCAATTCCGTCACGGCGCTGAACGCCCGCACCGGTGCCAGCGCCGCGGTGCTGCCGGTCGGCACGGACGGATTCCACGGACCCGACGCCATCGCCATTGGCGGCAGTCACATCTGGATCGCTAATGTGCCGGGTAATTCCTTCACCGAGCTGAATTCGGCCGCTGGAGCCTTAGAGCGCACACTTTACAACGGCCTCGGGCTTAGGACTGCTAACAGAATGAGATTGGCGGTGGGGAATGACGGCAGCTGGCGTTATTGGTGTCTCGGTTGGGGGTGCGGGACAGCCAACAAGACAGTCGGGCGTAAGCCGTGGGAAGTCGACGACGGGTTATGGGAGCGGATCGCTCAGCTGCTGCCGGTCGTGAAGCGTAACTACGGTCATCCGGGTCGTAAGCGCCTGGATGATCGTAAGGTGTTGTGCGGGATCCTGTTCGTGCTCTGCGCCGGGATCCGGTGAGAGTTCGTGCCCCAGGAGATGGGCTTCGGCTCCGGGATGACCTGCTGGCGCAGGTTGCGGGATTGGAACGACGCCGGGGTCTGGCAGTGACTGCACGAAGTGCTCTGATCCGGGCCGTCCCCCCGATCAGGGGCAAGCGCGGGCGACCCGCTGGCGCCCGAACGTGGTGTACGCCGACCGCAGCTACGACCACGACATCTACCGTCGCCAGGTCCGCGCCCTGGGCAGACAACCGATGATCGCCCGCCGGGGCACCGCACACGGCCCCGGACTGGGTACCTACCGCTGGGTCGTGGAAGCCACCATCGCCCTGCTGCACTGGTTCCGCCGCCTGCGCATCCGCTGGGAGATAGGCGACCACATCCACGAAGCCTTCCTCACCCTGGGCTGAGCCATCATCTGCTGGCGACGCCTGAAGATCTCATGGTGATGCACCGAGTCATTGAGCTGAATGCCTCGGCTGGGGCCGGGCCCGTGGCTCGGGCGCGAACCCTGTCGTGCCTGCGCTTCTACCCAGCGGTGAAGCGCGCGGCATAGCGTCGTTGCCACGGCGTCTCCACGGCGCGGGTGTCGTAGTGTCGGCGCACGAAGGACACCACCTGGTTGGCTGGAACTCCGTCCAGGAGGGCGAGACAGGCCAGGGCCGTGCCGGTTCTTCCACGACCACCACAGCAGGCGATCTCGACCCGCTCGTTCAAGGCGCGGTCCCAGGCTTCGGCGAGGATGTCCTTCGCTTGCGAGCGGTCGCTGGGCAGCGAGAAGTCAGGCCAGCGCAACCACCGGCTCTCCCATGGGGTGCCGGGTGGTGACTTTCCCAGGAGGTAGACGGCGAACGTCGGCACTGGCCCCGGTGGGAACGGCTGACGCAGGCCACGGCCCCGCACGAGGCGACCGGACGGCAGGCGAAGAACACCTATGTCCGATGGATCCCAGAGCTCAGCCACCAGGCCAGCTTGCCACCGTGGGCTGACTCATTTTGTTGGTTAGCAGTCCTTAATGCCCGGTATGCACTTGCCCGGGCCGGCCCGCGACTGTGGGTGGCGAATGTGGGCGGCCGCTCGGTTACCGAGATGAATGCGACTACCGGCGCCGGGATCAAGGTCCTGGCAGGCACGGCCTAGGGCTTCAATGACCCGGCTGCCCTGGCCGCCCGCGGCGCCCGGCTGTGGGTGGCAAACGAGGGCGGCGACTCGGTGTCAGAGATCAATGCAGCCAGCGGCGCGCTGATCCGGGCGCTCGACGGCCGTCGGTACGGTTTCGACAGCCCGGACGGCATCGCCGCCCGTGGCAGCCGCGCCTGGGTCACCAATCTGGCCGGGAACTCGGTCACCTAGCTGCAGCTGAGCATGCGGGGGCGGAGCGTGCGGGGGGTGGGCAGGCGCGGCGCGGGCCGGTCATAGCGCGTCGTGCCGCTGCAGGTAGTTCATGGCCACCCAGCCGATCGGCACCGGCAGCCAGAAGGTCACCAGGCGAAACAGCAGGACCGCGCTGATTGCCTTCGCGCCGGGCATGCCGGCTGCGGTCAGCCCGGCCGACAGCGCCGCCTCGACCGCCCCGACGCCACCGGGAGTCGGCACGGCCGAGCCGATGGCGCTACCGGTGAGATACACCACGGCGACGCTGGCCAGCGCGACCGATCCGCCGAGCGCGAGGACGGAGGCGTCCAGGCAGAGGATGTAGGCCGCGGTCAGCAGCAGGGCGCCGCCGATCCCCACGGCCAGCTTCGCGGGCCGCTGGACGATGTCCAGCAGCCGCGGGATGACCTGGCTCAGCGCGGGTGCCAGCCGGGAGCGCAGCAGTCTGCGACCAGCCGGGATGGCCACGACGATGAGTATCACCGCCGCCAGCGCGGCCAGTGCTATCCAGACCCAGTCCGGCGGCCGGAGTGAGTCCTTCCGGGTGGTGCGGGTGAGCGCCGCGAAAATGACCAGCAGGAGCATATGCAGACTGAAGGCGATGACCTGCGAGACGCCGACGCTCGACCCGGCGTCCGCGGGGCTCACATTGGCCTTCCGCAGGTAGCGGATGTTCAGCGCCACCCCGCCCACGGCCGCCGGGGTGACCAGCGTCACGAACGATCCGGCAATCTGAGCCAGCAGGGTGCGGACGAGATTGAGCCGCTCCAGGACGAACCCCGTCAGCTCGAAGGTAGCGCCCACATAGGTCAGCACCGACAGGAGAATGACCAGGACACCCCAGCGCCAGTCAGCGTTCTTCAGGACCGTGGCCAGGCTGACCTTGGAGAGCTGAGCGAGCAGGATGTAGGCCGCGACCACCCCGGCAACCAGGGTGATCAGCGTGCGCGGACGCACGCGTTCGAGCTGGACCGGCGCGACCTCGCCGTCCGGGGTGGTGCCGAGCAGCCGCCGGCGCAGCGCAGGCAGCACGTCCTTGTGGTGGCGCACCGCCATCCGGGTGGTGCGGTGCAAGGCCACCGGCTGCAGCAACGGCACTATGGCCGCCAGCTCGGCGCTGCCGAGTTTTTCCGCCGCGACGTCGGCGGCACGATCGGGACCGACCACCAGGGCCAGTTCGGCGAGCAGCTGGATCAGGTCCAGCCGGAGCTGGAGGTCGCTGGCTGCCACATCACCGTCGCCCGGCTCGAGCAGCATGACCGCGCCATCGCCGCCGCCGGGGCCAGGGCCGCTGGATCCAGGTCCGCCGCAGCCGGGACTGGCGAACAGGATGCGGTCGGCGGTCAGATTACGGTGGGTGACCCGGTGCTGGTGCAGCTGCAGGACCGCGTCCCAGACGCGGCGCAGCTGATCATCCGTGGGCTCGCCGTCCTGCTCCGCCAGCGTCGTGCCGTCGTGATGCTCGTTGGCCAGGACGGCTGCCTCGGGCCCGACCCGGACCAGCGCGCGCAGCCGCGGGGTGGCGACGCCCGCATCCTCCACCGCGTAGGTGAGCAGCGCGCGGCGCTCCACGGCCCGCTCCACGGTCAGCGGGCCGCTGCGCGATACCTGAGTTTTCAGCCGCAGCCGCCGGTAGAGCCGGAAGAGCGCGTCGGCGGCCTGCTGGTCACGGTCGAAGACCGTGATATCACGCTGCGCGCCGCCCAGGACTGTCGCAGCGTAGCGCCGGGTTTCCGTGCGGGTGTCCCAGATTCTGCGCATGGCGATCACGGGCGCATCGACCGCGGCGAGCGCCGCGGCGATCGCAGCCGCTGTCGGCCGATCCGATGCCGAGCCGAAGGCATACCGCAGGCCGGACCCGACGGCCGAGCCGATGAGCAAGGTGATCAGCAGCGACAGCAAGGTGACGTGCGTGTTTTTCGCATTTGCAAGGCTGGCCACCAGGTAAAAGCCCAGCGCCACCCAGTACGCGCTGCGCCAGCGCCGGCGGCCGGACAGACCGACCACCGTGACGTACGCAGCCAGGCCTGCCAGGTACCAGTCGAGCACGTCCGCATTCCGGTTATGGGACGCCGACAGGGTCAGCGCGTCGTACAGCTGAGCCGCCGCCGGCAGGCGGAGCAGCGCGTTGAATATCGCCACCACGACGACCGCGGCGGCGCCCGCGCCGACCGCCTCGGCCAGCCGCCGCGGCTGGCGGCGGATGAGCAGCCGGACCGCCAGCGCTAGCGGCAGGATGAGCAGGGCAAGGTGCGCGAGGAGGCCCACCAGTCCCAGCACCCCGGTGAGCAGCTTCTTGTCAGCCAGCTGACTCGCGCCCACCACATTTGTCTCGACTCCGCTGACCGTCGCGTGGGCCAGCAGGCCAAGGCCGACCAGCAGGGCAATCTCGGCACACTCGACGACGCAGCGCAGCGCATCGGCTGGCAGCCGGACGCGCGATTCCAGATGATCTTCGATACTGATCGCCGGCGCGCCGTCAGCAACCGCAGCCACTCTGGGCACGGCGGGCTGCTGCGGCGGATCTGGTTCCGGCGATGTCACAATGCGATCGTTTCACCCTTAGCTCCGCCGGCGGCACGCGACCGGCCGATCAGCGCACCGGGCGGTATCAGCCGCGTGACCAGAGCGGCCGCGGATCGGGCTGCGCGAGGAGCTCGCGGTAGAGCGCGGCGGTCCGCGGATGGGGCTGCCCGTCCGCGGCGATCTCGGCGATGGCGTCCAGGCACCGGCTCCACGCGTCCCGCACGCCGGTCAGGTTTCCGGCGGCGTGCTCGGCCTGCATCAGCGCCCGCCACAGCTGCTCGGCGCCGGCATCCGCGGCCAGGCCGGTGCGCGCGGCACGGCCGGCAGCGGCCGAATCGTCAGCGGCCAGCTCCAGCTCGGCCAGCATCTCGGCCCCGTCGACGATCTGCGCGCGCACCGTCTCGGTCAGTGCCGGATCGAGCCACCAGTGATAGCAGTCCGTGAACGGCTGACCCCGGATGAACCCCAGCGCATGGCGCAGGCATGCCGCGTCCCGGTCCCGGATGCCGCTGCTGGCGAGCTCATCGAACTCGGCCCAGTCGAAGCGCGCCGTCGGGTGCAGCGCGTACTGGCCGGAGCCCCGGTGCTCGATCCATTCCCTGCCGTCTGGAAGACGCCCGAGCTGGCGCCTGGTGCGCACGATCAGCTGCCGGAGCGAGTCGCTTGGCCGGGGATGGTCGGGATCGGCCCCGAGCAGGTAGCACAGCTGCTGGTTGGACAGGCCGTCCTGGCCGTTCAGGGCAAGGGCAAGGACGAGCTGGCTCTGCGCGGGCAGCAGCGCAGCCGGAGAACCGTTGATCGTGAAGCTGCCCAGCACGCCCACCCGGAGGCTCGGCTGCTCCTGGGTCGCGCCCGGCTCCCGAGACTGACCGTGCCCCGGCCGGCCAGTCTCCTCCTGCCGGTCAGTCTCCTCCTGCCGGAGAGCCGGGTCCTGCGGGCGGATCTGGTCGCGGGAATCTGCCTGCCCCCCGGAGTCGTCCTGGCCATGCGGGCCGACCGGAGCCAGATCATCGAGCGCGGGCAGGTCAGCGACGACTGACGGCTGCCACGGGGGCCAGGACGAGCCGTCGTAGGGCGGCGCGTCCGCTGCCACGTCGTGCTCCTGCGCGGCGGTCGCGAACATGCTCGCCAGCGCCTCGTAGTCGGCCTCGGTCAGCGGCTGCGGCCAGGCCTCGAGCCCGAGCGGCCAGATCCGCGCCGTAATCTCGCCGCCTGGGCCAGGACCGGCTGTGAGCTCGATGCTGGCCGGCGCCGGATGCCCGGCCGGTGCGGCGGTCCCGCCCGGAACCAGCGCGGCCATGCCGGCCGGGTCGCCGCAAAGATCAAGCAGCAGCGCAAATTGACTCGGGGTCGGTGCCACCCGGCTGACCAGCAAGGTCAGTGCCCAATCCTCATCGTCGGGAGCGGCCAGCCGGTGCCGCCGGATGTCGGCCGCTGCGCCGCCCAGCCGGCGCTGCAGCGCGACCGCCTTGGCGGCTAGCAGGTCCAGCGCCTCGTCGAGGCCGCCGCACCTGGTCGCGCGCCCGCCTGTGGCCGCGAGTTCGGGAAAACCGACCAGGATCAGCTCATACCAGCCCGCGAGCTCACTGGTGCCCAGCTCGGCTGCGGCCGTCGACAGTACCCGGTCCGCCAGCTCCGGCGGCCCCTCCACCATGGTGACCCGCAGGTACTCAAGGTCCAGCAGCAGGTAGCCGTCCCGCGTGGCGCCGACAGTGAACAGGCCGGGCAGCAGGTCACCGTTGCCTGGCGCGGCCAGCGGCGGCGCGCCGGCGGCCAGCGACAGTCGCCAGGCCAGGCCCTGGCGGCCGCCGGGAACGGCGAACGGCGCAGGCGGTGCCTCGCTGCCGGGACTGGCCAGCAAGACGTCCATCCAGTCCGGGCACACGTGGATCGCGGTGATCTCCGGTATCTGCTGGCCGGCGACCGCCAGCCCGGCGCCGAGATTGCTGAGCGCCGCACGCAGCGCGGAAGCGGGCTGCAGCTCGGCCTCGGCGCGGATCCGCCGCTCCGCCGCCAGCACTGGCGCGCTCACCGGCAGCGGGACGCGCCTGCCGCGGCGACGAGACTGACGCTGCCGGTGCCGCATCCGGGCGAGCGTGATGGCCGCTCCCCCGGCGAGCATTCCCGCCGCGAAGACCGCCACCGGCGGTATCCGCTGCGAGTCGGTCAGCGCACCCATGGCGGCGCCGCCGTTACCGCTGACTGCCGTGACACTTACCGGCGGACTTGCCGGAGCCTGCGCGGCCGCCGGGCCGGGCTCCGGGCCGGGCTCCGGGCCGGGCTCCGGGACCGCGGTCGACGGGGCAGCGGCCACCGTGGCCGGATGAGCCGACGCAGCCTGTTCGGCTGGCATGGCCGGGCTGACTGACGGGCCTCGTGCCGGGCTCGCCGACGGGTGCGGCCGGCGGAAGCGCTGCTCCCTGGACGGATGCGGCCCGTGGCCGTTCGGCCCGGAATGCCGCTGGCCCTGCTGCTGATGCACGACTCGCGCTGCCGGAAGCTGCAGGACCCAGCCGGGCATGATCATCGACGGGTCGGTGAACGGCTGCCCGCCGCCCATGTCATGGCCCAGGTTGAGCTGCACGATCTCGGGATAGCGGTCGCCGTCGCCGAGGTAACGCTGCGCGATTGTCCACAGGCAATCGCCCGGCCGAACGGTTACCAGCTGAGAAAAGCCCATGCTCATCACCTGCGAAACGGGCGATCCGGGTACCTGGCTTGCCGGGCGGTCGGTCGCCGGCTCGGGCGGGACAGGGCGATCCGCGGCCCCGGTTGTCGGCACCTCGGCCGGGGCTGTCGCGCCGGGGTGGGCAGG
>CABEAR010000689.1_pt1 | contig 10166 bp, 10 predicted proteins | sample 3422041 | NCBI WGS metagenome assembly CABEAR01 (sample SAMEA5534326, study PRJEB31848) | metagenome | biome: tundra; feature: field; material: soil | place: USA | collected 2013-05 | depth 0.15 m | reverse complement strand
GGCCCGAATGACGAGATCATGGCCGGGAGCCCTTGCGGATGAAGGGGGATCGGCCCGGTGCTGGTGACCGGGAACCTGCAGCAGAGGCGGTGGGAGACCTTCCTGCCCCCCGGAGTACCAGCAGCTGCCCGCCGGGCTGGCCCGGGTGGACGCGCTGCTGGATGACCCGGTGTTCTTCGCCCCGTATGCTGCGCATTTCCCGGCGCTGTCCGGCGGCCGCCGATCCCGGTCGGGACCTGCCTGCGGATGATGTTCCTGAAGTACCGCTGCCGGCTGGGCTGCGAGACGCTGTGCCGGGAGGTGGCCGGCTCGATCTCCCGGGCCCGGTTCTGCCGGATCCCGCTCGGGACCGGGGTGCCGCAACCCCACCGCCCTGGAGAAGATCACCACGCGGTGCGGGGACGGCGTCGTGGCGGCGCTGAACGCGGCGCTGCTGGTGAAGGCGGACGCGGCGGAGGCGGTCAGGACCGGCCGGGCGCGCGCGGGCACCACGGTGGCGGAGGCGGACGTGGCCTGCCCCGCCGATTCCGGGCTGCTGGCCCGGGCGATCATCCGGATCACCGTGCTGGCCGCCTGCATCCACGCGGCCGGGGCGGCCAGCCGCACGCAGGTCCGGGACCGCCGCCGGGCCGAATCGCCGCCCGGACCCGGGCCCGGCTTTCCGGCGAGCCGGCGGACCCGGCGGACCCGGCTGGTGTCCCTGCACGACCCGGACGCCCGGCCGGCCAGGAAGGGCCGGCCCTGGCAAGCCGGCCGGGCCCGGCTGCAGGGCCCGGGTCACCGGCAACGCTGACGGCATCGTGGCGGACTGCCCGGTGCACGACGGCAGCCCGGCCGGCGCGCCGCTGCCCGCCCCCGCGATCGGACGGATCAAGACCCTGCCGCGGCGGGCGCCGGGCGCGGCCACCGCCGGCCGCGGCTACGGCGAGGCGGCCGCGGACGCCGGTCCGGCCGGCCCCGGCGTGAAGAAGGCTGCCATCCCCCGCAAGGGCAAGCCGCGCGCCGCGAGCACACCTGCGGCTTCCGCAAGCTGGCCAGGTGGCGCACCGGCTCCGAGGCCCGGATCTCCCGCCTCAGGCACCGCTGCGGCCGGAACCGCAGCCTGCCCGGCGGGCTGCCCGGCGCCACTGCCTGGTGCGGGCCCGGGGTGCCCGCCCGCAGCACCGTCAAGATCGCGGCGCTCGCCGGGGCCCGCACCACGGCTGCCGCCGCGGCTGCCCGGCCCGCCGCACCGGCGGTTACCAAGGCCGCCCGCCCGGCCCCGCCGACCGGGACCGCCCGGGACCCGTAACCAAGCAGCCTGACCCTTTCCCCGGAGCCCTACCCGGCCCTGGAGCCGCCCCTCTAGTCGACGCGCAGGCCGTTTTCCGGGGGCAAGTAGCTAGTTGCGCGCCGAGCCGCTCAGCGGCCGGACCGGGAACACGCCAGTCATCCTGCTGCCGAGGCTGCCGGCCGGTCCAGGCATCCTGCAGCCGAGGCTGCCGACCGGTGCGGCATGCCGGGGCACGCCGCGACGGGGCTCGGGTGCCTGCACCGCCAGGCTATCCTCTGCGCGCACCGCCAGGCTGTCGTCAGCGCGCCGGTGCCGGCTGCGGTAGGTGCCGAACTGCCCGTTGTCGCGCGCACCCGGCTGCAACCGGCTACTGTCCAGCGGACCGTCCTGGCGCATGCCAGCGACAGGATAACAGCCCGGCTGGCCCTTAGCACGCAGACCGGCTACCGGCCACGGCTCAGTAGATTGCACCGGGACAACGACCTCGCTGGCCGCATCGCCGAGCGCATACGCCATGTTGGTTTGTGTCAGGGGATGCCGCAGTGCGCTCTGTGACAGGGGGTGCTCGTGCACGGTATGCGCCGGGGGCTCCTCGTGCGCAGTGCCCGCCAGTGCTGGCCCCGATGTCCGAGCGAGCGGATTCACCGGGGCGGTCTGTGCCGTCGGATGGTCCTGCGCGGTTTCCGCTGGCGCGCCGGCGCTGTGCCGCGCGGCCGGGATGCGGCCAGCCGCGGCGGCGGGCATTTCCTGGCCGACGGCCCCGCCAGCCAGAACGTGGCGCTGGGACCGCCGCGACCGCCGTGATCCAGTCAGCGCCAGGAAGCATGCGCCGGTCATCAGCGCGCCGACCGCGAAGCCGTCAAGGGATCTTGCACCGAGTGCCGGGACGACACCGCCTCCCAGACCCGTAGCGACGGCTGCTTCCTTCGCTGCCCAGGCTGCCCACATGTGCATCAGTTGCTCCTTGTCATTAGCAGTCGTGTACTGCTGATAGTTACTTACTGCTGTTAATCAGACGCTCTGCGTATTCGGTTATGGCCATCGTCAGCCCATGACCTGGCTTCGGATGAGCTGCGGCGGTCTTACCCGGCCGCAGCGGCCCGCGCTATCCGGTTAAGCGAGGCGGGATAAGCCGGAATGGCCAGTCGGTGTGCTGGTCACCAGCGCGGGTCGCGGCGGTCACGGCCGTCCGGCGGTACGCCGAGGCGATGCCGCTGACCGTGACCGCCGGAGCGGGACATGACCCGCTGCCGGCCGAGGGGGTTAGATTACCCAGGCGCCAGACCCGCCCGTCGGCCGCGGCACCGTGCCGTCGGTCCGCGGTGCTGCCGCTGAGCGGCGACTGCGGGCACTGGCCCTGTTCCGGCAACACAGCAACCCTCCTCGTCAAAACCGGCTAGGTGCGGGGCCGCTGACCAGGGCGCCAAGCGGAAGGGGTGCGCCCTGGGGGGAGGTCAACCCCGCACAATGCGTCACCATAGCACTACTGACTGTGCGCATAGGGGCAATGCGCGAATAAGCCATCCCGCGTCCGGACACCTCCCGAGTCATCCAGGCCGCCGTTATACGTCCTGACCTGGAGGAAATGGCTAGCAGTGATCCAGAAAATGGTCCAGCACGGCCGTGCCGAACCGCAGGGCGTCGACCGGGACGCGCTCGTCGATGCCGTGGAACATGCCCGAGAAATCGAGTTCGGCCGGAAGCCGCAGCGGCGCAAAGCCGAAGCAGCGGATGCCGAGCCTGCTGAAGGACTTAGCGTCGGTGCCGCCGGACAGGCAGTATGGAACCAGCCGGGCCTCCGGGTCGTGCCGCAGCACCGCTGCCGTCATCGCCCCCACCAGGTCGCCGTCGAACGGGGTTTCCACGGCAATGTCGTGATGCACAAATTCGCGCTGGACGCCAGCGCCGATCAGGGCGTCAACCTCGGTGAAGAAGTCCTCCTCGTGGCCGGGCAGGAACCGGCCATCGACCTGCGCAGTTGCTATTTGCGGGACCACATTCACCTTGTAGCCAGCGTTCAGCATCGTGGGGTTGACGGTATGGGCGAGGGTTGCACCCACCATGCGCGAGATCGGGCCTAGCTTCTCCATTACCTCGCGGGCGTTGTCTGGCGAATATTCGATTCCCAGCGCGTCACAGGCCTCCTGCAGAAATTCCCGCACCGCGGGGGTCAGGCGGGTCGGCCACTCGCGGCGCCCGAGCCGCGCTACGGCCTCGGCCACTTCGGTCACCGCATTGTCAGGCTGCAGCATCGAGCCGTGACCGGCGGTGCCGCGCGCGGTCAGCCGCAGCCACGCCATGCCCTTCTCCGCCGTCTGGATCAGGTACAGGCGGCGGCCGCCGATCGTCGCGCTGAAGCCGCCCACCTCGCCGATCGCCTCGGTGACGCCCTCGAGCAATTCGGGATGGTTGTCCGCGATCCAGCGCGCACCGTATGTGCCGCCTGCCTCCTCGTCGGCCAGGAAGGCCAGCACAACGTCCCTGGGCGGGCGGCGGCCCTCGCGCAGCCGCTGGCGCACCACCGCGAGCACCATGGCGTCCATATCCTTCATGTCGACGGCGCCGCGGCCCCAGACGCAGTCCCCTTCGATCTCGCCGGAGAACGGGTGCACCCGCCAGTCCGCCGCGTCGGCGGGCACCACATCGAGGTGGCCATGAATGAGCAGGGCCGGCCGGGCCGGATCCTCGCCGGGGATCCGGGCAAGCAGGCTTGCCCGTTTGGGATGAGACTCCAGCAGTACTGGCTCGATGCCGACCTCAGCAAGCAAGGCGGCAACGTGCTCAGCCGCCGCGCGCTCGCCCGGACCGGAGTGATCGCCCGGATTCGTGGTGTCGATCCTGATCAGGTCGCTGGCCAGCGCGGCCACCTCGTCGCAAGCGGTGCTGCGGGGCCGACCGGCCGGGGCTGGGTTGTCCGTCATTTGGCCATCGTGCCACCATCGGCCGGGGCGGTCAGCAGCAGATTGCCCGGTTCGGCCTCCGTGGCAGTCTGCCGTCCGGATTTGCTATCGTGAGGCGGCCGACCCGGCATCAGCCGCGGTCCGCGCTCGTCCGGGTGGCGGAATAGGCAGACGCGCTAGCTTGAGGTGCTAGTGCCCCAAAAGGGCATGGGGGTTCAAGTCCCCCCTCGGACACAGAGTTTCCCCAGGTAGATGGCTTGTAATTCGGCCTCGCGGCCGTCCGTGACACTGATCTGACACTTGTCACGACGCACCCCCGGCGATGAGGCGGGCGAACAGGTCCGCGGCGTCGCGCTGGTTGCCCGGCATGACGTGTGCATACACGGTCAGGGTGACGGTCGCGCTGGCGTGGCCGAGCCGCTGGCTGACCACGTGCACCGGTTCCCGCGCGGACAGCAGCAGCGTCGCGTGCGTGTGCCGCAGGTCATGGGTCCGGATCACCGGCAGCGCGTCCGCGCCAAGAGCCTTGCGGCAGCGGGTCACGTCGGCGACGAACTGCCGCGAGGTGTGCTCGGGGTTGCGGTGGGCGCCCTCGATGGTGCCGAACACGAGCGCATCCTCCCGCGCCAGCTGCAGCGCCATCGCGCCGCGCTCCTTGCGCTGGGCCCTCAGCACGGCGGCCGTCGCGGCATCGACGTCGATCACGCGCGGCTTGCCGCTCTTGGTATCGCCCTCGGTGATCTCGGCGCCCTCGCCCGCGACTCGCACCATCCCGGCGGACCGGCGGATGCTGACGCGGCCGACGTCAAGGTCGATGTCCCGCCAGCGCAGCGCCAGTGCCTCACCGCGGCGCATGCCGGTCATCGCGAGCACGTGCCAGAGCGCGTGGTGCTGGGAATGCTCGGCGGACCAGCCGACGAACGCGGCGAGCTGCGCCGCAGTCCAGCACGTCATCTCGGGTGCCTTGGCCTCGCCTGCGGTAGGCGGCGTGGCCGCGTCGGCGGGGTTGCGGAGCAGCAGCCCGTCTTTCACAGCCTGGCGCAGGACACGGCTGATGATGGTGTGCAGGTAGCGGACAGTGCGCGCCGACAGCTCGGTCCCGGCTTTGTGATCCTTCCGCCCCGACTTTTCGAGCACGCGGTAATGGCTGGTGAGCTTGACGCCGGTCACCTGCGCCAGCGGCACAGAGGCCAGCGGGTACGGCGAGATGTGGTTGCGCCAGTTCTTGACGTACGAGGCGCGCGTCTGCGGCCGGATCCGCAGGCCCTCGATGACCTCCAGGCCGTAGGCGCCGAGGTGCAGCTTGCTCGGCTCGATGTAGTCGCCCTTGCGGCCGGCGGACTGCGCGTCCTGCAGCCATTCCAGCCCGGCCGTCTTCGTCGCGAAGCCGCGCTTGTTGACCTCCCGCATGGTGCCGTCCGCCCGGCGGACCATGCCCTTGATGCGGAACCGCTCCCCCGCCTTGGTCTGGTACGCCCAGCAGCCGCCCTCGCCCGGGCTGCGGCGCTTCCTCCCGCTGGCGCTCATCGGCTGCTGCCCCCGTTTCGCTCCCAGGGAACCGCGCTGCGCACCTCGTGGAATGCCTCGTCAACGATTTCGACAAGATGCATGCGGACGTCAGCCGGCGGCTGGCTCAGTGCCTCGTCATCCAGGGACGTCACTCGGTGCAGCACGGCGCGGTGCGCGATATCAATCCATCCCGCCCGCTGCTCCGCATCAGGCGCGGGCGCACGGCCGCTGAAGAACGCCAGCGCGACAGCGACCCCCATATCTGCCTTGGACGTGATCCCTATGCGCTCGCCTTCACCGGGAGCAAGGAGCGCGTTCAGCGGGACCTCCAGCACATAGGCGAGTGCCAGCAGCTCATCAATCGTCACGTCGCGGCGCCGGCGTCCTTCGGCGTCCCTGCGCCCCGTCTCAATGTTCGCGATGACGGAGACGGTCAGCTCGGGAGCGCCGGCCTCGGCGCAGCGATCCGCGAGCTGCCGGGCCGTCCAGCCGCGCCGCCCGCGAGTCTCCCGGACCCGCGCGCCAGACAGGTCGCTCGGCCTGAGCGAAGATCCACCGTTGGTCATATCGACCACCATAGTCGCTGCATTGACAAACAGGAAGGGACTACGGCAGACTTCCGGTGACACGTCGGAACGACAGACGGACGTGTCGGATCGACTACAGCGGAGGCAGTCATGACGGCGCCGGTTACGTGGACACCTGACGCGGAGGCCGCGTTCAGCCGCCTTAAGGGCCGGCTCTTTGCTACGACGACTGAGGCGGCGGCGATCCTCGACTTTGACGCCCGGACCGTCCGGAAGGCCGTGGCGGCCGGGACGATACCGAGCGTCCAGGTGGGAGCGACCCGGCGGATCCCCGTGGCCTGGATCCGGCAGCAGGTCGGTATGGGCGCGGACGGCGGCCCGGATGCGCCCTGACACGGCGAGAGGGCGCCCCGCCAGGAACGCCCTCCACGACATATCGCCAGCCGCCACCCTATCGGACATCGCCGGTCTGCTGGCCGAGAGCGACCGGCGAGACCGCGAGCTGGCTCTCCGCCACGCCTACTTCAGGTGGGGCTGGGCTGCGGCGCTGACCGCGCTCGCCAGCGAGATCGGCGGCAGGATCCAGCCAGCCCGGCCTACGGAACTTGAGCTGCTCCGCTATGGGCCCGGCGGACGGGCACACCATGCCGAGCCGCGGCCCGGCGACTACCAGGGACGGGGTGTGTCCCGTGAGCGTTCCTGACAGGGAAGCGCCCCGCAGGCTGCCATCCATGCCATGCCTGCACAAGGACGCCTACCACGGCATAGCAGGTGAGATCGTCACGGAGATCGCACCGCAGACCGAAGCGGACCCGGCCGCCATGCTCGTATCCACCCTGGCCTCCGCCGGCGCGATGATCGGCGACGGCCCGCACGTCCGCATAGGCGCCGCGAAACACCCCCCCGGATCTGGCCGCTGGTCATCGGCCGGACCTCATCCGGCCGCAAAGGCGAATCATGGGCGCAGACCGAAGACGTCATCATCGCCGCTGACGAGAACTTCGCAGCGAACCGCCTCACCTCGGGCCTGTCCACCGGTGAAGGCATCATTGCGTATTTCGCAGGCGACGATCCCGACAAGCGCCTGCTGGTCGTCGAATCCGAGTTCGCCCGGCTGCTCTCAGCATCCCGCCGTGAGAACAACACACTCAGCCCGGTCCTGCGTGACCTGTGGGACCGCGGCCGGGCCGGGATCATGACCCGGGGCGAGCCGGTGCACTGCCACGGCGCGCACCTCGTCATCATCGCCCACGTCACGCCCCGCGAGCTACTCGTCAAGCTCTCCGACTCTGACATCTCCGGTGGCCTCCTTAACCGGTTTCTGCCAGTCCTCGTGCAGCGCCCGCACCTGCTCCCGGACCCGGCCGCGGTTGACGTCACGGCCCACGGCCGGGAACTCGCCGGCCGGATAGTCAAAGCATGCGCATTCGGGGAGCTGCGCCGCGACGCCGACGCGCAAGCCCTCTGGAATGACGCCTACACGGCGATAGCCCGGGACGAGGCAGACGGCCCGCTCGGCGAGATCCTGGCCCGCGGGCCGTCCTACACGATGCGCCTGGCGCTCACTTATGCGCTCCTGGACGGCGCTCCCCGCATCGGCTTCGCGCATCTGAGGGCCGCACTGGCCGTCTGGGCGTTCGCTGCAGCATCCGCGCGCCGCGTGTTCGCTGACACGGCCTGCCGCAGCGACGCGGACAAGCTCGCCGATTTCCTCGCCGACACCGTAGGCGGCCGGACGCGAACTGAGATCCGGGACCTGTTCCGCCGCAACCGGTCGACCAGGGAGATAGACGAGCTGCTCCGGGAGCTCGGCGGTTACGTAACCGCCGAAGAGGACCGCAGCGAAGCCGGCCGCCCAGTCACCCGCGTCTACTGGACCGGCCCGCGGCGTGACTCGCTCGGCTCGCTCCTGGCCGGTGAGCCTGACTCCCTTACGACCGAACGACTTAACGACATTCCCAGGTCAGAGCAGGCGGGAGTTAGGTCGTACATCGAAAGTACGACCTAACTCCCCCGGAGAAACCGCAGGTCAGCGGGGATAAGTCGTCAGGTCGTAATGTCGTCCTGACACTGGGAGCCGCCGCCCCTAGATCGTTGACCGGAAAATCGGAGCAGGTCACGGGGCCCTAATTAGGGATTCTTCCAGCGCAGTTCGAACCAGACGGTGCGGCCGTGTCGGGCTGTGGTGCGCTGGCGCGGTGTTCCCTTCGGAGCAGCAGGGCGAGCAGGTCGTGGGTGGCGGTGTCGTAGCGGACCAGTTGCGGGGCGGTCTGCTCGGCCGACAAGAGCATGTTGACGGCTGCGGCGTCGTGGCGCTGCTGGGCGTACGCGCGGGCAAGGTCCAGGCTGGACCTGGCTGCGGCGACCGCCCAGGCCTGGTGGAAGACGCTGTAGGTCCACAGTCTCGCCGGTCCTCACGGCTGCAGCTCACAGGCGAGGCGGACTTCTGGCACCCCGCAGGTGCTCCTGCACGCGGCCCGTAACGGCGCTCAGGCGCCCGCATTGGCGCGGTGCATGCTCTGGCTCCACATCGCTGCCACGGTCGGCGCGAACGTTTCCTACGGCTTGCCGTACGGGCCGCTGGGCGCGGTCGTGTCGGCGCCGGCGAGATGGCGCTCAGCGTGGTCCGGTCAGGCCGCCGGACTTCTAAGGGTAAACCGCCGGACGGTAAACCGCCTCGAAGGCCGCAGCGTCTCCTAATTGCGCCTCTCGGCGCGAAGGGCTTATGAGCCGGGCCGACGCGGCCCGCGCAAGTGTCTTCCAAGGAGGAAACTTGAAATCCAACCGAATTATGCGGCTAGCGGGCGCGCTGCTGGCCCCGCTGCTGGTCGTCGGCGCCACGATCGCACAGACGGGGGTGGCGTCCGCCGACGCAGCAGGCCACGGCGGTCACCGCGGCGCCTTGTACGTCTCCCGGCAGGCCAGGCCGCACAGCGCCGACCGGTCCTGCCGCTCCGCCGCGTTCCGGACGATCCAGTCCGCGGTCAGTGCCGCCCGCGCGGGGGGCACCGTCATCGTCTGCAGGGGGGCCTACCACGAGCAGGTGGCGATCTCCAAGCCGCTGTCCCTCGTGGGTCAGCGGGCGACGATCGACGAAGCAGGTGTCACCCCGACGCTGAAGCTCAGCATTCCGGAGGCCGGGACGCAGACCATCTTCGCGGGCGTGGTCATCCTCAGTTCCCACGTCAGCTTCAGCGGGTTCACGGTCAGGAACGCGCTGGGCGAGGGGGTCGTGGCCGCGGGACTGACCGGTACCATCCGTGACATCGCGATCAGGCACAACGCAGTGGTGCGCAACGACCTCGGCGGCGGTGTCCCGCCCGCCTCGACCTATTTCCAATGCGCGGCACAGGGACAGGTTCCCGGTGACTGCGGCGAGGGCGTTCATTTCATTGCGGTTGCCTACTCGCAGATCACGGGAAATTACGTTGCCGATAACTCCGGCGGGGTGCTGATGAGCGACGATACCGGGCCCACGCACAACAACGTGGTAGCGGACAACGTCATCAGCGGCAACGCCACGGACTGCGGGATCACCGTTCCCGGGCACAACCCCAAGGCCCTGAACGCCGCGGGCCAGCCGCAGCCCTCGGTCGCCGGGGTGTACGACAACGTCATCCGGGACAACGTGGTGACCGGCAACGGGCTGAAGGGCGAGGGCGCCGGGGTGCTCTTCGCCAACGCCTCAGCCGGCACCGCCTCATACAACAACCTGGTCAAGGGCAACTACATCGCCGGTAACGGGCTGTCGGGCGTGACGATGCACGCCCACACCATCAAGGCGGGCAAGTTCGAGGACCTGAGCGGCAACACGATCATCGGAAACAGGATCGGCAAGAACAACATCGACGGCGACACGCTGGACTCGCCGGCGTCACCGGCGGATCTGCTGACGACCGGGGTGCTGGTCTTCTCCGGCGGCACGCCGGTGAGCGTGACGATCGCCCGCAACCTCAT
>CABEAR010000672.1_pt1 | contig 10327 bp, 7 predicted proteins | sample 3422041 | NCBI WGS metagenome assembly CABEAR01 (sample SAMEA5534326, study PRJEB31848) | metagenome | biome: tundra; feature: field; material: soil | place: USA | collected 2013-05 | depth 0.15 m | reverse complement strand
CTGTAAAACCGTCGGCTTAGCCTACGTTGGTTCGAACCCAACACCTGCCACCACCTGCGGAAACGGCCCGTGGCCTGGGCATATCCGGGCTCGCGGGCCGCCTTGCTGTTGTCCCGCTGTGTATCATGGTGTGCCGCTGTGAGCCCCTGCATAGCAGTGGTTACGGACATATGGCGGACGGAATCGGGCCGGAGCCAGCGGTTCACCGAACCGCTTGTCCCCCCGGTTTCGCTGGTGATCCGGCCCGGTAAGGGGCCCGCCAGCCCGGAGCAGGATCGCCGGGTGATCCCGGTCTGGCCCACGCATGGCCCACGGAATCTGCGGGCAGTCGTGGTACTCCTTCCTGATGCCCAGGCGTCGCCATGGACTCTTGGCTGGCGCCGCGCTGGCCGCGCGGCCCCGCATTTGCGCTGCAGCACGGGCCGGCGGGTCCTGCCCGTCGGCCGCACAAATCTGTTTCCGGCAGGGCTGAGCGCCTGGCCGGTTTGCTGACTTCGAATGGACCTGCCGTATACCTGTGATGGACCTGGTGTGTACCTCGCGGTCCGGGCACCGGTGACGGCGGGATGTCAAAAACGGCCGTCACCTGCGCAATCCTGATTCTTGTCACGCGGCGGGCTCAGATCTCCGGAAGTTGCTGTGCGTCAGCTGTTGAATGCTGAGGTGCGTGCGGCTAGCTGGTAGGTGATGGGCCGGGGGTCGCCGGGCAGGCTGGGCGGGGCCTGGTTGATCTCGTCGAGGAGCAGGCGCAGGGCGCGGGTGACGCGGGGGGCGCCGGGTTCCTCGAGCTGGACGGTGATCGCGTCCGGGGTGTAGGTGATGACGCCCGGCCAGGCCGCGGATGATCGTCTCGCGGGTGATGGCGCGGTATTCGTCGTCGTCGCACAGGTAGGCGTTGAGGTGGCGGGATAGCCAGTGCTCGGCGTTGTGCGCGAGCAGCCGCAGCACCATTTGCAGGCTGCGGCGGCTGGTGCGCAGCAGCGCCCGGCGGGCTTCGGGTCGATCTCGCTGGCGGGCAGCCTGGCTGGGTCTGGTCGCGGGCGGCCTCCTGCTCGCGGGCGTCCCACCACGCCGCGCGGTCCTCGTCGCCCGCCTGCCGGGCCTGCCGTGCGTTCTCGCGGATCGAGGCATGCAGGACCGAGATGGACTTGCTGAACGAGACCGTGACATCCGTGTACGGTGCGGTCTGCCTGGTCAGCCGCGCGGCTTCGCGCTCCAGCTCCAGGCGCCGCGCCGCCGTCGCGTGCGGCTCGGCTGCCAGCAGTCCGGCCAGGTGCAGCCGGGCCTCGCAGCCGCTGGTACTCCGCGGTGTCGATCTCGCCGCGGGCGGCCTGCGGGTGGCGTTGGTGATCAGGGCGTACCCGGTCCAGATCAGCAGCCCCAGAAACGCGATCATCCCGGCCCCAGATCTCCGGCAGTTAGGTCTCCCGGATCTGTTAATGATGATCAGGTATCGGCGAGCTGGTAGGTGATGGGCCGGTGGTCGCCGGGGATGACCGGCGGGTTCTGGTTGATCTCGGCGAGCAGGCAGGTGAGGGCGCGGTTGACCCTGGGCTGGCCGGGCTGGTCGAGGGTGACGGTGATGGCGGCGGGGTGTAGCTGATGGTGCCGCCGAGCCCGCGCATGATGGTTTCCCGGGTGATGGCCCGGTATTCGTCGTCGTCGTGCAGATCTGCGCGAGTCGTGCACCGCGGGCCTGCCCGGCGAGTGGGCGGTGTCACGCCCGTGAAGCAGGCATTAAAATACCCCCTGAGGTATTGTGGGGACATCATCCCTGCCGACTGAGGAGCGACCCAATGCGATCCGGGCATTATCAGCTGGCCGCTGGCGCCGCCGCGTTAGCCGCCGTGGCCCTGGCCGCCTGCGGCTCTGCCGCCACGCCCGCCGCCCCGGCATCATCCGCGCCGAAGGCCGCGGTCTCGGCGGCGGCCACCGCGCCCGCAGCGTTCAACGCTACCGACGTCGCCTTCACCACCGGCATGCTCGAGCTGCAGGGCCAGGCCGTGGCCATGGCCGGGCTCGTGGCCGGGCACACGGCAACGCCGCAGCTGCAGCAGTTCGCTGCCAGCGTGCGGGCGCACGAGGGCGACGCCCGGCGGATGCGCGGGCTGATGGGCGGCTGGCGCCGGCCCGCGCCCGCGCCGTACTCACCGGGCGCTGGCCGGCCCGCCGGGATGACGGGCCCGGGCATGATGGACGCCCGCGACTGGGCCGAGATGAGCCACCTGCACGGCCAGGCCTTCGGCGACCGCTGGCTGAGCGCCATGATCAGCAGCTACGGCGCCGAGGTCACCCTGTGCCAGCAGGAGCAGGGTTCCGGCGCGAGCCCGCAGGCCCGCGCTCTGGCCACCGCCATGCTCGCCGAACGGCAATCCGAACTCGCCCAGCTACGGCACTGGCACCGGGAACGGCAGCACATGGGCATGATGGGCTGAACCACGCTGCTGCGGGCGCATCCGCAGGGGCAGAGGGTCCCTGTTCGAACTCACCGCGCCGCAGGTCGTGACAGCCCGGCAACTCCGGCGGCGCGCTCGTGGACGGCATCGGCCAGGTCGTCGGCATCATCACCGCGATCGCCACCGTCGGCGGCGGCCGCATCGGCTGCAGCCCGGCAGCATCGGAGTCGTCTTCGCCATCCCGATCGACGCCGCCTGCCGCATCGCCAGCCAGCTCATGCGCGGATAGCGAGGGGCAGCTCGCCCGCCTCGTACGCCAGGACCGCGGGCAGCGCAGCAACTCCCGGGAGTGCCCCTTGTCTGAGCGCGCTGAATCGGTCCCTTGCTCGGTGAACGCGGACGCGCTGCCGTGCCTTGCGCCCACGGCGCGTGCCGGCGCCGCCGCCGACGGTCTTGGCGGCACTCCGCCAGGGGGCTTTCGGCCCGGCTGAGCACCCCAGGTCACGGCCAGGCTCACGGCGGGCCCCGGGTCGTCGTGACCTCGGCGACCTCCTGGACCGCGGCCGGCAGGACACCGTCCGATATGAGGAAGACGTCGCTGCCGAAACTGGCGCCCTCGTGCCGGGCGCATACCTCAGTGATGATCCCGGAGGTCGTGACCGGGCCGCGACCGGGCAAGTCGCGGACGGTGACGACGATGTCATCGAGCTGAAGGTAGGAGCCCTCCTGCACCGCGACGTGCCACAGCAGCGGGGTCGAGTCCAGCAGGCCCTGCACCCTGCCGACGGAGCTTTCTAGTTCCTCGGTGGGGGTAGCGATGGGCGCGGTACCAGGTTCCATCGGGTCGAGTCCCCCCTTCGCCGGGGCCGGCAGCATCCGGCATCGGCGGCGCCGTCGCACAACATACTCGGGCCGGACGACAAATTCGGAGTCTCGACGAATTTGTAACGAGGCGGTGTGACACGGTGGCCTTGCCTTGCCTAGCGGCGACGGATCCGCCGGGTGACTCGTGGCTGTCCCGCAGGTCCAGGCTGGCAGCGCGTCGTTGCTGCCAGCTCCGGGGGGTATTACAGGTCGGGCAGGCGAGCATGGCGTAAACCGTCGCATGGGTCACGCGTGTCTTCTGTGTCAGTGCTTCGTGTCGGGCTTCTCCGAAGCACGCGGCAGCGCGTCCGCCGGCTTGCCGAAGTTGCTGCGCACGAGCATGGGGGTGGGAATGGCGCTTGTGTTAGTTCTCGTCACTGTGCTGCTCGTGCTGCTGGTGGCGTGGCGTGGCACGGCAAAGTCGCGTTCGGGGTCCTTTGGCCGTCGTTCAGCCTCCCGGCCGGGGACGCATCGCGGCCCGCCCCGTTCTTCGCCGGTGCCTCGGTCGTCTCCGCCTGTTCCCGTCGGCCGCCCGGCGCCGGGGTGGCCGGCGGCGGGTGCGCCCGTGCCAGCCAGGCCGGTTGTCATGCCGCCGCCAGAGCAAGGAGTCCCGCCGCCAGCATCCGCGGTGCGGTACAAGCAGGGCCACGGGTCGGCCGGGCGTCAGATTCCGCTGCCGCCGACGTCGCCTGTGGGCCCGGCGCCGCAGGCGGTTATGCCGGATTCTCGTGTCCCATCAGGCCGGGTCCGGCCGCAGGCGACCGGGCCGGCTCTTCCTGTCCGTGGTATCGGACCGCGCGCTGACGGAGACGCGGCGTGGGTTCCGGCTGGGCAGCTTGTCCGGGTCGGTGGATGCTCGATCTCTGGCGGCTTGATTTATGTCGGGCGCAGACTGGCTGCGGCGAGGGGCGGGGAGCCGGACCCGGCGCTGATCGATCCGGGCCTGGGCGTTGACCATCGCGCTGCGGATTACGCGGGCGCCTATATGGGCTACTGGCCGTCGTACAGCACGATCGCGCCAGGCTGCCGGGCCGCCTATTTGCAGTGGCTCGCGAACGGGCGGCATGCGCCGAACGCGTACATCGGCTATGTCTTCTTGTATTTCTATGGCCTGGAACGGCGCTTGCTTATTGATGCGCAGCGGTCAGCGGCGGCTAGGGCCGAGCGCGAGATGCTCGTGTCGGAAGTCCGGCGGCTTCTGGGGATCTACGGGACGAACGGCTCGTTCCGCAGCTATGCCGAGGGCCTTCTGGCTTTCGTGACGCCAGATGACGGCGCGCGGCGGTACCTGTCTCCTCCGCCGGCCCGCCGGGACGGCTGGGATGTGCCGTTCGAGTTGCGGCTCGGGCTGGGTCAGCTGGCCGCTGATGCCAGGCCGGTGCTGGCTGAGTGGGCGCTGGCCTGGCTGCGGCTGCATCCCGAGGGGTGGCTGCGCACGCCAGCCACGCGCTGCCCCGGCGAGTTCGGCGAGGTGTTCACGCGCCGGTACCGGGAGCGCTGCGGCGATGGCCTGATGCTTGATGCTGGCGGCGCGATCCTCGGCGAGCGGTATCACCCGGCGAGCGCCGGGATTGCTGAGTCTCAGCTGCCGCCAGGCCGGCGGGTACCAGATGTTGCCAGCCTCGGGGCCCCGCTGGCGCGGCTCCGTGAGGTAGCGGGCGTGGCCTGCGACGATCTTGATGCTTATAGCCGGTACATCGGCCGGCATCCGGACGGTGCCGGGACTGCTGCGGCGCTGGTGCTGCTGCCGCCCGGAATGGAACGGCCGGCGGATGCCGCCACGCAGGCGCTGCTTGGCTGGGCCGACGATAGCCTCGGTGCCGCTGATCGCGTGCAGGTGGCCGCGGCTGAGCTTCTGGCGCGGTGGTCGGCGGCCTCGCCGGGGAGCCGGCCTGGAAAATCCGACGCGGACCTCCTGGCACGTGTTCTGGAACGGCACGGTCTCGGCCTGGAACCAGATGTGCGGTTCGGCGGCGCGGTGCCAGCCGGCGACGCGTCGGCTGTGCTGTTCCGCCGCGCCCCCGAGATGGTCAGCGCGCCGAGTGACGGTTACGGCGCTGCCGCCACGCTGATTCAGCTCGGCGCTGCCGTGGCCAGCGCAGACGGCCGGGTTGCCTCCGCGGAGCAGGACTTTCTCGAGCGGCGGGTCGTTGCCGCGCTCGGCCTGGCCCTGGACGAGCGCCGACGGCTGCGCGCTCATCTCCTGCGTACGATGGCGGCGCCGCCGGCACTTGCGGCCTTGCGCAAGCGCGCCAGCGTGCTGCCCGAGAGCCAGCGGCGGAGTGCGGGCGAGCTGCTCGTGGCGCTGGCCGCAGCGGACGGCGGCATTGCACCTCCCGAGATCGATCTGCTGGTCCGGCTGTTCGACCTGCTCGGCCTGGAGCGGGCCGAGGCATACAGTCAGGTGCACGCTCTCGGTGACGAGTCGCTGACGCGCGTGCGCGTAGCCGGGGCTCTGGCGGCGGGTTACGCCATTCCCGAGCAGCAGCCGCGGCCGGAGGCCAGCCGCGGTCCTGGCGCTGTCGTGCTTGACCCGGAGCTGATCAAGGCTCGCCTGGCCGAATCCGCGCGGGCAGCGTCTTACCTCGCGGAGATCTTCACTGACGACGACACGGCCACGCTGGCTGCCGTACCGTCTGGCGACAGGGTGGCCGTGATCGCGAAAGAACAAGCTGCCGGTCTTGATACGGCGCACAGCGCGCTTCTTGGCCGGCTCGCGGCCCGGCCAAGCTGGACGCGCGAGGATTTCGACCAGATGGCCACGGGCCTCGGCTTGCTACCTGACGGCGCGCTGGAGGCACTGAACGAAGCCGCCTTCGAGGCCGTCGGAGAGCCGGTCTGCGAGGGCAGCGACCTGATTGACATCAACAGCTACGCCGTCAAGGAGATGCTGCCATGACTGAGCCCGCGCCAGTGACGCCACTGCGGCTGCGGCCGCGCGACCGCGATGCCATCGTCAGCTCCCTGCGAGCGGGCGTTGTCCCGCGGCGCGGATTCGCCCACATCCAGGTAGGCCGCGCCGACGAGGTCACCGCCATCGGCCGTGACCTCGACCGGGTCGCGGCCGGCGGCTCGATGGTCCGGTTCGTCATCGGCGACTACGGCTCGGGGAAGACGTTCTTCCTCAACCTGGCCGCGTCGATGGCAGCGGAGAAGAAGCTCGTCACTGCAGCTGCCGATCTCACCCCGGACCGCCGCCTGCACGCGACCGGCGGCCAGGCCCGCGGGCTGTACGCCGAGCTGATGCGCAATCTGTCGACCCGCTCCACGCCCGACGGCGGAGCGCTCCCCGGCGTAGTGGACCGGTTCGTCACCACCGCCCAGTCCGACGCGCGCAGCCACGGTGTCAGCGTGGGGTCCGTCATCGCTGGCCGGCTGCAGGACCTGTCGCAGATGGTCGGCGGCTACGACTTCGCTCAGGTCGTCGGGCAGTACTGGGCCGGGTACGACAGCGGTAACGACCAGCTGATGGCGGATGCCATCCGGTGGCTCCGCGGCGAGTTCACCACCAAGACCGACGCCCGCAACGCCCTCGGCGTGCGGACCATCATCGATGACTCCAGCGTCTACGACACCCTGAAGCTGATGGCCCGCTTCGTCCGCCTGGCTGGCTTCGCCGGATTCATCGTGTGCTTCGACGAGATGGTCAACCTGTACAAGCTCGCGAACACCGTAGCCCGTAACGGCAACTACGAGCAGGTGCTCCGCATCGTCAACGACTGCCTCCAGGGCCAGGCCGCCGGGCTGGGCGTGCTGTTCGGCGGCACGCCCGAGCTGCTGATGGACACCAGGCGCGGCCTGTACAGCTACGACGCGCTCCGCAGCCGCCTGGCGGAGAACAGCTTCGCGGTCGGCGGCCTCGCTGACTACACCGGGCCGGTACTGCGGCTCGCGAACCTCGCGCCAGAGGACATGTGGGTACTGCTGGACAAGCTGCGGCGCGTCTACGCCGGCGGTGACGCCGCACGCTACCTGGTGCCCGACGAGGCGCTGCCCGCGTTCATGGATCACTGCGCGCACCGCATCGGGGACGCCTACTTCCGCACCCCGCGCACCACAGTCAAGGAATTCCTGAACCTGCTCGCCGTGCTCGAGCAGAATCCCGGTACCGACTGGCGCGCGCTCGTCGGCCAGATCCACCTGGCTGCCGAGACGAACCCGGACCTGGAACCGCTGCCCGAGGACGCCGCTCTCGCGCCCGTGACGGCCCTGCGGCCTGGCCGTAACAGCGACGATGAGCTCAGCACTTTCCGCCTCTAACGGCCCGGATGCCGCCAGCCAGGCTTTTGGGCTGCTCGCTGAGCCGGTCCGCCGCTGGGTCTACGACCAGGGATGGCAGACTCTCCGGGATGCGCAAGAGGCCGCCATCCCGGTCCTGCTCGCGGGCAGCAAGGACGCCATCATCGCGGCCGCGACCGCGGACGGGAAGACCGAAGCGGCTTTCCTGCCCATCATCTCGCGGCTGGACAGCGACCCGGCCCGTGTCCCCGGAGCCCGCGTCCTCTACGTGGCTCCCCTCAAGGCACTGATCAACGATCAGTACGACCGCCTGTCAGGCTTGTGCGAGCCCCTGGAGATTCCCGTCCATCGCTGGCACGGCGACGTGCCCGCCTCGAAGAAGTCGGCTTTCCTGAAGCGACCTGACGGGATCCTGCTCATCACGCCGGAATCGCTCGAAGCGCTGTTCGTCGTCCGCGGCTCAGCAATCGCCGGCCTGCTGGCGGCCCTGCAGTACGTGGTCGTGGACGAACTGCACGCGTTCCTCGGGACTGAGCGCGGCGCCCAGCTGCGCAGTCTCCTGCACCGCGTGGAACTCGCTATCCGCCGCCGGGTTCCGCGGGTCGGCCTGTCAGCCACCCTCGGCGACATGAGCCTGGCCGCCGAAGCACTACGACCAGGCGAGCCAGAGAACGTTCGCTGCATCGTATCCACCGCCAGCGGACAGGAGCTGTCCGTACAAGTCCGCGGCTACCTGACCATGCCGTCCAAGAGCGATCAGCCCGACGACGAGGCACTCGATCAGCAGCAGATCACCGCCGACCTCTTCCGAGTCCTCCGCGGGCACGACAACCTCGCGTTCGCGAACTCCCGAGCTGATGTCGAGCTTTACGCGGCGCGGCTGCGCGACATGTGCGAGGCAGCAGGGTTGCCCAATGAGTTCTTCCCGCACCACGGGAGCCTTTCCAAAGAGCTGCGAGAAGACGTCGAGGCCGCCCTGAAGGACCACGAGCGGTCCACGACCGCCGTCGCCACGACAACCCTGGAAATGGGCATCGACATCGGCAGTGTCCACTCCGTCGCCCAGGTGGGCGCGCCGCCGTCCGTGGCGGCCCTGCGCCAGCGCCTCGGCCGCTCCGGTCGGCGCGGCGAGCCAGCCATTCTGCGTGTCTACGTGATCTTGCCATCGGTCGACCCGAGAACATCACTGGCTGACGAGCTGCGTGCCGAACTGGTGCAGACCATCGCGATGCTGGAACTTCTGCGCGCCGGATGGTGCGAGCCGCCCGACCAGGATGCACTCCACCTGTCCACGCTGATCCAGCAGCTGCTGTCAGCAATCGCCCAGCATGGCGGGATAACAGCGGCAGCGGGCTACCGCACCCTGTGCGGGCCAGGCAGCCCATTTACCGCCGTGACCCCGGCCCAGTTCGGGTCGCTGCTCCGCGATCTCGGTGCCAGGGAAGTCATTGTCCAGGCCGCCGACGGCACCCTGCTCCTCGGGCCGCTCGGCGAGCGCACGGTGAACCACTACAGCTTCTACGCAGCATTCACCGCCGCCGAGGAGTACCGGCTGTTCACCAGTGGCCGCCCGCTGGGCACCATGCCCGCCGACCTCACCCTCTACGCCGGCGCGCTGCTGATCTTCGCCGGCCGGCGATGGAAGGTAACCTCCGTCGACCACGATCACAAGATCATCGAAGCGGTCCCGGCGCCCGGCGGCCGGCCACCATATTTCAGCGGCGGGATCGCAGGCGTACATGAGCGAGTAAGAACAGAAATGCGATCAGTCCTCGCCGCGGACCAGCTCCCCGGTTACCTGTCCTCCAGGGCCGCGGCTCTGTTCAGCGAAGCACGAGCTGCATACACCCGCTACCAGCTCGCCGAACGCAGCATTCTTCAGGCGGGCCCGCATACGCTGCTCCTGCCCTGGACCGGTAGCACGTCGGTTACCACGCTGACCGCCCAGCTTTCCGCCGCGGGCCTGGATGCCAGCAATGACGGCCTGATCATCAACGTGGCGAGCGTCGCCGCCGACCGTGTCCAGGAGTATCTCCAAGCCCTCGTCGACGCAGGACCCGCGGACCCGGTCGCGCTGGCGGCAACAGTTGCCAATAAGGCAAGCGCCAAGTACGACGAGTGGATCAATGACGATCTGCTGGCCGTTGACTATGCTCGCCGCGCCCTGGACGCAGACGGTGCGTGGCGAGCTGCGAAAGTCCTCATCGCTGGCCAGCTGCAGTCGGCAACTACGTTCCCAGCTTCGGATTACTCACCGTAGTTATTATGTCCGCTGGGTACCACCGCGGTCAGCTTCCAGCAACAAGTCGTGGATGCGTAAGGAGCACTCACTAAGCTGATGATCGATCGCGGCATTGCCGCGGCCACGGACGCCGCGTGTGCCGTAGCTCCGGCCGCTACACCACGCGGGAGAACCGCCGGAAGGCGGCCGACCTCGACCGGCGGATCGTGTGCCGCTCGAGAATAGGATCCTGGGCCGTGAACTGCGCGATCTTGGATGTCAAGCGGCTCGCTGGTACTCGTTGATCAGGCCGCTCAGGACAGGTTTTCGGCGGATCTGGCGGATGCGGAAGTCCCCTGCGATGACGCGGGGAGGATGGTGCGCGCTGTCGGGGAGGCGCTGGCCGATGCCCTGATGCGGCCGGGCGGCGTTGTAGTGCTCCTGGTATTCGGCCAGGACGGCTCGCAGGTGCGCTTCGCCGAGGGTGAGGCTGCGGTCAGGGAGCTCGCGCCGCAGGGTGCCGGCGAGGCGCTCGCAGATCGCGTTCATCCGCGGTGCCTGCACAGCGGTGCGCAAGATCGTGGTGCCGGTGGCCTGGAAGACGGCG
>CABEAR010000642.1_pt1 | contig 10989 bp, 9 predicted proteins | sample 3422041 | NCBI WGS metagenome assembly CABEAR01 (sample SAMEA5534326, study PRJEB31848) | metagenome | biome: tundra; feature: field; material: soil | place: USA | collected 2013-05 | depth 0.15 m | reverse complement strand
ACCTGGGAATTCGCCGGAACCGGCCACCAGACCCCCGCCGACGCCCAGCTCGCCATGTCCGCCGCCGCACGCGCCCGCGAGAACGATGACTGGGCCGGTGCCGCCGCGTGATCAGCAACCAGACCCGACGATTGAAGGAGGACCGATGTGTCTGCAAGTCGCACCAGGGATGAATGGCTGACCGTCGCCGATATCCTCGCCGATCTCGGCATTCCGCGCCGGACATGGCAGCGCTGGCGCGAACTTGGACGGGCTCCGGAAGCGATCAAACTGCCCAATAAGGAGCTGCGCATACGCCGGAGCACCTACGACGCCTGGCTAGCTGGCCACGAGGAACCGGCCGCATGAGTACCAGCTATGACGTGCGGATCTGGGCAATCCGCGTCCGCAAGGATCTTCGGCTCGCGTATCAGGTGCGGTGGAAAGTCGGCCATGGCGCTCCGCGGCACAAGTCGTTCGCAACGCGGGCACTGGCGGAGAGCTTCCGGGCTGAGCTGATCCACGCCATGCGCCGCGGCGAGGCATTCGAGACGGAGACGGGCTTGCCCGAGTCGGTGCTCCGCCAGCGGAACGCGCTGACGTGGTACGAGCACGCGCTCGACTACATCGAGGCGCGCTGGTCGGGAGCTGCGGGGAAATCACGGATCTCTATGGTCGAGACGCTCCAGGCGGTTACGCCGGTCCTTACCTCCGATGAGCGCGGAAGGCCCGACGACGCGATTCTCCGGCGGGCGCTGCGCCGCTGGGCTTTCAATCCGCCCCGGCGTGATGAAGAGGCGCCAGGCGAGGTAATCGCTGCCCTGCGGTGGGCCAGGCGCGCCTCGCTGCCGATGGCGTCGCTCGAAGATGACCGCAACGTCCGGCAGGTCCTCGATGTGCTGGCGCGAAAGCTCGATGGAACTCCCGCAGCGCCGGATTACTTCAGCAGGCGGCGTCGGGTGCTCTACAACGTCCTGCGGTACGCGGTCGCTGAGAAGCGGCTCAGCCACAACCCCCTCGATGGGACGGGCTGGACCCGACCAAACATGGACGAGGTTACGGAGGAGATCAACCCGCGCGTCGTGGCCTCGCCTGAGCAGGTACGCGACTTGCTCGCCGCTGTGAGTTACCTCGGCCCGCGCCGCGGGCAGCGGCTTATCGCCTTCTACGCGTGCCTGTACTTCGGGATGCTCCGGCCGTCGGAGGCGAGCGGACTGCGCCGAGATGACTGCATTCTGCCCGAGGCAGGCTGGGGCAAGCTCGACCTGGCCGACACCCGGCCTGCCGTTGGCAAGGACTGGACCGATAGCGGGAAGGTCCACGAACACCGGGGCCTGAAGAACCGGCCGCGCCGGGCGACGCGCCAGGTGCCGATCCCTCCCGAACTCGTCGTGATCTTGCGCGATCACATCCAGCGTCACGGGGTCGCCCCCGACGGGCGCCTCTTCCGTGGCGAGAGCGGGGGAGTGCTGCACCCCTCGTCCTACAGCCGCACATGGCGCGACGCGCGCACCTTCGGGCTCAGCCCTGCGCAGGCGGCATCCTTGCTGGCCAGGCGGCCCTACGACCTGCGGCACGGCGGCGTGTCACTGCGGCTGAACGCGGGCGTCCCGGCTACGCAGGTCGCCGAGTGGGCCGGGCATAGCGTGGAGGTTCTTCTGACGATCTATGCCAAGTGCATCGACGGCCGGGATGAGGTCTGGTTCAGCCGGATCGACAAGGCGCTGGGTGGCGAATGACGATAGGGCGGCCGGACCACGAATGGACCACGGACTGTGGCGTCAGGCTGCTATCGCGGGCATCTGGCGGCACAGAGCATGATCACCATGCAGTCAGCGTTTGCCGAGGTCAGCACGTCTTTTGGCTGGTCATCGGGTGGCGCCCCCAGCAGGATTCGAACCTGCGCACACGGCTCCGGAGGCCGTTGCTCTATCCCCTGAGCTATGGGGGCTGGCGCGACAGCCCGGCAGGTACTGATTTGCAAGGCCGGAGCCAGGGTACCAGTAGCAACTATCACCGGACACGACACCGATCGGCGCGCATCTTAGCGGCGGAGCCGATAGCCTCTCGCGGGTGACGCAGGGACTGGGCCGGGTGCTCGTTGTCGACGATGACGAAGTCATCCGGCAGCTGATCGCCGTCAACCTCACGCTCGAGGGTTTTGACGTGGTCACGGCTGTGGACGGCAAGGACTGCCTGGACAAAGTGTTCGAGGCGCAGCCCGACGTGATTACCCTGGACGTCATGATGCCGCGGCTGGACGGCTGGGTGACGGCGACCCAGCTGCGCCGCAACCCGCTGACGGCGGCCATCAAGGTCGTGCTGATCACGGCCAGGGCGCAGGAAGACGACAGGGACCGCGGCCGGCAGATCGGCGTGGACGCCTACCTCACCAAGCCGTTCGACCCGGCCGAGATGATCCGGGTTGTCCGCGAGCTCGCCGGAGCGCCGACCAGCGCCTTCGACTGACCCGTCGACAGTGGCTGCCGCCTACCCTGAACGGGTGATCCCTGGCGACATCGGCACGCAGCTGGCGGCGATCCTGCGCGCCGCTGCCGCGGCTGGAGAGCTGCCGCCGCAGGCCGGCACGATGATGGCCGCAGGCACCTGGCGGCGGGCCCCGGCGACGGCGGGCGGCGGGCCGGGCAGCTACGCCACCTCGCTGCCGTTCGCGCTCGCCCGGCTCACCGGCCGTCCGCCCGCCGGGCTCGCCGCGATCCTCGCCGGACGCCTGCGTGGCGCGGCCGGGGTTCGCGCTGCCATGGCGACGGGAGCCGGCTACCTGACCGTGGCCGTGACGGACGCGGCACTCACCGGCCTGGCGCCGCGCATCGCCGCTGCCGGGCCTGCCTGCGCTCGCAGCACCGCGCTCGCAGGAACGAGCCTGCCAGGGCAGCCCGAACCCGACCTCGCTGCGGCGGTCAGCTGGACCCAGGCGTGGCGCTGGCAGACCGGCGCCGTCACCGCCAGGCTGGCCGCGGCCGCTGGCGCGACAATCATTAATACCGCGAAACGGGATCTCCCGGCCGCTCCAGACCCGCCGCCCGGTCCGGCGGCGGTGGCCGTCGCAATCGAGTACGCCGGCCTGGACGGCGTCCGTTATGCGCTGACGCGGACGGCGGCCGACCGGGCGGGCGTGATGGGGCGGCTGATCTGCGTTTCGCATGATCGTGAAAACCCCTTCTATTCGGTCAGCCTGGCGCATGCCGATGCTGCCTCTACCCTGCGATGGGCGTCCGACCTGCAGCTATCGCGAGGCGGGCCGGGGGCCCTGGCTGCGGGCCGGCTGGACCATCCGGGTGAGCGTGAGCTCCTCGACGAACTGTCCTGGCTGCCAGAACGGGTAGCCGGGGCAGCTCGCCGCGGCCAGCCGCATCAGCTCGCGGCTTACCTGGAGGACCTGGCGGCGGCGTGGCTGCGCTGCCGGGAAAGCTGCCCGGCCCTGCCGTTCGGCGGGCTGGCGGCCCCGCGCGACGCCGGCGGCATCGCCGCCCGGCTGTGGCTGGCCGATGCTGCGAGGACCGCACTCGCGGCGGGCCTTGCGCTGATGGGGGTGGCTGCGCCGGAGCGGCTGTAAATCGCTGCCGCCAGCTGGCAGGAGCCCGTGACTTGGGCAAACCGCCAGGGCGGGGCAGGTTCCGCGGCTGCCGGCCCGCTCGCGGCGGCAGCGCCAGCGGCTGCGGGACGGGCGGTTCAAGCCGCTCGGAACCGGGTACCGGATGCGGTGTAAGCCCCCTGGACGTCGGCAGCTAAGGCGTCACCCCATACGTCCGTGCCGGGAGCCCGCTTCTGCGCAGCCTCTGGTCCGAGCGGATGACAAGCCGTCTTCGCTGAGCATGCACGGGAGCCCCCGAGGCGCTCGCGCCGGTGCTGCTGGCTGTTCCGTCACTGACTCGCTGCCTGAAGGAATGCCGTGGGCCCTGATGGTGTTAAGCTAGGTGCTGCACCAGATGCCCCTCGACGGGGAAAGGTGCTCGTCCGCTTTCCGTCCGGCATGAATTCCAGCCTTCGGTCAGCGGCCTTCGATGACATCCACCCGCCGCGGGGCTCTTCCGATCGCCTGGCGCCGATCCTGGCTCAGGTGACGGATGCTAAATCTCGCATGCGGGCATCAGCGACATGCGGGAAAGCGCGGGGATGGCAGTTAGTACGACAACCGGCCTGGCCAATCGGCACGGCCGGGATAGCGGGTAGTACGCGACAGCGGGCACTCGAGCGCCGCGCATGCGGTGTAGGCCTGCACCCTGGGAAGGACCCCTCGTGAGCGAAACCATCGATCTGTTCTCTGCTACGTCCGGCGTGCCGGAGGAAAGTCCAGTTCTGTCCTCATCCGGCAGTAACGCCCCCGGCGTGGCGGAGTCGGCGGGGACTTCCGCGCAGCATGCGGGCGCGGTACGCTCCTGGCCGGACGCGGACGACGGCGCTGATGGGGCCGCAACTGGCGGAGCTGGCGGTGCTGGGTCAGGCATTGCCGGAACGGGCCGGCGCTCCGGTGCCGGAAGGTCCGGCGGCGGTTTGCCGGCGATGCTGCTGCCCGAGCTTCAGCGGCTCGCTCAGTCGCTTGGCATTACCGGAACCGGCCGGATGCGCAAGAGCCAGCTCATCGCGGCGATTGAGGAGAGGCGCGGCGGCGGTGCTGCCGCGCCGAGCGCGGCCGGGGGCAGTCAGGGCGAGAGAACCGACAACTCAGTTCAGCGGGGCGTGCCTGCGGGAGCCGGCGCCACCCGCCCCTTTGAGCAGGACGCCATGGAATCAGCGACATCGACGCAGGCAGGCGTGGGTAACGGCGGCCACGCGGGCGGAATCGGCGAGGGAACCCAGCCAGCTGCGGCCGGAATCGGCGGCGGCGCGGCAGCCGTCGGCCGGGACGGCGGTGCTGCCGTCTCCGGTGGCCCGGCGGCCGGCTCTGGCGGTGGCCAGGCCGGAGGTTCCGGTGGCCAGGCCGGCGGCCCCGGCGGATCTGGCGGTCAGCGGGACGATGTCCAGCACTCGAATGACGGCCAGCGCGGCGACCGGCGCCGCCGCGGTAACAGCGGCGGCGGCAGCAGCGGCGGTCGCCGCGATGATCAGGCAAGGGCGGCCAGCGATGGCGCCGAGACGCACCGCGACTCCGGTTCTGGCGGACGCGGCCAGGGTGAGCAGCGGGGCCAGGGCGACCAGCAGGGCAATCGCGGTGACGATGACCGGGATGGCGGCGGCCGCCGCCGGGACAGGTTCCGCAACAGGAACAGCAACAACAACAACAGCCGGCGCCGCGAGCGGGGCGGTGCCGACGCCGAGCCTGTGATCAGCGAGGATGACGTGCTCATCCCGATTGCCGGCATCCTGGACGTGCTGGACAACTACGGGTTCGTCCGCACGACCGGCTACCTGCCGGGCTCCAACGACGTGTACGTGTCGCTTTCCCAGGTGCGGCGCTACAACCTGCGCAAGGGCGACGTGATCGAGGGCGCCATCCGGCAGCCGCGCGAAGGCGAGCGCCGGGAGAAGTTCAACGCGCTGGTACGGCTCGACAAGATCAACGGCCTCGAGCCCGAGCAGGCCAAGGACCGGCCCGACTTCGCCAAGCTGGTCCCGCTGTACCCGCAGGACCGGCTGCGGCTGGAGACCGATCCGGGCATCATGACCACGCGGATCATCGACCTGGTCGCCCCGATCGGCAAGGGCCAGCGCGGTCTCATTGTGTCGCCGTCGAAGGCGGGCAAGACGATGATCCTGCAGGCCATCGCGAACGCGATCACCAAGAACAACCCGGAATGTCACCTCATGGTCGTCCTGGTGGACGAGCGGCCCGAGGAAGTCACCGACATGCAGCGCACGGTGAAGGGCGAGGTCATTCACTCAACGTTCGACCGGCCGGCTGACGATCACACCACGGTCGCGGAACTGGCCATCGAGCGAGCCAAGCGGCTGGTCGAAATGGGACACGACGTGGTGGTCCTGCTCGACTCGATCACCCGGCTGGGCCGGGCTTACAACCTGGCCGCGCCTGCCAGCGGCCGTATCCTGTCGGGCGGCGTCGACTCTGCGGCGCTCTACCCGCCGAAGCGGTTCTTCGGCGCGGCGCGCAATATCGAGCACGGCGGCTCGCTGACCATTCTGGCTACCGCGCTGATCGAGACCGGCTCGCGGATGGAAGAGGTCATCTTCGAGGAGTTCAAGGGCACCGGCAACATGGAACTGCGGCTGCGCCGCGAGCTTGCCGACAAGCGGATCTTCCCGGCCATCGACGTGGACGCCTCCGGGACCCGCAAGGAAGAGCTGCTCCTTGCCCCCGAGGAACTCAAGATCGTCTGGCAGCTGCGCCGGGTGCTGCACGCGCTCGAGCCGCAGCAGGCCCTCGAAGTGCTGATGAAGCAGATGAAGGAGAGCAAGAGCAACGCCGAGTTCCTGCTGCACGTGCAGAAGACGACGGTCGCTTCCTAGCGCCAGCCGGGCCGTGTGGCCGCCCGGCCCGGGGGATCTCTGCCCGCGGTCGCCGGTGCTGCGGCAGTCCGGCAGCGGGGAATCGCGGCCGCCTGGCCGCAGGAATTACCAGGTGCTGCGCGGCGTTGCAGGACCTGGCACACTTCAGCTGCCAACTAGTGCGGTACCGGTTCACGTCCGTCGCGTCAGGCGCGCGGCGCGGCGACCCGGCGACTGCCCCGAAAGGGAGACCCGATATGAAGCCTGATATTCACCCGGACTACGTGCCGACCACGGTGACCTGCACCTGCGGGAACACCTTCAGCACCCGGAGCACCGCCAAGAACGGCGCTATCCACACCGATGTCTGCTCGAACTGCCACCCGTTCTACACCGGCAAGCAGAAGATCCTGGACACCGGCGGCCGCGTCGCGAGGTTCGAGCGCCGCTTCGGCAAGAAGCCAGCCGACAGCAGCAAGTAACGGCCTGCTCGGGCCGAGTTCCATCAGCAGTTCGGATTGTCTCCCTGGCGGGACCGGCGATCCGGACTGCTCGGTTGCGGCTGAGTGCCGAAGCCGCGTACAGCAACGCCGCAGGAGGTAGGCAGTGTTCGACCGGCTTGCCGACCTTGCGGCCGAGCACGCGCAGCTGGCACGCGATCTTTCCGATCCTGGCATTCACGCCGATCAGGACCGTGCCCGGGCTCTGGGCCGGCGTTATAGCGAGATAAGCCCGCTGGTGCGCGCCTACCAGGAGTGGCAGCAGGTGTCCGACGACGAGGCGGCCGCGCGCGAGCTCGGCCGCGAGGACGCGTCGTTTGCGGCCGAAGCCGGGCAGCTGGCCCGGCGCAGGGAAAGCCTGGAAACTCAGCTGCAGGAACTGCTCGTCCCCAGGGACGCAAGCGACACCAGGGACGTCATCCTGGAGGTGAAAGCCGGCGAGGGCGGCGAGGAGTCGGCGCTGTTCGCCGGCGATCTGCTGCGCATGTACCTGCGGTTCGCCGAGCGCAAAGGCTGGAAGACCGAGCTCCTGGACGCCACCATCACCGGGCTCGGCGGGTACAAGGTCGCCACGGTCGCGGTCAAGGCATCCCGGCGCGCCGCCGCCGCCGGCGCATGGTCGCAGCTCAAGTACGAGGGCGGCGTGCACCGGGTGCAGCGCGTGCCCGTCACCGAATCGCAGGGACGGATCCACACCTCGGCGGCCGGCGTGCTGGTCATGCCCGAGGCCGATCCCGTCGAGGTGAGCATTGACCCGGCTGACCTGCGGGTCGACGTGTACCGCTCGTCGGGGCCCGGCGGCCAGAGCGTGAACACCACAGACTCGGCGGTGCGGATCACGCACATGCCGACGGGAATCGTCGTTTCGTGCCAGAACGAGAAGAGCCAGCTGCAGAACAAGGAGCAGGCGATGCGCATCCTGCGGGCGCGGCTGCTGGCAGCTGCCCAGGAGGAAGCCGACGCGGCCGCGTCGGCGGAGCGGCGTAGCCAGGTCAGGACCGTCGACCGGTCGCAGCGGGTCCGGACCTACAACTTCCCCGAGAACCGGATCTCTGATCACCGGGTCGGCTACAAGGCCTACAACCTGGACCAGGTCATCGACGGCGATCTGGACGGGGTCATCAGCGCCCTGGTGGAGGCAGACCGGGCGGAAAAGCTCGCCGGTGCCGACGCGGAATGACCATCCTGCTTGACGAGATCGCGGCGGCGGCGGCACGGCTGGCCGAGGCCGGGGTCGAGTCGCCGCGCGCCGATGCTGAGCTGATCGCCGCGCATCTGCACGGCGTGTCCCGCGCCGGGCTGCACCTGGTGCCCGATGCTGCGTTCGATCCCCGGTTCTGGGATGACATCGCCCGGCGCGAGTCGCGGGAGCCGCTGCAGCACATCACCGGCCTGGCCTATTTCCGGTATCTCGAGCTCGAGGTGGGTCCCGGCGTGTTCGTGCCGCGGCAGGAGACCGAGGTGATGACCGGGTGGGCGATCGATGCGCTGGCGGCGATGGATGTCGCGGAGCCTGTGGTCGCCGACCTCGGCACCGGGTCCGGTGCGATTGCGCTAGCCATCGCCCAGGAAGCGCCGCGAGCCGTTGTGCATGCGGTGGAGGCGGACCCGCTGGCCCGGCACTGGGCGCAGCGGAATGTCGCCCGGTGCGCAGCCGCGGCGCCGCACACGGCCGGCCGGGTGCACCTGCACAGCGAGGATTTTGCGACCGCGCTGCCCGAACTGGACGGGTCGGCTGACCTGGTCATCAGCAACCCGCCCTACATCCCGCTCGGCGCCGGGGTGCCGCCGGAGGTCGGCGAGTACGATCCGGCGACCGCGCTGTGGGGCGGCGCGGACGGGCTGGATGCCATCCGGGTCATCGAGGAGGCGGCCAGGCGGCTGCTGCGTTCCGGCGGCCGGGTGGCCGTCGAGCACGGCGCGCCGCAGGGCGCGGCGGTTTACTGGGTTTTCGCCGAGGAGCGCGGCTGGCGCGAGACCCGCAACCATGCCGACCTGGCCGGCCGCGACAGGTTCGTCACCGCGACCTGGCCCTGACAGTGACAGGATGATCGCCCATGAGCGCATGGTTCGACTGCGCGGATGAGACGCAGCGCAGCGAGGGACTGAGCACGGCAACCGCTTCCGTGCTGCGCGGCGAGCTCGTCGTGCTGCCCACGGACACGGTGTACGGGATCGGCGCCGACGCCTTCAGCCCGGAGGCCGTCGCCAGATTGCTGGCGGCCAAGGGACGCGGCCGGGAGGCGCCGCCGCCGGTGCTGGTCGGCTCGGTGCGGACGGCGTCCGCACTGGTCGAGGATCTGGGCCGGTACGGGCAGGCGCTCACCGATGAGTTCTGGCCCGGCGGCCTGACGCTGGTCTGCCGCGCCAGCCGCAGCCTGGCCTGGGACCTCGGAGATACCAAGGGAACGGTCGCCTTGCGGATGCCCCAGCATCCGGTGGCGCTTGAGCTGCTCGCCGAGACTGGTCCGATGGCCGTGAGCAGCGCCAACCTCACGGGCGCCGCGCCCGCGACGACCGCTGCTGCCGCGCGCGAGCAGCTGGGCGAATCGGTGGCGGTGTACCTGGACGGAGGTGAATGTCCCGGCGCTGCCGCGTCGACCATCGTCGACCTCACCGGCGACATGCCGCGCCTATTGCGCAGCGGCGTGATCTCCATGGGCCGGCTCCGGGAGGTGGCCGCCGTTGCCGTGGGTGACGACGCGGCCCCGCGCGGGTGAAGGCTAGTGGCGGCATAACGGGTGCGCCGGTGCTCTAGAGTTGCCGTAATGCCTGAGCACACCGCCTGGGGCCGGTGAACAGCTGTGCGTGAGTACCTTCTGACGCTGCTGGTGTCGGCCGGCTTTACCTACCTGCTGACGCCGCTCGTACGCCGCGGGGCAGTCAGGGTCGGCGCTATCCACGCGGCACGCGACCGGGACGTGCACGTGGTGCCGATTCCCCTGCTGGGCGGCCTGGCCATGTACGCCGGCCTGGCAGCAGGCCTGATCGTGGCCAGTCACCTGGATCCGCTGCAGAGCGTCTTCGCGGGCACGCACATGGAAACCGGGCTGCTGCTGGCGGGCGGGCTGCTCGTGGCCGTGGGGTTCGTCGACGACCGGTGGGGACTGAACCCGCTCAGCAAGCTGGCCGGGCAGGTCGCAGCCGGCGTCATCGTCGTGTACAGCGGTGCGCAGATCGCCTGGCTGCCCGAGCCCTCCGGCGGCACGCTCGCGCTGACCCCGAATCAGTCCATCGCCCTGACCGTCCTGGTCGTGGTGATAACCATCAACGCGGTCAATTTCATCGACGGGCTGGACGGGCTGGCCGCGGGAATCGTCGCCATCGCGGCGATCTCGTTCTTCATCTACTACTACAGCCTGACCCGGGTCGTCGGCCTGAGCGCTGAGGCGGGGCCCGCGCTGGCTGCGGCGGTGCTGGCCGGGATCTGCCTCGGCTTCCTGCCGCACAACTTCTACCCCGCCCGGATCTTCATGGGTGATACCGGCGCGATGCTGCTCGGTCTGCTGCTGGCCTATGCGGTCACATCGAGCATCGCCTCGCTCGACCCCGCCGTGCTAGCCGGCCACCACGCCTACGACACCGGCACCGTGAACCGGTTTCCCGAGGTGCTGCCGGTGCTGCTGCCCGCGGCGATCCTCGTCATCCCGTACGCGGACATGCTGCTTGCTGTCGTGCGTCGGACCAGGGCCGGCATGCCGCTGTTCGCGCCCGACCGCAAGCACCTGCACCACAGGCTGCTCGACATCGGCCACTCGCACCGGTCCAGCGTCCTGATCATGTACCTGTGGGCGGCGCTGTTCTCCGGCACCGTGGTGTGGCTCGGCATCGCCGAGACGCAGCTATTCGTCTTCGCGCTGATAACGGTGGCCGCCGTGCTGGTCCTGCTGCTCATGTCGATGCCCCGGCTGCGCTGGTGGCAACGCGGCCACGGCACTGCCGTCAGTCGAGCGCGCGCAGCATCGACGCCGCCGGTACTGGCGGCACCGACACCGGCCCCCGTCTTGGCAGCGCCGGTCCCGGCAGCGTCAGCGTCAGCAGCGACGGTGTCGGCAGCGCCTGCCAGTTCCGCGGCAGCCCCGCTGACTCACAGCCGGGACGCCGA
>CABEAR010000637.1_pt1 | contig 11046 bp, 9 predicted proteins | sample 3422041 | NCBI WGS metagenome assembly CABEAR01 (sample SAMEA5534326, study PRJEB31848) | metagenome | biome: tundra; feature: field; material: soil | place: USA | collected 2013-05 | depth 0.15 m | reverse complement strand
CCGAGCTTGGCCAGGACGCCGTGCACCTGGTCCTTGCAGCTGGTCCGCAGGCGCACGAGCTTGATCCGGTAGCGCGTCAGCTCCCTCAGCTCGCGTACCTCGTGCGGGGCGAGCTGCGCCTCGGGCAGCCGGCCCATCCGCAGCAGGTCAGCAAGATCGGCTGAGTCTCGCTCGTCGTTCTTGACCCTGCGGTAGCTGAACGCCTTCACCCCCAGCGGGTGCGCCAGGTGCACCTCCGCGCCCGCCGCAGCGAGCGTGTCCGCCGCCCAGTACCACCCGTACGTTGCCTCCAGGACCACCTTCGGGGCCTTCCCGGCCCGGGCGATCTCCCGGCGCAGCTCCTGCGGACTGTTGGTGATCCTCGCCGTGCCCAGCCGCCGGCCGTCCTCGGTCATCCGCACCAGCACGCTGCGGCGGCGGTGCAGATCCATGCCCACGACCTGCCGGCCGTCATACGCTGTCTCCATTGGGGGCCTCCCTTGTCTGGTGGAGACGGATGCTTTGCAACTTCCAGCATCCGCCGGGGAGCGGGAGGCTCCGCTCCTTCATCGCATCAGCCTGAGTGGGCTCGGGGTGGCCTTCAGACGGGGGTCGGCTGATCTTCAGCAGGGTCGGCCCGGCGTGCCGGCTTGATTACGGTGCGGATGTGCTGATCATGGTGGCTTGTGCCCGATATGCCGTCCGTTCCGCCGCCTGCAGAGGTGGCGTTGCGTGCGCGGGTCGCGGAGCTGGAGGCCGCGAACGCGGCGCTGCGCGAGGCGGCCGCGGCCCGCGATGAGGTGGCAGCCGCGCAGCTGGCCGCCAGGGACGCGCAGCTGGCGGCGCTGGCGGCGCGGGTGGAGGAGCTGGAACGGCGCCTGGCCAAGGACTCCTCCACGTCGTCGAAGCCGCCGTCTTCGGATAGCCCATATAAGAAGAAGACCAGGGACCGGTCGCTGCGGGGCCGGTCCGGGCGCAGTCCCGGCAGGCAGCCCGGAGCGCAGTCCTCGACGCTGAAGCAGTCCGCTGACCCCGGCGAGACGGTGATCTGCGGCCCTGAGGTGTGCGGCTGCTGCGGCGCGGACCTGAGTGACGCCGAAGTGACCGCGGTGCAGAAACGGCAGGTGTTCGAGGCGTCGCCCCCGCCGCCGCCGAAGGTGATCGAGTACCAGGTGCAGGCCAGGGCATGCGGGAACTGCGGGGCGGTGACCGTGGGCCTGGCGCCCGCGGATGTCACCGGCCGCGTCCAGTACGGGCCGGGGGTGCATGCCCGGGCGGCGCTGGCAGTCTGCGCCCATTACCTGCCGGTCGGCCGGGCGGCGGCCCTGGTGGCGTCCCTGACCGGGGTGAAGGTCTCGGCCGGGTTCGTGGCCGGGGTCCGCGGCAAGGCCGCCGCCCGGCTGGGTCCGTTCATGGACCGGGTCCGGGCGCTGCTCCGCGACGCCGCGGTGCTCTACGCCGACGAGACCCCCGCCCGCACGGCCGGGAAACTGCATTACGTGCACGTCGCCTGCACCGAGTTCCTCACCGCCATGCACACCGGCGGCCGGGCCGCCGGTGACATCGACGCCGGCGGCATCCTCCCCGGCTACGCCGGCACGATCGTCCGCGACGGCTACGCCGGATACGCCCACCTCAGCAACGCCCTGCACGCTTGGTGCGGCGCCCACGGCCTGCGCGACCTGCGCGGCGTCTACGAGTTCGACCCGGACGGGCAGATCTGGGCACGGTCCATGGCCGACCTGCTCATCCACGCGAACGCGAAGGCCACCGCCGCCCGCGCCGCCGGGAAACCCCGGCTCGGCGACGCCGCGCTCGCCCAGATCAGGTCCTGGTACCAGGGCGCCGTCGCCAAGGGCATCACCGACAACCAGAACCGCCGCGGCAAGACCGGCAAAGACGGCCTCCGGCTCGCCCGCCGGTTCCGCGACCACCAGGACATGATCTTGAGATTCACCACCGACCTCGCCGTCGGATTCACCAGCAATCAAGCGGAACGCGACGTCCGCCCCGTCAAAGTACAGATGCGCACCTCAGGCGGCTGCTGGCGCACTCTCGAAGGACTCGCCGATTTCGCCGTGGTGCAGTCCTACCTGTCGACCGCAGCGAAATGGGGCATCGACCAGCTCAACGCACTCACCCAGCTCTTCACCGACGGCCCATGGCTGCCCGACGCCATCCGGCCCGGCTAAACAGCAACGCCGCACCGACTCATCACCATCAGCCGATCCCCGCCCGCTGATCGCATGCCCCAGCTCACTCAGGCTGAATAGCTACATGCGGGGCCCTGGACGGCGGTACGCAGAATCCGGATACGGAGGCCTCGAAGACGGCGCCGGGATGAGGCGGTGAAGTTCGATCCCCGGTCGCGGACCTGGAAAGTGAAATCCGCGACCCGCTTATCGAGGCTCATGGCGAGGTTGCGGGCCTCCTGCACCTTCCACTCGGGAGTGGGGTTCGCGGTGACGCCGCCGAGGTGCATCGGGCGGGTGCCGTGCTCGATGAATGCCAGGATGTGCAGCCTTTTCAGCAGCACGGTGTCCACGGGACCATTGCCATCGCGATCACGCCCGCCACCGTCACTCAAGGGCCCGCGTTCACCAGCGGCTCCGCTGACACGGCGGCGTTCGGGGTGGCGTTCACCTTCACGGTGACCGCGACCGGCTCCCCGGCACCGACGAAGGGAGCTGCCGGAGTGTACCCGCTGACGCTGACCGCCAGGAACAGGAACGGGACTGCCACCCAGGCGTTCACCCTGACCGTGACCACCCCCCCGGCCATCAGGAAGATCCGGACTATCAGGGCCAGGGTGGGCGATGCACTGAGGCTGACCGTCCGGGCCACGGGATACCCGGCTCCGGCTCTATCCGAGTCCGGGCCGCTGCCCGGCGGCCTGTCCTTCACTGATAACGGGAACGGGACCGCCGTCATCGCCGCGACCCCGGCCGCCAGCGGCGGCGGCGGCGGCCTTTACCCGGTCACCATCACCGCCACGAATACGTCGGGGACAGCCTCCCGGTACTTCACCATCGTTGTCTCGCAACGCCGCAGGCGACGACGGCCCGCGTCGGCGGTGCAAAAAGGCGGAGCTACCAGTGACGGCCTATAGGCCGGGCTGAACAGACCGGTCCCGTCAGGCTGCCCTGCGCGAGGTCCAGGACCACGCCGACGCGCGGGCCGCCGTCGGCGCGACTCTGGCCGCGCGTTGAAGCTGCGGCATACGACACCGCCGAGACCCCAGCCGACGAGCTGGCCGGGATCGGGCCCGGCGCTCGGAGGTTGCGGAACGGACGTGTTCTGCCGGGCCTGCGCAGATGCAACGCCTTACCGCTCAATCACCAGACGTATTTTGGAGGGTCGGGCTTAACCTCGACCTCACGCCGCAGAATCCACGGCTTGTGCCCTTCGCGGCGGCAGGTTATCTCCGGCCGCACTGGCTTACCTTGGTACTGATCCCGCCAGAAGCCAGGATTGGTCCACGATGGTGCCATGCTCTGCTCTAGCGGGATCGGGTACGGGTCGTGCTTCGGCAGCCTGAACGGCCCGTGCGCCCGGCCGAGTAAGTCGGTATCTCGTACCGTCGGATTGAGCCGGTACGGACCCCAGATGACCTCGGAATTCTGCTCCTGAGTCGGCTGGCTGCTGAGGGTGTCAGCGGAGGTCACCGTCCTGCAGCGTGCACGCGAGGCCGCCTGCGCCCGGGCCGGTTGCGGTACTCCGCTGCTGTACAGCTCGGCGGTGCCGGGCACCGGGATGGCCGGCCGCCGCCGCAGGCCCCGGGCGGCGGTGCCGTAGAGTACGGGCGTGCCGGGCGGGCGGGCGGTGTGGCGGTTTGTGGTCGGGTCCCCGCTGCGGGCGCGGGATGTGCCCGGGAGCAGATCACCCGGGGTGAGGGACTGTCTGCGCTGTCGCTGGATGCCCTGACGTCGGTCGCCTACGGGCCGGAAGCGATCATCGTCGTGCTCGCGGCAGCCGGGGCGGGGGCGCTGCACCTGGTCCTGCCGATCACGATCGTGATCGTGGCGCTGCTGGCCGTCCTGGTGTTCTCCTACCGCCAGGTGATCGACGCTTACCCGGGCGGCGGGGGGGCGTATGCGGTGTCGCGGGCCAACTTCGGGCCGCGGGGCAGCCTGCTCGCCGCTGCCGCGCTGGTCGTCGACTACACGCTGACCGTCGCGGTCTCCATCGCCGCCGGGGTGGCAACGCTGACCTCGGCCTTTCCCGGCCTGAGCCCGGAGACGGCGCCGATCTGCCTGGGCATCCTGGCCGTGGTCACGCTGCTCAACCTGCGCGGCCTGGCTGATGCCGCGCGCGCGTTCCTGCTGCCCACGATGCTGTTCATCGTCGGGCTGCTGGTCATCATCGTCATCGGCCTGATCCACCCGCTGGCGCTGCACGCTCCCCAGCCGGGCCGCTCTTTGCTGCCCGCGCACGCGCTGGAGACGGTGAGCGTGCTGCTGCTGCTGAAGGCATTCTCGGCCGGGTGCAGCGCGCTGACCGGGGTGGAGGCGATCGCTAACGGGGTGCCGCTGTTCAGGCAGCCCCGGGTAGCCCGGGCGAAGCAGACCGAGCTGATGCTCGGGGTAATCCTCGGCGCGATGCTGCTGGGCCTGGCCGTGCTCGCCGACCGCTGGCACATCGGCCCCCGCTCCGGCCAGACCGTGCTGAGCCAGATCATGGCCACCGCCATCGGGCGGCACTGGGTCTTCTACGTGATGTCGCTGACCATCACGCTGGTCCTCGCGCTGGCCGCCAACACCTCATTCGGCGCCATGCCGCTGCTGGCCAGCCTGCTGGCCAGGGACAACTACCTGCCGCACCGGTTCGCCCTGCGCGACGACCGGCAGGTGTTCGCCTCCGGCATCTGGGTGCTGGCCATCTTGTCCGCGGCCCTGCTCATCGCCGTGGCCGGCAACACGCTCAGGCTGATCCCGCTGTTCGCCATCGGGGTGTTCACTGGCTTCACGCTCGCCCAGGCCGGAATGGTCGTGCACTGGCGGCGCAGCCGACCGCACGGCTGGCAGCCGCGCGCGGCCATCAACGGCATCGGCGCCGCCGCCACCGCCATCGCTACCGTGGTCTTCCTGGTCACCAAGTTCACCGAGGGAGCCTGGGTGGTCGTGCTGGCCGTCCCCGCCCTCATCGTCCTTTTCACCCGGATCCGGCGCTACTACCAGCGGGCCGGGCACGCCCTCGGCCGCGGCACGATCCCGGGCCCGCCGCAGGGCAAGCCCGTCATCGTCGTCGTGCCGGTCAGCGGGGTATCCCGGCTGACCCAGCACGCGATCTCCGAAGCACTGTCCATCAGCCAGCACGTGATCGCCGTGACCGTCGTGGCCGCCGACCCTGACCAGAGCACCGAGCCCGCCCACACACTGCGCCGCGATTGGGCCCGCTGGAATCCGGGGGTACCCCTGCGGGTATTGGACACCGAGTACGCCTCGATCGCAGGCCCCGTCGTGGCGTTCATCGACGAGCTCCGCCAGCACGGCGACGAGCAGATCCTTGTGCTGATCCCGGTCGTGCGCCCCGACCGGCTGCGCTACCGCCTCTTGCATAACCACCTCGACGTCGTCCTCACCGCGGCGCTGCGGACCCGCACCGACATGGTCGTGGCCCGCGTCGGCATGCCGCTACAGGCCCGAGACGACGGAGCCGACCCGAACCAGTAGGCGGCACGAAGCCGGACAAAGCAACAGGCCTGCCATGACGCCAGGTCGGCGCGGCTGGGAACCCGGAACCCGAGCACCGGGGCCCCGGTTGTGGGTCCCCGCCAGGCCGGGAGCTGCTCAGGTGCCTGATGCGAGAGGATGATTCCGGATGGATGCTCCAGCATGACCGCCGTGACGCGGTATTTCTCTCCTCGATGAGGACCCGGCTGAAGCCGACGACACGCTCGTGCCAGTCACCCGCTGCGCAGGGCGTCCGTGGCGGCCAGGCTCACGTGGCGGAATCCCGGGATCTGTGGCATTGGCAGTCAGGGGCGCCAGTACCGCTGTGCGGCCCGGTTTCCCAGCCCCCTCTCAATCGGATGGTGCCCATGAGCTGGTGCAGGCCCCGGGCGTGGAAACAGGTGCGGGAGCGGTCCGCTCGCTTGTGGCCTCCGCGTTCGTTACCCAGACATTCGCGACCGCCTGGCCCGCCCTGATGGCGCTGGCCATGTTCGGCGCCAACCGGGTGCTGGGCAACGGGCGGACGGCGCTGGTGCGCGCGGCCGGGCAGGTGACGGGCACCCTCGTCAGGGAGGGAATCGTCGGCCACCGGGTATCCCGCGGGCTGCTTCCGGTGGCGGACAGATACATCATCGACGTCGGCCCCTCGTACGTGGTCGTGTCCGCGATCGTGGTGGCCCTGCTGTACGGCTCATGGAAGGCGCGAGCCGCAGCGGCACTCGACCTCGCGCTGCTTGTCTTCGTGGGCAACATCTTCGGCGGGCTGAGTCACCTGGACGTCGCGGCCGTCGGCTACGTCACCGCGATGACCGTCGCGGCCGCCGGCCGCAGCCTCCTAGTCTGGCAACGACCCGGCCCCACCCGTGAAGGAAGCAACGCCATGACCGAGCCAGCGGCACCACCCGGCACAACCAGCACGCTGCCGCCCCCGGGCTCGCCCACATACCTGATGAGAGCACGTCCGCCGTCTGGCTCTGGAGCAGATCTCCACCGTCATCCCGTCCGCGTGGCGGCACCTTGAGTCCGCTGATCACCTGATCAAGGGACCTTGTGCAGCCTTCGATCACCAGCGGGTCCGCCTCTGCCAGCTGGAACGAGACCAGCCGATGCAAGAAGTCGTGGCCTTACCCGACCGGATCTCGGTCCAGCAGCAGCCGGGATCCGATAATTTTCAGGCCCGTCGTCGTCCAGCGGCCGCGGGGGTGCGGCCCTCGACGATCGCCCGCAGCTCCCCCCAGCGTTCGCAGAAGATCTCCGCCGGCATGAGCGCCAGGTCCGCGGCCACGACCGGAGCGAACTCCATCTGGCCCAGCACGTCACGCTCCAGGTCAACGCCCGGGGCGATCTCGACCAGGGTCATATGCCCGTCGCGGAGCTCGAATACGGCCCGCTCGGTGACGTAGAGCACGCGCTGTCCCGAGCGGGCCGCGTAGGGGCCGCTGAAGCTGATCTCCTCGACATGCTCGAGGAACTTCTTCTGCCTGCCTTCCTGGACCACGTGCAGCTCGCCGTCGCCGGTAGCCACCTTCAGGCCGCCGGCGGTGAACGACCCGCAGTAGACGACAGCCTTGGTGCCATTGGCGACATTGACGAAACCGCCGATGCCGACGGCCCTGCCGCTGAACCGGCTCACGTTCACGTTTCCGTCCATGTCGGCCTGGGCCAGGCCGAGAAAGGCGAGGTCGATGCCGCGGCCGTCGTACCAGTCGAACATCGCCTGGTGCTCGATGAACGCCTCTGCGTTGGACGAGGTCCCGAAGTCGAGTCCGGAGCCTGGCTCACCGCCGATAGCGCCGACCTCAGTGGTGAGGGTGAACAGCCCGGCCACGTCCTCCTGGGCAGCGACGCTGCCGATCCCGTCCGGGATGCCGTACCCGAGGTTGACCACGGCCCCGGGCATCAGCTCCATGGCCGCCCGCCTGCACACGACCAGGCGCTCGCTCATCGGAAGAGCCGGGATACCTCCCATCGGGACCTTGACGTCACCGGACAGGACCGGGCTGAACTGCTCGCTGGCGGTCTGCGGATGGTGTTCAGCCGCGGCGACCACCAGGTAGTCCACGAGGGGAGCCGGGACGCGGACATGCTTAGGGTGCAAGGAGCCCGCCAGCGCGACGTACTTCACCTGGGCGATGACGATTCCGCCGCTGTTCCTGGCGGCCTGGGCAAGCGGAAGCTGCTCCAAAAGCAGCGCCTCCTCGTCCATTGCCAGGTTGCCCCGCTCATCGGCGGTCGTGCCCCGGATCAGCGCGACGTCGATGGGGAACGACTTGTACAGCAGGTACTCCGTGCCGCCCAGCTCGACAAGCTCGACATAGTCGGCAGTAGTGACCGCGTTCATCTTGGCTCCGCCGAGCCGGGGGTCCAGGAAGGTCCCCAGGCCGACCGTCGTGATGATGCCGGGGCGGTGGGCGGCGATCTCGCGGTAGAGCTGGACCACCACGCCCTGCGGGATGCAGTAGGCCTGGCACCGGTTCTGCTCGATCAGGTGCGCCATGTTAGGCGCCACGCCCGTATGGCCGCCGATCCACTTGGCGACGAGCCCTTCGTGGCCGAAGTGGTGGGTCCCGGCGAAGTCCTCCGGGGCGACCGGCGGTACAGCGTTGCCGATGCCCGCGCCGTGCACCAGCGTCAGGCCCCGGGGATGGCCCCGGCCGAGGAAGGACTGCTCGACGGCGATCGCCACCTCCTCGGCGAAGCCGGACAGAACGATCCCGCTCACCGCCATGGTTGCCCCGTCCGGGATAAGCGCGGGAACCTCGTCTGCGCGGATGACCTCTGCCAGAGCCATTTGCGGCCGCCTTTCTCGTCTGCGCCATCTCACAAGCACGCCGCCAGCTGCGCACGCGATCCCGCGGCCTTAGCCTCCCGGCCGCTTCTGACCTCCGGGCTCAGTGCTCGTCTTACGGTCCGGGCCGCGGTCTAGTTCACCCGGTCAGGATCTCTCGGCGACGCCGACTGCGTGTAGGGCACAAAGTCCGCGACTATCCTCGCCTGGCCAGGTACAGGTCGGTGATCGTGCCCTCGAAAGCCTCCGCCGCCATCGCGACGGTCTCCGACAGCGCCGGGTGCGGGTGAATCGTCAGGCCGATGTCGGCTGCGTCCGCGCCCATCTCGATCGCCATCGCCGCCTCGGCGATGAGGTCGCCCGCGTTGGGCCCGACGATGCCGCAGCCGATGACGCGGCCGGTCGCGTCGTCGAACAGCAGCTTCGTCATCCCCTCGGCCCGGCCGAGCGAGAACGAGCGGCCGCTGGCTGCCCAGGGAAAGACGCCTCTGCCGTACGGCACGCCAGCGGCCTTTGCCTTGAACCGAGCCGCAAGCCACGGCGAGAGTCGCCGGGCAGATGCAGTTTGCTGTCAGCGTCGCCGAGGGCCTTGGATCGTGCGCTGATTGACGCCTACGTTGCGTGAGTTGCCAGTGCGGATCTGCGGACGGTGCGCCAGGCATGACCCGGGCGGCCCCGAAGCTGACGGTGGCCGGGGAGCGGCGGCGGGCTGGGATCCTCGTACGCTTATGGCGTGCTCGGTCTCCCCGGCGGTATCCGCAGATGCCTCTTCGACCCAGACGGCGTCTTTACCAAGATCGCCGCAGTCGACAGCGCTGCTTGGAAGGAACTGTTCCACAGCTTGTGGGGTGCCAGAACTCGTGCAGAGCATCTGACCTCGGCTTCTACCCGCGGCACTCGTGCTCTTTCGCCTCGTCTACCTGCTCATGGTCCGGTTGTTCGGCTGGCTGGCGCTCCTCGCGCGAAGCGACACCTCCAAGGACGTCGAGATCTTGGTGTTACGGCACGAGGTCGCGGTCCTGCGCCGTCAGGTCGCCCGGCCGAAACTGCTTGGGCCGACCGCGCCGTCGTAGCCGCGCTGGCGCGGCTACTGCCCAGACGCCTCCGGCTGCACCGGATCGTGACGCCGGGCACCCTGCTCGCCTGGCACCGGCGCCTGGTCAAAAGCAAATGGACCTGCCCGAACACCGCGGGACGCCCGGCGATCTCGGATGAGATCCGCGAGCTTGTCCGGCAGCTGGCCCGGCAGAACCCGCGGTGGGGGCACCGGCGCATCCAGGGCAAGCTCGTCGGCCTCGGCCACCGCATCGGCGAGGGAACGATCCGCCGGATCCTGGCCGCGGCCGGACTCGAGCCCGCACCACACCGGGCGTCGCCGACCTGGCGGGAGTTCCTGACCTCCCAGGCTCCGGGGTACTGTCGTGCGACTTCCTGCACGCTGACACCGTGTTCCTCAAACGCCTGCATGTCTTCTTCGTGATTGAGATCGAGACCCGGCGGGTGCACATCCCGGGCGTCACCGCCAGCCCCGCCGGCGCGTGGACCGCCCAGCAGGCCCGCAACCTGCTCATGGACCTCGGCGAACGCGCCGGCCGTTTTAAGTTCCTGATCCGCGACCGCGACAGCAAGTTCACGCCGATGTTCGACGAGGTTTTCGCCGGCAACGGCATGCGGATCATCAAGACTCCGGTCCGGTCACCCCAGGCGAATTCCTTCGCGGAGCGGTATGCGGGAACGCTACGGCGCGAGTGCCCCGACCACCTGCTGATCCACGGCGAACGGCATCTCCGGCAGATCCTGGCCCAGTACGCGCAGCACTACAATGATCACCGGCCCCACCAGGCGCGGGACCAAAGACCTCCGCTGCACGTGCCAGGCCGGCCGATTCGATGTGGCCGCCCGGATCAAGCGCAGACAAGCCGTTCAGGGCCTGATCAGCGAGTACCGGAGAGCAGCCTGACGATCACGGAAAAGACCAGCTCAGAACCCGTGCGCGGAGTTTTGGCACGGCACAGGCCGCCGAGTTAGTCAGTGAGGCCCCCCGTTGGCGACATCGGCCGCCCGGCGTCATGAATGCTGCCCGTCGCACGCGAACTATTCGCGCGCGTGCCGGGGATGACATCGGCATTAGCGGGCGTTACAACGAACCGGGCCGCAATAAGCCCGGTCCAAGGCCGGACACGGCAGTGCCCGGCGACCGAAGGCCACCCAGCATCTAGCTGGACGGGCCAGCCTCTGCCCTTGGCCGTCCGGCGCGGTATTCGCAGCGGGGTACGGGGACACGGCCCGGGTGGCTTGCACTACCGCGGCGAGGTGCCAGGACGCCGCAGCTTACTCGCGGCGTTGCATGGGAACTCCCTTTGCGCCTGAGCGCGCCCTGGTTAAGAACAATCGAGAGGATTTCATGGCTATCGACCTGCCAGCGCCCGCCGGCCGGCGGATCGCGCTGATCGCGCACGACAACAAGAAGCAGGACATGCTCGAGTGGGCTGAGTACAACCTCGGGCTGCTCGCCGGGCACGAGCTGTTCGCCACGGCGACCACCGGCCGCATCATGCAAGAGGAGCTCGGGCTGCCGGTCACCTGCTTCCGCAGCGGCCCGTTCGG
>CABEAR010000625.1_pt1 | contig 11121 bp, 7 predicted proteins | sample 3422041 | NCBI WGS metagenome assembly CABEAR01 (sample SAMEA5534326, study PRJEB31848) | metagenome | biome: tundra; feature: field; material: soil | place: USA | collected 2013-05 | depth 0.15 m | reverse complement strand
GATGCGATCCGCCAGGCCGCCGCTGCCGCCGCCGTCATCCCTGACGACGGCCCGGCGTGCGTGCTGCGGTTCGGCGATCAGATCGACCCCCGGCCCATCCGGCACGGTGACGGGCTGCCCGGCACCGGCAGCAAACTCAGCATCGAGGCAGTCGGCACACCGGCTGCGGCAAAGCGCGGCCACCGAGTTGCTGGGCCAGGGAGCGACTCTGGCCGGGGTCGGGCAGGTGCTGCGGCACTCCAGCGCTTCATTTCTGGCCGGGCCTTGCCGTCGTCAACCGCGCATGTGGTGGCCCAATGCCAGGCGTGCAACGCTGACGTCTTCGCGGCCGTGGCCGGCGTCAACGGCGGCGCGCCATTGGCGGGAGAGCGCGGCGAGCAGGGGCAGCGTATCGCCGCCTGCCGCCGCGATCGCCAGGTCGACGTCCTTGAGTGCCCATTCCAGCGGGAACTCGGGCGCGAAGTCGCCGCGTGCCATCTTGTGCAGCTTGGCGTCGGCGATGGGCGCGTCTAGTGGCCCGCCCTCGATAGCCTCCGCCAGCTGGGTGTCGTCGATGCCCAGCTGGCTGGCCAGCTCGAGGGCTTCGGCCACGCCCTCGATCAGGGTGGACATGTAGGCGTTGACGACCAGCTTCATCCGGCTGCCCTGGCCGGCTTCGCCCAGCCACACGGTCTTGCGGCCGATCGCCGAGAACGCCGGGCGCACGATGGCCTCCGCCTCATCCGGGCCGGAGGCCAGGATGAGTAGCTGGCCGGCCTCGGCGGGGGCCTTGCTGCCCGATACCGGCGCGTCCACGACCATCACGTCGGGCCGAAGCTGGCCGAGCCGGCCTGCGATCTCGGTGGTCGCGGCAACACCGATCGTGCCCATCTGTGCCCACACAGCGTCCTGGGTGAACGCCTGCGCCACGCCGTCGCCGAAGATCACCGACTCTACGACTGCGGCTGTTGGCAGCATCGTGATCACCAGGCGCGCACCGCGGATCGCCTCTGCCGGGGACGCCGCCACCAGGGCGCCGGCCTCGGACAGCGATGCCGTCGCCGACGGCGACCGGTCCCACACCGTCGTCCGCAGCCCGGCCCCGACCAGGTTGCGGGCCATCGCCGAGCCCATAATGCCAGTTCCAAGGACCGCAACCGGGTCCTCGCCCTGGCTATGCACATCAGTCATCTGAATCTCCTTCGTCGTTGTCTCGCTCGGGTCGTTACCGCGGCAGTGACAGGTCAGAAGTCGCGGCTAATCGGCTGACCGGACATCTACCTCTACCCCTACCCCCTCTGCGAGAGGGGGCGATGCGGGTCCCGCCCCGGCTGCGGTGGCGTCGATGGCGGCGGCGATGTCGGCCAGGTCGTCCTCCTTCAGCTCCAGGGCCGCCGCGGGCAGCCAGCCCTCGACCTGCCTTGGCCGGCGGGCACCTACGATGGCCCCGGTCACGCCGGGAAAGGAAAGCGTCCAGGCGACAGCCACGGCGGCTGGTGTCACGCCGTGGCGCTCGGCGATCGGGTTCAGGTCCTCGGCCAGGGCCAGGTTGGCCGACAGTGCCGGCTCCTGGAAATCGGGGTGGCTGGCCCGCCAGTCGCCCGGATCGAGGCTGGCCGCCCGCTCGGCGCTGAAGGCTCCGGTGAGCAGGCCCGAAGCCATGGGGCTGTAGACGATCACCCCGGTCTCGTGCTCGCGGGCCCACAGGAGCACGTCGTCGGCCGCGTCGCGGTGGATGAGGTTGAAGGGGGGCTGCACGGCATCCAGGTGCCCCAGGCCCTCGGCCGCCTCCAGCCGGCAGATGTCGTGGTTGGAGAGCCCGGCTGCTCGGATTTTGCCCTCGCGCTTCAGGTCGAGGAAGGTCTGCCAGTATTCCTCCATGGCGGTGCCGTCCTCGGCAGGCCAGTGCATCTGGTACAGGTCGATTCGCTCCACCCGCAGGCGGCGCAGCGAGGCCTCGACCTCGGCTCTGAGGCTGGCCGGGTCGCCGGCCCTGCGGGGCGCCGAGGAGCGCTCGGCCGGATCCCAGACCAGGCCCGCCTTGGTGAAGACGTAGGGCCGGTCCGCCTCGGGGATGCCGGCCAGGGCGGCCGCTACCACCTCCTCGGAGTGCCCCAGCCCGTAGACGGCGGCGGTGTCGATCCAGTTGACCCCGGACTCGACGGCGTAGCGGATGGCGGCTATGGACTCGGTGTCGTCCTGGTTACCCCAGGAGTACGCCCAGCCGCCCCCGCCGATGGCCCAGGCCCCGAAGCCGACCCGGGTGAGATGCATGTCAGTCCAGCCCAGCCTGGCGGTGGGCAGTGAGGTGGTCATAACCGTTCTCCTTGTCGTTGGTCGTGCCGGAGCGCTTCGGGCGCTGCTAGATATGGCGGGCATGATCAGGTTCTCTCGGGGCGATAACCGGCTGATTGGTCGCGGGATGGCGGGTCAGGCACAGCCCGGCCGGTGCATGCGCGACAAGAGCGCCTCTGTCACGAGGCGGTGAGGTGCTGCGTGCCGCCTGCGCAACGCCCGGAATGCCGGTCGTGAAGGCGCCGGCCACGGCAGCGACCAGGGCCGCAGCGATCGCGATGACCGCGGTCGGAGACCACTGGACGATGCCCGCGCCTGCCGCGGCGCCTGCGAGCATGGCAGCGACGGATCCGAGCCGGCGGTGCGGCTTCGCCCCGGGGCCGCCGGCCAGCGCGCTGTCCGCGGTCAGGCCGGTGAGAGTCAGCGTCAGCACGGTGGTGGTCAGGTCGGGAGCGCCGAGATGGCGGATGGTGCTGTTCTGCACGCCGAGGGCCGCCGCGAGGATGGCGATAGTGGCGAGCCTGCCATCCCCGGCGAAGGGCAGCACGCGGGTAGCGGTCAGCACGGCGACCAGGCCGAGAATGAGCGCTTCCGTGGTGAAGGCGGCGGCCAGCCAGTGACCAGGCCGGGCGGCGGCGAGGGCGTGCGCGGCCCGGCCGCCGGCCAGCGCGCCGAGGACGAACCCGGCGATCGCGATGATCGAAGCCGACGCGGACAGGCCGGAGCGCGGGTCCACGCTGAAACCGAGGAACACCACGTTGCCGGTCATGTTCGCGACGAACACCCGACCCAGGCGCAGGTAACTGACGGCATCAACAAGCCCGGTGACAGCGGTCAGGGTCAGCAACGCTGCCACGGTCTGGCGGGAACTGAGCGGAGAGGACACAGCCATCGGTGGTCATTCCTCCCTCGGAGATCGGTGGCGGGCGCCTGCTGGCCAGCCAGGTCAGCTGGCAGCCGCCTGCACTGATGCCAGCTTTGTCGCGGCGGAGGCCAGGCGCGGCGGGAGAACTACCTATCTAGGTGCCTATCCGGTGCGCTGCGGCGCTCCGCCCCGGCTGGCAGCAGGCCAGGAAACCCTGGCCAGTTATGTGCCGGGGAGCGCTGCGGAAAGGTGTCTGGGGTGTGCCGAGATAGTCCGGGCCGCCGGCTACTGGGCGGCGCCGCCGCCGGGCTGCCCGTGCTGCCCGGCGACCCAGGCAGCGATCTGGGCGCGGGAGTTGAAGCCCAGCTTGGTCAGGATGTGCTCGATATGACCTTCTGCGGTGCGCTGGGAGATGACCAGGCGGCTCGCGATGTCCTTGTTCGACAGGCCAGCCGTCACCAGGCCGGCCACCTCTTGTTCGCGCCTGGTCAGCTGCGGCGCTGCTGCGGAGGTCGGTTCGTCCGCGGCCGCCTTCTCCCGTAGCGCGTACGCGATGACGTCGTCCTGGCGCATCTGGGCGCCCTGCTTGCGGGCCGCCTCGTAGGCTCGGCCGCCCAGGTCGCCGAGCACCCGCGCCTTGGCTTGCTCGCTCCAGGCGACTAGCGGTTCCCCGGCAACCAGGGGCCTGCCGATCCGCTGCCACAGGTGCTCGACCGCGCCGAAGAGCACCGCGGCCCGCCCCGGCTCGCCATCAGAGCCGGCGACCCATGCGAGCAGTTCCAGGCAGAACGGGATGCCCAGCTGATCGCCGAGGGTCCGCTTGAGCCGGAGCGCCTCGATCGCGCTGGTTTCTGCCTTCCGCAGGTCGCCTGCGGCCCACCAGCCGACGCCGAGGTTCCAGTTCAGCCAGGACAGCGCCCAGCGCTCACCGAGGGACTCGCTGATCGCCTGACATTCGTCGCGCAGCGCCACCGCCTGGTCCATCCTGCCGAGCAGGCTCTGTGCCTGGGCGCTGGCAGTGAACGCGATCAGTCCCGGCGCAGTCCACCGCCCGGAGCGGCGCAGCCGCGCCCGGGCCTCGGCCATCAGCGCCAGCCCCTCTTCGAGGTTGGCGCCGAACGCTGCCGTATTGCCGAGGAACAGGGTCGCGTAGGTCAGCGCCCTCTCGTCGCCCAGCTGCTCGGCGAGGTCGCGGGCCTGCTCCAGCAGCGCGGTGCTGGCCGCGTGCTCGCCCTGCAGGAAGGCGATCCAGCCAGCGGTCCACAACGCCCTGGCCCGTTCCGGGCTCGGCGCGGTGTCGGCGGTCAGCGCCCGGCCCAGCCAGTAGCGCCCGTCCCGGACGAAGCCGCAGCCGATCCAGTAGAACCACAGCGCGGCAGTCAGCCGCAGCCCCGTCCTGGCCTCACCGGGCGTGGTCATGCAGTAGTCCAGCGCCGCCCAGAAGTTTGCCCGCTCAGCCTGCAGCCGCCTGACCCACTGGTCCTGGCGCGGGCCGCACGAGTCGGCGTCGGACTGCTCCGCCGGGCGCAGGTAGTAGTCGGCGGTGCCGGCGTCGCAGCAGTTCCGTCTCACCGGTGCTGGCCAGCCGCTGCGCGCCGAACTGGCGGATGGTTTCCAGCAGCCGGTATCTGGCCCGGTCGCCCGCATCGCCCTCCCGCAACAAGACCGACTGATCGACCAGCTGCGCCACGCCGGCGAGCACGTCCCCGGCGGCCAGGCCGTCCCCGGAGCACACGCTTTCCGCAGCGTCCAGGTCGAATTCGCCGGCGAACACCGAGCAGCGCGCCCAGAGCAGCCGCTCGGACTCTGAACACAGCCCGAAGCTCCACTCGACCGCGGCGTGCAGCGTCTGGTGCCGGGGCGGCCCGTCCCGCTTGCCGGCGGTCAGCAGCTGGAAGCGGTCTTCCAGCCGGTCCAGGATCTGTTCTGCAGACAGGACGCGCAGCCGGACCGCAGCCAGCTCGATAGCCAGCGGGACGCCATCCAGGCGGTGGCACAGCCGGGCCACCGTTTCCTGGTTCTGCGGGCCGAGCCGGAATCCCGGCACGACCGCGGCGGCCCGGTCCTCGAACAGGGCGAGCGCCTCGTGCTGGCCTGGCATCCCCAGGGTGTACCTGCCGGGCACTGGCGGCAGGGACAGCGGCGGGACGGGCCAGACATGCTCGGCTCCCATCCCCAGCGGCGCCCGGCTCGTAGCCAGCACGCGCAGCCGGGAAGTGGCGGACAGCAGCAGAGTCACGAGCTGGGCGGCACCGTCCAGCACGTGTTCGCAGTTGTCCAGCACGATCAGCGCGCTGGCCTCGGCAAGGTAGTCGGTCAGGCTTGCTTCCGGTTCGCGGGCCGATGTTTCCAGCAGTCCCAGGGCCGCCGCAGCGGCGCGCGGCACCAGCGCGGGATCGTGCACCGCGGCCAGTTCGACCAGCCAGATACCTTCAGGGAAGGCCCGCCGGAGCTCGTACGCCACGTGCACGGCCAGCCTGGATTTGCCTACCCCGCCGACGCCGATGAGCGTCACAAGCCGCGACGCGGACAGCGCGCGCTTCACCTCTGCGGCCGCCTGGCGTCGCCCGACGAAACTCGTTAGGTCAACGGGAAGGGTCCCTACCCCGCGAAGCCTCGTTTGCGTCATGACACTTACCAAGAGAGCAGGGACCACCAGGGTAGCCCGGCAGGAAGTTAGCCGCAGACCGGGCGACGGCATTGCCCGATGCCGACGCCACTGTATCCCGGATCCGGGTCCGTGGTCGTCGTGCAGGTAGCGCCCATGCCCGAGATCGACATCGTTTAAGTGAACGGCCGCTGGGTGGCGGGCTGCGGCCAGAATCAGCAGGAGCCGCGCTGCGGCGAATCCCGTGGCCGGGTCCGAATAGACCCTACGTGGCCGGTGACGCTGCAGGTGGACAGCAGGACACCGCCCATGGCGGGCTCGATGTGGCAAGGCCCTGGCCTGGTGAGTTCAGCCGAAGCTTGCGGCGGTCAGAGCCTCGGGCACGACAACCACCAAGATGTTCGGGGCGGCACGGTCGCCGCCGCCACCGTGATCCGCTGCGTCGTCGATGTCTCCCGGTTCCCGGCCGGGACCATTTCGCCGCTTACAACGGCACCGCGCCCGTCGAGGTGTCCTCGGGAACCGCAGAATCCACCGGCTGTCTCGGGGTGGGAACCGGCACCTCGACCACGCGGGTGAAGGCACCGCCCGATGGGCCCAGATATCGGTGCTCTGCGCGCCCGCGGGTCCGGCTGCCTGACGCTGGGTCGAACTGAGTGCGCGATGTGGCGGTGGGACGCCGCCCGGTGTCGGTCGCTGTCAGCCCTCGTCCTCGGGCCACAGCCGGATACTGGCCCTCGGTCACCGCGTCTAACGCCGGCGCGTCAGCCCCGGTGACCACGCGCCAGATCGTGCTTTTCGACGGCGGCGCGGCCGCCGGCCGCGCGGCGCCGCACCGCTGGTACAGCTCCGCCACCACGCCGGCCGGCGCAGCCGGCGATCGCGGTGAACGAGCGCATCCCGGCCACCACCGCCCCGGCGGCCAGCGCCAGCACGGCCGGCACCGGATGATCCCGGCCCTGGCCCTGCCGCCCATCCGATACCGAAGTCAGCAGTTCCAGCAGGTCACCGCAGGACACCCGGTCCCCGGCGGGCACAGCGGCCTCGCCGCTGGCCGTCGCGGGATTCGGCGTCCTGGCTGCGGCGCCTCTGGTCGTCCGGCGGAGATGGCCCGTCGCGACGGTCGTGGCAGTCGCCGTCATCTACATAGCCGCGACACTCGCGGGCGTGCGGTTCACGCCGTTCGTCAGCAACGCGGGCCCCAATTTCGCGATCGCCGTCTTCACCACGGCTGACCGCTGCGACCGGCGGTCATCCCTGACAGCGACGATCATGACGGGCCTGGCCACCTGGGCTGCGCTCCCGCTCGGCATTCATCTTCATCCCGGCCAGGGCCAGGACGCCATTCAGGCCGTTTCGGCGATCCCGGCGTGGCTGGCGGGCGATATGGTACGCGCCCGCCGGATCTGGCGGCAGCGTCTGGAGCTTGAGACTCATCGCCGGGATGAGGAGCAGACGGGACGCGCGCGAGCTGAAGAACGCCTCCGGCTGTCCAGGGACCTGCACGATGTGATGTCGCACAGTCTGAGCATGATCGCGGTCCGGTCGGGCGTGGCGCGGCTTCTGCTGGATGAGCAGCCCGGGGAAGCACGAGCCGCGCTCTCCGCCATAGAGACTGCCAGTCGTTCCGCGCTTGACGAACTGCGGCACCTCCTCAGGCAGATCAGAGACCCCACGGCGGAGGACGAGACCGCCCCGCCAGTCCTCGCCGATATTCTCAGGCTCGTCTGCCGACTGCGCGACAGCGGCCTCGACCTTAGTTACCGGTGCACCGGGCAGCCGGGTCACTACAGCATGGCCCTGGAGCTCTCCGCCTACCGCATCGCCCAGGAGGCGCTGACCAACGTGGCGAAGCACGCTCCCGCAGCGGGCGCTTGGCTTGAGGTAGCTCATGGCCCGTCTGAGCTCACCATTACCGTGACCGACGACGGACCGGGTCCGTCGCAGTCGGCTCCCCGGTCCGCCGGACTGGGGATCGTCGGAATGCGGGAACGGGCCGCTGCCGATCTGCGGGTCGTCGGCGAAGCCAGCGATGGCATCCGGGCGGTACGCCAGGCAAAGGCACTCAAGCCACACGTCGTGCTGATGGACATCCGCATGCCCATCATGGACGGGCTGGAGGCCACCAAGGTCATCCTCGACGGCGATCAGGTTCCGCTGCCTCGGATCCTCATCGTGACCACCTCCGACGAGGATGAGCACGTCTTCGAGGCACTGCGCAGCGGTGCCAGCGGGTTCGTGCTCAAGGACACCCCGCCCGAGCAGCTGCTCGATGCCATCAGGGTTGTCGCCGACGGCGACGCGCTGCTGACGCCCAGCATCACCCGGCGCCTGATTGCCGAATTCGCTCGCAGGCCACGACCTGTCCCGCCTGCGGACGGGACACTTGCGCAGCTCACCGACCGCGAACACGAGGTGCTCGGGCAGGTAGCAGCCGGGCTGTCAAACGCCGAGATCGCCGCGAACCTGCATCTCAGCGTCGCCAACATCAAGACTCACGTCAGCCGGCTCCTGAGCAAACTGCACGGACGCGACCGCGCCCAGCTGGTTGTGATCGCCTACGAGACCGGCGTCGCCTCCTCCCGACAGCACCATCCCGGCCCCCACGTGGCGTCATGAACTCGGGGTGACCAGGAACGCAGCCATTGACAGTCCCGTCCGCCCACGTAGAGCCCGCTCGGGTTGCCCGAGTACGACCGCCTGGAGCCGGCTCACAACATGAGCACAGAACTGGAAGATCTGGCGCGACGGCCAGAACGTCCCTGTCCACCTCGAGAGACGCACGTTTTCGGCAGGGAGGATGTGGATAAGTGCTTCCGGCCCTGCCTCCCCGGTTTTGAGGTAGTACGGGCGTAGGGTCGGGAACCTGGGTCCCGGTCTGACCTCCTATTCGGCTGACGCCGTCTTTGGGCTGTCTTGCGATCGATTTGTCGGCCGGGATCCCAGATTTTCAGGCACCCACCGGCGTGCCGGTCTGATCTGCCAGGCCTGGGAAGAGGCCGGGGTTCACAGGGTCCGACGGCCAGCGGGTGCGTGCCACCTCTTCAACCAGTGAAAAGAGATGGCAATGCCCATCGTAGAGACGCGCGCAATTACAGGCGGCGTAGACACTCATGCCGATACCCACGTCGCCGCCGCCCTGGATCCGGTCGGCGGGCTGCTCGGCGTCCGGGAGTTCCCCGTCACTGCGGCCGGGTATGCCGGGCTGCTGGGCTGGCTGGGCGGATTCGGGACGGTGTGCCTAGTCGGGATCGAGGGCACCGGCAGCTACGGCGCCGGCCTGGCCCGCCACATGTCAGCGGCTGGCGTCCGGGTCGTCGAGGTCGACCGCTCCGACCGGCAGGACCGCCGCCGTCAGGGCAAATCCGACCCCCTCGACGCGGTCAGCGCCGCCCGGGCCGTCCAGTCTGGCAGGGCCCGCGGCGCGCCGAAAGGACGCGACGGCGCGGTCGAGGCGATCCGGGCGCTGATGGTCGCCAAGCGCAGCGCCCGCTCCGAGCGGACCCAGGCGATCAACCAGGCCCGGGCCCTGATCGTGACCGGCCCCGATGACCTGCGCGCCCGGTTCGCCGCGCACGCGACCGCTGACCTGGTCACCGACCTGGCGTCCCTGCGGCCCCGGCCCGGCGCGGTCGTCGGCTACCACACCCGGATCGCGCTGCGCGAGCTGGGACGGCGCGCGGAGTTCCTGGACGGCCAGCTCGCGCGCCTGGACGACCTCATCGTGCCCCTGCTGGCCGGGCACGCCCCCGGACTGCTCGCCCTGCACGGCGTCGGCTCCGACACCGCAGCGCTGCTCCTGGTCGCCGCCGGAGACCACCCGGAACGGCTGCGCTCCGAGGCCGCCTGGGCACACCTGTGCGCGACCGCCCCGATCCCGGCCTCCTCCGGCAAGACCGTCCGGCGCCGCCTCAACCCGGCCGGGGACCGGCAGGCCAACCACGCCCTGTGGCGGATCGTGATCACCCGGATGAGCTCGCACCCGCCGACCCGCGCCTACGTCGAGCGGCGTGCCGCCGAGGGCCTGTCCAAGAAAGAGATCATGCGCTGCCTCAAACGCTACGTCGCCCGCGAGGTCTATCCCCACCTCCGCGGCCCCGCTGATTGATCCTGCCGCACTCCGGGGGCGGCCTGACCCTCTAATCGGCTGCCGCACCCAGGTGCTGGCCTTCTATCGATTTGTCGGCCGCTCCCGGTCACACCAGACCCGCTGCCCGCGTGACCTAATAAGAGCCTGCCCTCCACCCGGAGTGGCCCTTCCCTGTCTTGTCCGCACACAGCAGCAGCCCCCAGAACACCATTCCCTGAACTCCCGCAAATTGAAAACGAAAACATCATCCGAGCCATTGACAAACATAGGAGCATCGTTCGGCGCGATCTCGCAAGGCGGCGGCGCCCGGTGACTACTCACCCATTGTGACGGCTACCGTCTACCTGGCAGGGTGGCCCTAGCGCTGGCACCGGAGTGGCGCTTCTGCAGTGTTCATATCCTGTACGGACCTCCGGTCGGTGGCCAGGAACGGCCAGACACGCAGCAGGCCTGCCGTTGACAGTGCCGGTACCGAAGGCGGCTGCGTCCAGAAACGCGCAGCTGCGCTGGTCAACCATGGTGCGCGCCTCTAGTGTTTTCATGCCCTACGGACCGCCCGACATCGAATGGCATCGACGCTCAAGATCACCTGGTCGGGATTTGGCCCTTGGGGAGTCGGCCAGGTCATCGTCGGCGACGCGAGGTGCGCCACCGGTAGACCTCGCACGCCAGTCCTGATGCTCACAATGTCCGGTCACGCTGTGCCCAACGATCTGCGCCTATCGTGCGCATACGGGGGTCGATCGACTCGCGGCGCTGTGCTGCCGCCCGAAGGTGCGGGCTGGGGTCGTGGCCGTAGTACGCGGCGGCCCGCGCGAGGATTAGGCCCGAGGCTGAGATGGCGGACTCGGTGGCCAGCCGAAGCGGTCGCCGGACGCCACCGTGGTCGGCGCTGGCCGCACGCCAGTGGCCGAGGAGGTCCTCGGCCAGTTCCTCGGGGGGCTGACTGCCCGGCGGACCGAGCGCGTCGCGGGCCCGGCGACGAGATCACGTTCTTCCGGATGCTCGCAGACCTTGCCCCGTGCACATCCGCGTGCTGAAGATCATGAGCCGCAGGCCAGAGCATCGTTAAGGTCGACCCTGCCCACGACGGATCGTGAATCCCACGCCGATACCCTGATGCGATGATGACCAGCGGGCAGGCCGGACGAACCGGCCATACCGTCACAGGGGAAGCTGACGCAGGAACGGGTCGGCTAAGTGGTGGCTGGTCACGCGGATGCGGGCGTCCACCGCGATGACGCCGTCCGGGCGGGCGATCACCGGGTTGAGGTCGAGCTCCGC
>CABEAR010000617.1_pt1 | contig 11233 bp, 11 predicted proteins | sample 3422041 | NCBI WGS metagenome assembly CABEAR01 (sample SAMEA5534326, study PRJEB31848) | metagenome | biome: tundra; feature: field; material: soil | place: USA | collected 2013-05 | depth 0.15 m | reverse complement strand
GTTAAGGGGCTGTTCCTCACGGCGGCCGTCCTCGGCGCGGCATGCTCCGTCACCGGATGCGGCAGCAGCGGCAGCGGCGCGATCGCCAGCCTCGCTCCCAGCAAGAGCATCAGCTTCTCGCCCAGCCGGGCCGCCAGCATCGCGCCCACCGGGGCAGCCAGCATCGCGCCCAGCGGGGCCGCCAGCATCGCGCCGAGCGCCAGTATCCCGGCGACGCCTACCGCCCAGCCATCGGTGATCCAGAGTGCCACCACCGCACCTGCACCGGCGGCCCAGCCGAGCGGTTCACCCGTGGCCGCCAGCGGGTCCAGTTCGCCGCTCATCTGGCTGTGGGTCGTCCTGGGTGCCCTGGTCCTCATCGGCGTGATCATCTGGATAGCCCGCGCTCGCGGCCGCCGCTCCATGGCCGCGGCGAGCTGGCAGTCGAGGATCAGCGACGCGTACCCGAAGGGCGCAGCTCTCCATGACGCGATGAGCGCCGCCGAAGGGCCTGGCGCGCTGGCTGCTGAGGACGCCGGGGCTCGCTGGACCGACATCCAGCGCCGGTCCGATGACCTGACGCAGACGCTCTACGCGATGCGCGAGGCCGCCCCCAGTGAGGACGACCGCGCTCGGGTCGCTGACGTCCTCGCCGCGCTACAGGCGGTGCGCTCCGGAATGGAGGCCGAGCGTGCTCCCGGAGGTGCCAGCCCGCGGCAGGCTGAGGTCGTCTACAGCCGCCTGCGGGCGTTCGAGGCGGCCCTGCGCAGCCTCAGGGCGCCGGATGACCGGACGCCTTACTGACTCGGTGTGCCGTGGCAGCGTTTCCATTTGCGGCCGCTGCCGCAGGGGCAGGGGTCGTTGCGGCCGCGCCGGGAGTCCTGCGCCGCGTAGATCGCCATCAGCTCGGCGGGTGCCTGGCCGGCGCGCAGCAGCATGGCCATGGTGTCCATGGGCTTGGCGATGTGGTGGAAGAAGTCCTGGTAGCCGGGGCACAGGTAATGCTGGCCGGGCTCACCGTAGGGGGAGGTGGCGAACCGGTCTTTGGGGCAGCCGCCGTTGCAGGCGAACCGGACGTCGCAGTCCCGGCAGTACCGGGTCAGGGTGCCCAGTTTGTCCTGCCCGAACCTGGCCTGCTGGGGCGAGACGATCAGCTCCAGCATGTGCTTGTCCTTGATGTTCCCGAGCAGGTAGCCGGGTTCGACGTAGTGGTCGCAGGAGTACAGGTCACCGGTGTGCTCCAGCGCGAGCTGGCTGCCGCAGGTCTCCGCGTGGACGCACATGCCGCCGCCCTCGCCGTACCAGTTGGCCAGCGCGGTGTCGAACATCTGCACGTAGACGGTGCCGATGTCGCGGCGCACCCACTCCTCGAACACCTCGATCAGGAACCGCCCGTACTGCTCCGGGCCGACCGACCGGTGGGTGACCAGGTTCCCGTCCTGCGTGTAGAGGGGGCGTCCTTTGACGCCGTGACCCCACCCGGCGTCGGCGATCGGCAGGCTCTGCTCGGTGGCCCTCTCGATGATCGGGATGTACTGGATGAACGTCGCGCCCAGCTCATCGCGCAGGAACGTGTACACCGCCCGGCCGTGGCCGCCGTTGACGGCGTGGATGGTGGTCAGGACGTTCCAGTCGACCTCGTGGCGTTTGAGCACGTCCAGGCCGGCCATCACCCGGTCGAAGGTGGGCTTGCCGCCCTTGTCCACCCGGTAGGCGTCGTGCATGTCCGGCGGGCCGTCGATGGAGATGCCGGCCAGGAACTCGCTGGCCTTGAGGAACTCACCCCACTCATCGTCCAGCAGGGTGCCGTTGGTCTGGATGGTGTTCAGCACCCGCTGGCCCGGCCGCGCGTACCGGCGTTCCAGCTCGATGGCGCGGCGGAAGAAATCCAGACCCATCATCGTCGGCTCGCCGCCCTGCCAGGCCACCACCACCTCCGGGGCCCGCGCGTGGGCCTCCAGCAACTGGCGGATATAGGTGTCCTGCAGATCGGCCGCCATCCGGAACCGGCTGCCCGGGTACAGCATCTCCTTGGACAAAAAGAAGCAGTACTCGCAATCCAGATTGCACACCGCACCCGTCGGCTTGGCCATCACATGAAACGCCAGCGGAGCCCCGGGCACCGTCAGCACCGGGCCGTTGGCGGTCATGTCTCACCCCCCGCCCCGAGCCCGGTGGACCTGATCGCAGTTGGCTGAGTCCTCGGCGGCGGTGTCACGACGAGTTCCGTTCGGTTGCCAGTCCCGGTGGCTGGGTGGCCGGCCCGTCCACCGCTTCAATGGACAGGAGCTCGACTCCGAGTTCCACGATGCGCTCCATCAGCCCGAGCAGGTGCGCCTGGTCAGCGACCGGCCCAGTTAGCACTGTCGTGCCCGCGAGCCGCTCCATCTGCATCCCTTCGAACAGGAAACCGAACCGGTCGTCCAGTTCTCCGCGAAGGACAAGCCGGTACCTGCGATGTTGGGCCTGATCGCTGTTCATCACCGCGCACGCTCACATCCAGGCAGGTGGCCTGTCATCACCTGCCTGCCGTCTCACCCAGGTGAGAACGTCCGGCAGGGCCGCCTGGTGTTCACCCATCCGCGATCAGCAAGGCTGGGTTGGCCGCGGCAGGCGGATCAGTTCCTGGCCGTTTCGGCGCGGGTGGAATCGGCAGCTAGAGGAGGCCGAGCTCGCGGGCCCGTTCCACGCTGCCGGCCCGCGAGGAGACATCTAGCTTGCGGTAGATAGCCCTGATGTGGCTATGGATCGTGTTGTGTGACACAGATAGCTCGCGGGCGATATCCCGCTGGGACAGATCACTGCCCAGCAGCTTGAGCACCCTCAGCTCCCGCTGGGTCAGCTCTTCATACGCGGACCCGGCGTGCACCCGCGGCGACCGCTCCATGGCCGTCAGCCGCCCGGCCACGATCCCCGGATCCGGGCAGGATTCAAGGATGACCCTGGCCTCGGTGATCGAGGCGTCCGCACGCTCGCGCTCGCCGAGGGTGCGGAGCACCTGCGCCTGGCACAGCAGCGCGTTCGCGACCCCGGTCGGCTCGCCCCTGGCCCGCATCAGCACGGCGATAGCCCGCTCGATCAGCGGCAGGGCCTCCTCGGGGCGTCCGCGTGCGGCCAGCGATACCCCCAGCGCCAGCGGCACCACGCCGGTCAGCTCCTCAGTGCCGTGCTCTTCCATCAGATCAGCCGCCTGCCCGGCCAGCAGCTGCTGCTCGTGGACACGCCCTTGCTCGCCCGCGATGAGCGAACGGTAGGCCAGCGACGCCGCCGCGACAACCCACTGCCCGCTCGCGGGCGCGAGCGCCCCCGCTTCGGTGAACCACCGGCCGGCTTCGCCGAACTCCCCCAGGTAGTACAGGCTCATACCGGTGGCCCAGCAGGCCATCGGCCGCCACGGTGATCCAGACCCCTCAAGCTCGGCCGCCCGCAGGCCGTTCTTGAGCTGCGCGCCGACATCTCCCCACGGAAAGACGGCCCGCAGCATCGTCAAGCTCGCCTCAACCGAGCTAAAACCGTCCGGGAGCGGCCCCCCGCCGGGGTCGCCCAGAAGTTCGGCCGCCGCGATGGCCTCCGCCGCCTCCTCCCGCTGCGCCGGCACCGACAGCACCCACGCCTTAACCAGCAGCAGCCGCACATCACCGTTCAGTATCTCCGCCGGGAACTCCCGCAGCCAGGCCAGGACGGAGGCGTACCGGGCCGTGTTGACGTAGCTGAACCAGCAGGCTTCGATCAGCCCGGCGGCCTCCGCGTACGCGCCGGCCTTGATCGCATGCTGGATCGCCTCGCCGATCGTCCCGTGATCACGATGCCAGGCGGACGCGCGGCGGTGCAGCTCCGGGGCGGTGCCCGGCTCGCGCTGCTCAAGCTCCACCCGCAGCAGCTGGGCGAACAGCGGGTGGAAGCGGTACCAGCCGCGCTCGTCGTCGAGCGGGACCAGGAACAGGTTGGTGCGCGAGAGCGCGTCGAGCATCGCGCCCGAATCGTGCTGTTCCAGCACGGCATCACACAACGGGCCGCACAGCCGCTCCAGGACCGAACACCGGAGCATCAGCTCCTGCATCGGCCGATCGTGCGCCTCGAGCACCTCGGTCACCAGGAAATCAGCCACCGGGCGGGTGGAGGCGCCGAAACTGCGGATCAGTGCGCGGCGGTCCGCCGCCCCCCGCAGCGAAAGGGCCGCCAGATACAGCCCGGCCGGCCATCCCTGCGTCCGCTCGACCAGGCCGCCGACATCCCCGGGAGCCAGGCCAAGCCCAAGGCGCCCGTTCAGGAACGCCCCGGCCTCCCCCGCGGTGAACCGCAGATCGCCGGCGCGCAGCTCGAGCAGTTCACCGTGAGCACGCAGCGCAGCCAGCCGAAGAGCCGGCTCGGTCCTTGTTGAGAGCACCAGCTGGAACGCGGGCGGCGCATGATCGACGAACCAGGCGACGCTCTCGCGGGCCGCGCCGGCCGAGAGCCGGTGGAAGTCGTCCAGGATCAACGTGACCGGCCCCTGCCCAAACAGCGCGTTGACCAGGCGTGGCAGCACCACCCCAACGATCGGCGCCGCCCCGGCCAGTTCCGGTGACACCGGCCCGCCGATCCCCGGGCAGGCCCGGCGAAGCGCCTCAATCACATGCGACCAGAACACCACAGGGTCGTTATCGCCCTCATCCACCGTCAGCCACGCGACGGGCCGCCGAGTCGCCTCCGCCTCCCGCCACGCCGCAAGCAAAGTGGTCTTCCCAAAGCCCGCAGGACAGGCCACCAGGCTCAGCCTCAGGCCCGACCCGCTCCCAAGCCGCGCCACAAGCCGCTCCCGCGGAACCGTCTGATCGCGCACCGCCGGCGGATACAGCTTCGTCGCGATCAGAATCGGCCGCCGCAGGCCCTTTTGCACCCCATCGCTTACCGATGCAATAGGCGGCGCGGAAGAATCCTCCTGCGGTGCTGCCCGGCGCGGCAACCCGGACGGCGTCGGCGTATCCTCGGCCGCCTCACCTGCATCCTGCACGCATTTAGTTTGCTCGGCCCCTGTCCCCTGAGTCCAGGGGACAGGGGCCCCGCCTGCACCACTATGGTCCTTGATTCTGTCCGCGCCCGTCCTTCCGTAGGCCTCCCAGGCCAACCGCTCGCCCGAGCGCTTCACCCGGGCGGGCCCGGTGACGGCAATGATAATCACCGGCGCGGTGCGCGGACTGCCAGGCATAGGAGGAGCGCGCGGCCACCGAAGGCAACGCTGAACCGCTCCGGTGAATCCCGAGGCTCTCCCATCTCGTGAGGAAGAGATAGAGCCGTGACACGCCAATCGAGCAACTACCCCTGGGACTGCGGGTGCGCGCGGTCCCGATGGTCATCAAGGCGTGGTCGGCTGCCCGTCGGTCTGGCGAGAGCATCCATCTGCCCGCCCGGCGACGATCACGGCGCCGAGCCACCTCGGCGCCAGCTACCTCAGGACAGGCCGGCGATGCCCTGCCCGATGAGCACGAACCCGAAGACGAGGAAGAGCACGAGCATGATTGCCGCGTTGCTGGCGGTCAGCCATTCACGCCAGCCGTTCAGCATGCTGTCCGCCTTGCGGCCCAGAACCAGGTAGGCAACCAGCGGCGCGGCGACCGTCACGGTGCCCAGCACGATGAAGACCACGAGGACCCCTGCCTGCTGGCCGCCGGGCAAGCCGGTCTGCGCGATGGACATCGCCGCGGCCGCGGTCAGGACGAGGTTCTTGGGGTTCACCCCCGACAGTGCCGCACCGAGGCCAAGCGACTTGACCGGCGTGAAGCCGTCCAGGGCCGCCATCCACTTCGGCGCCGGGGCCTGCTCGCCGGGCCCGGGACGGCTGCGCCACTGCCTGACCGCCAGGAGCAGGAACAACACCCCAAGTGCCAGCTTGATGGCGTATGCCGCGGTCGACGGGCCGCTGCTGGTGGCCACGCCGGCCGTGTTGGCGATGACGAGGACCAGCCCGCCGACGACAACGAGCCCCAGTACCCAGCCCGCCACGAACGCCGGGCCGTTGCTGCGCGCCCTGGGCGTGATCAGCATCAAGATGATCGCGATGACCGGCACCATGCTGATGGCCACGCCGATCGCCAGCGGCAGGACACCGCCGATCGCCTGACCATCGTCCCTCCCAGGCTGCCGCTACGACCCTAATGAGATCTCATGCCGACGGGCACACCCCCGGCGGGTGAGGTACCTGCGCTCGCCCTGCTGATCACTCACCCCGGCGCGCTGGCGGTGCACCCGGGCCCCGGCGCGCTGAACGCCGCCCCTCAGGCAATGGGCGACCGCTGAGTTCCTCAGCATGACCGGGCCCTTGACCAAGGGCGGTGGACAGATCATCCGTTCTGTGCCCGCCCAGCCAATACGCTCGGCGGCGGATCGCCGAGCGTCTCGATGGCGAAGCCGAGATCCTCCTTGTCGTTCGCGCTCCACTTCGCGATGCGCTCCTTCGCCGCAGCCTCCGACGGCGGGGCCACCCGGCTCGACAGCGTGGCCATCCGCCCGGGATCCATCTCCCACTCCGCGAGCACAGGCAGGTCGTCATCCCGCACGCCGCGCAGCCGCACCCGCTCGCCGGCCAGGATCGAGTCGCCGTAGCCGAATGCGCCGGGAACATCAGCAAGTTCGCTCATGCGGCTGATACTGCCGCATGCCAGACCCGCAACGTGATCCCGTCCCGGCCGCACGGGCGTGACACCGACCCGCCCGCCGCTCCTCACCACTCCGGCTCTTCCAGCGCACAAAACACCCCGTTCGGGCGCAGCACGGGCGGCCAAGCTGGCCACCAGGTTCCCGCCCATATCAGCGGCGATGTGTGCTTCGATCGAGCCCTGTTCCGGCGCAGATCGTGCGCCCGTGACTTAGCCTTTACCCGGATGGCGTCCGGGGCGGCGGTGAATTTCCGGTGGACCGGGCGTCTGCATTGGCAGACGATGATACGGCGCCCGAGGGCGCCCCCGGCGAAGGAGCCACCCATGGCGCGAGTCAGTACATATCTCAACTTCCAGGGCCAGGCCGAGGAAGCGTTCGCCTTCTACGCCAAGACCTTCGGCACCGAGGTCACCATGCTCAGCCGCTTCTCGGACATGCCCCCCGCTGGGCCCGGCGAGCTGCCCGCCGGGGAGCGGAACCTGGTGATGCACGCCGAGCTCCCGATCATCGGCGGGCACGTGCTGATGGCGACGGACATGCTCCGGTCGATGGGCCATGAGACCCGTATCGGCAATAACACCACCCTCTGCCTCGACGTCGACAGCAGGGAAGAGGCCGACCGCCTGTACGGCGCCCTGTCCGAGGGCGGCTCGGAAGGGTCCCCGATGGCCGACATGCCGTGGGGCGCCTACTGGGGCGTCACCCTCGACCGCTACGGCATCCGCTGGATGGTCAATCACACCCCACCGGCATCCTGAACGACCGTCAGCCCCAGCGTTTGCGTGAAAGCGGCCGCCGCGACGCCTGCCCGGGCAGAACACGCCGGATATCTGTTCCGGGTCGGCCTCGTGAATTGCCTCGCGGGCCGGAAGTGAGTGCCGAACGGCGCTGCATGCGATCGTGCTTTCTCGATGCAGGTCACGGCTGGTAATTGCCGGGGCGACTCGGTGATCTGCATCGGCGATGCCGCGGCCCGGCAGGTTGCGTGAACGACCAGCGACCTTTCCGCTTCCCCGGGCCGATCTGCTTGACATCATCAGCCGCTTCGCGGGCGTCCTTGCCGCCATGGCCGAGGCGGCCCCGCGGACCGGCGCGCATCACCATGCCCCCGTTCGCCGGGACTGAAGCGTCAGCCTTGATTGTGAGCGGCGCTTCGGCTGTCAATCCAGATGATCCATGGTCGAACTTCCTTCAGGCGGAAGACTCCGTTCTTGGTCCAGGGATCGTTGCTGAAGATCTCGTGGCCGTCCCGCTCGTCGGTCGCGTTGATCGCGAGGAGCGCGACGTCGTCCTCGGCACCACCTCCGATAGGGCCGCCGAAGACGATCACGCCGCGCTCGGCCAGTCCGTCAGCGAAGGCGGCGTGCTCTGCCCATGCCCGCTGTTCGCGGATCCCCCGTTGCCGGTCCCAGTTCGGTCCCCGGGCCGTGATCACTGCGAATACCGCCACGATTCCTCCCAGCACGCTCGCTGCGGGCCGACGCGAGACCGGCGTGCGATCGGGATCTCAGGAACTCCACGCGGATACGTCTGCGTCAGTCTCTCAGAACGCGACCGGCGGCAGCGCGCGGCGACCTGGCAGCAATGCTCGAGGCCTGGCCTCCGTGGGATCCCGATCCCAGCAACCAGCAAGGATGCCGTTGCTTCACGGGTGTACCGCGGGGATGGCGCATGTCATGCCGTCGCTGAAACCGGCCGAGCCGATGCCGAGTGCGAGGTTGAATCGGCCGCGCATGTTCTCCAGTGCTATGTGGTGGGTCAGTTCCACGATCTGGCCGTCGTCAAGATGCTGGTGAAGCCTGTCGAACAGTTCGCCGGAGACGTTGACGGGAGTGCGGCTCATGCCGACGGCGTAGTCCAGGACGAGCTTGTCGAGCTCGGAGAACAGCGGGCTTGCCTGATAGCTGGGGAGGGCCAGGATCTCCTCATCGGTCAGGCCCCACCGGCGGGAGATCGCCGAGCCCATGTCGATGCAGTACTCGCAGTGGGTGAGGGTGGCCGCCTTCAGCTCGGCGAGGGCGTGCAGCCTCTTGTCCAGACGGTTCAGCCTGGCCGTGGCTTGCTCGAGCTTAGCGTAACCCTTGAACAGCACGGGCACGTGCGCGTACATCTCCAGGGGCTCGATCATCCGCTCCGTCTCCAGCCCGGTGAGCTTGGCAATGCTCCGCCGGGTGAAGTGGTAGGCGATCCGCACATACAGCCCGGCCTGGGCGGCGGAGACTCCTTTGATGCGGGCCATGTGGCGCCTCCTTATCCTTGCTGGCCTTTCGCTGGCGATCGCCGGGCGGCCGCCGGCCCGGCTAGCGTGCTGCCGGCCTGGCGGGCTCACCGGGGTCCACGGATGCAGCCGGGGAATCCAGGCGCGCACCGCGTGCCGGTAGTCCTGGTACTCGGCCCCGAACTTGCGGGCCAGGATTGGCTCCTCATAGAAGCGGACGGCGGCCGCGCCGATGCACCAGGCCACGGCGGTGTATTCCAGGAGGCCTCGCGAGCCGAACACGAGCACCTCGCCCAGCAGGATGGCCATGAAGCCGACGTAGATCGGGTTGCGCACGTATCGGTAGCACCCGCTCGCCACGAGGCGGGGCGGCGACGCCACCGGCACTGGGGTGCCGTTGGCCCTGATGAACTCGATAAACGACTGAACGACCGGGACGAGGCCCGCGCAGATGAGCAACCCTCCCGCCGCCACCGCGATCGTCCAGCAAGGCAGGGGCCGGTGAAAGTGCCAGTCGTTCAGCAGGTACGGAAGCAGGCAAGCGAAGGTTCCGCCCAGTGCGACGCCCCACGCGACGCTGACGACCGCTGCTGCTGACCTGCGCATTACTGCCTCCGGGATCACTCGGCGGGCGCTGCGCTGACCGGGTGGGGGCGGATCAGTCCGCCGCCCGCACGGTGATCAACGTCCGGCTCGATAGTGAGGCTGGGAATGGCCCGCCCGATCCAGCCGGGCAGCCACCAGCTGGCGGACCCGAGGAGCTGCATGACGGCGGGCACCAGCACCATGCGGACCACGGTGGCGTCGATGAGGACAGCGGCAGCGAGGCCCAGCCCGAAAATGGCGAGGATCTGCAGCGGGTCGCCGATGACGAACGAGCCGAAGAAGTTGTTGCCCAGCCGGCTCCCGGCCCACTGCGCAAGCCCGGTGATCGCCACAACGGCCAGCAGCCAGCCGGCCAGCACCCGGCGCCGGTGGTCGTAGCACCACCCGGCCAGGCGGCCCAGCCCGCTGTCTTGCAATCGGGCACCGTTCGCGGCGGCCGGGGCCCGGGTGGCAGTCACCGCGTGCCTCCCATGCGCAGCGCCCTCACCATTCGAGAGTAACACTCTCAATTAAAGAGCAGTACTATCATCCGTATGGCAGCCGGCGTCAGGGGACGAAGGCCCCAAGCCCGTACCGGCGGCCAGGCACGGACGCGCCTGGCCCGGGCCGCAGTCGTCCGGGCGGCCGGGGCCCTGTTCCTCGGACGCGGCTACGCGGCAACCACGATCGAGGCCATCAGCGACCTGTCGGAAGTCCCGCCGGCGACGGTGTACCGGCTGTTCTCCTCCAAACTCGGGATCCTCAAGGCCCTGCTCGACGTCTCCATAGCCGGTGACGACCAGGACATTCCGCTGCAGGACCGGCCCCGCGCCCGCGCGCTTCTTGCCGACCCAGACCCCAGGAACAAGCTGGCGGGTTTCGCTGGCATCAGCCGCGGCATCATGTCCAGGGCCGAGCCCGTTTACCGGATCCTCGTCAGCGCGGCGGGCTCGGATCCTGACGCGGCGGCACTGCTCGCCGAGCAGACCCGGCAACGGGACCAGGGCCAGGCACAGATCGCCCGTTCCCTGGCTCGCGCTGGCGCCCTGCGACCGGGATTGCGAGAGCGCGACGCTGCCGACATCATTCACGCACTCATGTCCCCCGAGGTCTACCGCCTGCTGGCCGGTGACCGAGGCTGGCCCCCCGAAAAGTACGAGCAATGGCTGAAAGACACCCTCATCAGCCAGCTGCTTCCTCAGCCGGCAACCCAACTGAGCGCACAGACTCGTTGAATCAGCACACGCTCAGATCACCCTGATCTGACACGACCACGCACCCAGCCCTGGGACGGGTCGCCGACGTACAGATTAGGCGGATATCGCATGCCAAGCGCCAGTCGAGCTGTCACCGTCTGTAACGGAGCGCCAGTGCCTGGGGAGGCAAGCCGGGTGTCCGGCGAGCCCATCGCAGCCGACCGGAGCCGTCACGGCGACCATCACCGCGACATCGTAAACATCGCCTGGGATTACGGTCGGGCCCACCCGATTGCTCCGCGCCCATCTGGCCATTAAGCTGCACCAGCGCGCCGCCCTCGAACTCAGGCCGGTAACTCACCCGCCCGCGCGCCGCCGCCGGGCCGCTACCACGCGCTCAGCCCAGGCCGGGACGATCTGGTCTCATAACCCGGATCGGAGAACGCGATCGCGCTCAACCGCCACAGCCGCAGCACCTGATGCAGCTCCCGGTACTGCTCCGGACGCCGGGCCGCCGTCACCGCAGCGCCGTACTCAGACAGGAACTGCTCATGGAACCGGGCAGGCAGCACACGGAGAATCTCCACCGGATCGTCCGGGTCGACGTCATCCACCGGCT
>CABEAR010000616.1_pt1 | contig 11270 bp, 12 predicted proteins | sample 3422041 | NCBI WGS metagenome assembly CABEAR01 (sample SAMEA5534326, study PRJEB31848) | metagenome | biome: tundra; feature: field; material: soil | place: USA | collected 2013-05 | depth 0.15 m | reverse complement strand
ACGGTCTCGGCAGGCGAAAGCAGATCATCATCCCGGCCCCCAGGTGCGGACCTGGAGCGTCGCAGGAGTGAACGCGCAGACTGCTGAAGCGCCTCGTACGCGACCCGCCACTCGTCCGGGCCCGGCTCTCTGCGCGGCCAGTTCCCCGATGACGGCCCGGAGCCCCTGGAGGCGAACACGGCAAGCCGCCGCCGCCGTCAGCTCGTCGTAATCGCCGCTGACGAGCTCGAGCCTGCGCTCGGAGCAGCCCCCTCACAGCTCTCATACTGCCTCATCGCTCCGCAGCCGATGCAGCCTGGTATCGACAGGCGACGGGGCGGCTTCACGGAGTCAATATAAGCTCGGCGCTAGCGTCCGGCGGTCTCGGCAGCTGGCCAATACCCAGCCCGGCGCGTTCCTGCCCGGCCTGGCCATGTCGCCGGGTCCTTCCCGCAGCACAATGGCACCGCTCCCGAGCCCGGTGCCCGCAGATGGGCGGGCTGCGGTGTTCCTGCGGGATCACGCCCCGTTGCGCCACCATATGGCGGTAATCATCCGGCGGAACCGGAGGGTGGCCAGATGGGCAAGGATTACGGTAGGCAGGCTGCCGGGCGGCTCGCGGACGAGCTGTACGAGCGCATGCTCGGCGTCGGGCACAACCTGATAGCCCGCGATGACATGCCGCAGAGGAGTTCGCGAACGTGGTAGTGCACGCCGTGTTCGATGCCCTGGCGGGCGGTGTGCAGATGGTGAACAAGGAGACTGGCTGGCACGGTGATGACCCGCGCTGGGACCAGCCCGAGGCCGACGTTAGCCCGTCGGTCGGCAGCTGACCGCGGAGCCCGCTACCCGCGCTCGGCCACGATCCCGGACTCCTGCAGGTACATGTCGAAGGGCGTCCCAGCCTGGCCCGCCCTTCTGGCTTCCGGGCCCGGAAATGGGCGCTGCTGCCGCATTCAGGGCCCTGTCGGACGGACGGAAGCACAGGAACTAACTGCTTAGCCCTTGACGTTCCCGCTACCGTGGGAACTCGCCATGTCAGCCAACGACAGCGACAATCCCGGCAGTGGCGCGGATGCGGGCAAGCTAGTTACCACCTGGCGCACCGTCCAGAAACTCGACGCCGACGCCTGGCGGAAACTCCGCGACGACGCGCCCCTCCGGTTCACGCGCTGGCTCGGGGCGCTTGTAGTGATCAGCGTCGCCTGGGACGTACTGGGAATCCCGCACAGAGCCACGGCCTGGCTGCCGGTTCTCGCGATCGTTGTCCTGCTGCTCCTGCCCGACGCGAGCAGCATCGCCTTCGGCGGCTTTACATACCAAGCCCGCCAGGCAGCGGACCAGGCCATAAAGGCCAGCGACACGGTCCGCGAGGCAGCCGGCAAATTCGAGTTGACCCTCAAGGTCGCGACGCAAACTGGAGAGGTCGTCGGCGAATCCGCGCAGGCCCGGTCCGCGCCCACGCAGCCAGCCGACGAAGCCCTCAGCGAGTTCCTATGACGACCCCTGGGAGCCGTGGACACTCGCCAGCCAGGCAGCATAGCCTCGGGGGTGTGAGCGCGGAAACGGCAGGCGCAGCGCCCCCGGATGACGATTCTGCCGTCCGGGTGCCGCAGGCTTTCATCCGCAGGATGCGCGAACTGCCCCCCCTGGCCGCCCGCGCTGTCGCCGACGCCATTCTGGACATCCCGGCCGGCAGGGGCATGCCCATCCGGCTTGACGTCCCGGGCGATCCGCCCGGCACCAGATACCGGGCGCTGCTCCCCGACAGCGAGCAGGCGCCCGCTGTCATCTACCGGGAGTCGCTGCCCGGCGAAGAAGGCAGATGGCTGGTCACCGCTCTCATGGACCGGGACGCCTATCGCGCATACACCAGTGGCCTTGCGGAGAGCACCGTCGTCCAGGGAGTAGCAGCGGCCGTCGCAGCCGGCACCATATCGGCGAGCGTGTTCGCGGCATCCCGAAAAAGGTGAACGGCGGTCCGCACGGCACCATGACCATGCCTGAGCCCCGCAGCCGCCGATGCGCGGGCTGAGGCTACCGGTTCCGCGTGTACGGCGATGAGCTGTACTGCAGCGCCAGGTGTGCGGCCGGGGCGAGGTGCCGCCAGGTGATGGACGCGCTGCAGCGGTTCGCCCAGGGCAGCACGCACCGAGCGCGCAGCCCTATTCGTCCGGGACCTCGATGACGCCGGCTTGCTTCATGTAGCGCTCCATCTGGTACGGCTCGGGCCGGCCGACGATGTCGTTCAGCAGCCGGGCCAGGGCGACCTCACTCGCCTTTAGCGGTCCACGCGATCCCCTCGTCGTGGCCCTCGACTATGGACTCCACCGTGTCCATGCCAAAGCGGTCCGGATCAGGCATGTAGCAGCGACCTCCGTCGACATGCAGGACGGTCCAGCGGGCTACGAGCGCGCCCTGCCGGAAGGCGTCCGCGAGGAACCGCCTGATCAGGCGATCCGTGAAGGTCCAGCCCTCGAATGACAGGTCGCCATCCAGTTCGATGCCCAGGCCAGCCGCAGATTCACGTCTGCCTTGTACACCGCGAGGTAGTCGTGGGAGGCAGTCTCCGTCCAGTGACGTCTGTCCCGACAATGTAGTGGTCCTCGAACTGGTTGAGGAAGAGCGGGCCGGCGGCGATGATTTCGTATTTCATGGCGCTACGTTACGTGACTGGATGCTCACGCGTGTGGTGATCCGGGTTGTTATCGGCGCCCGATGCTACGGCTATCCGGGCAGCGAAGCGCCCCGCCAGCCGTAGCCAGCGGGGCACTGCCCCCCGGCCTGCTGCAGCACCGGGGGATTCTCCTAGTCAGGTTGCTACGGCAGCGTGCAGAACTGCTGTGCCAGCCCATTTGACTGCCAGATCTGCAGCTTGGTGCCGTTACCGCGGGCGCTCGGGTCATCCAGCACCACGGCCGTGCCCCTCTTGGATGAGGCATACACGGCCTCAAGCTGACCGCCCGCGAGAGGCTTCCACTCCTGGTCGACGCCACCGTTGCAGGACCAGAGCTGCACCTTGGTGCCGTTAGCGGTCCCGCGGCCGGCGACATCCAGGCAGTGACTGGTGCTGCGCGACAGCTCGATCACGTCGTAGGAGCCCTTGCTGACGATCGTCCATTTCTGGTTGGCAGCAACGCCGCTGCTGCCAGCGCCGGCCTGGTCCCACACCTGGATGCGGTTGCCGTTGGCCAGGCTTCCGCCGGTGTCGTCGAGGACAAGCGGCGGCAGCTTCGTGGCCTTGATGTACCCGCTCGGAGGCGGAGGCGGGCTGCTGCTGGTGACGTCCCAGGCGAAGCTAGCCGTGCCGGGGGTGCCGTCGTTATCGGAGACGGTCACCACCGGGCTGAAGGTGCCGACGGTGCCCGGAGTGCCGGTGATCAGCCCCGAGGCGGGATTGATGGACAGCCCGCCGGGCAGCCCCGTCGCGCTGTAGGAGAGCACCGCGCCGGCGCTGGAGCTGGCTTTGACCTGAACGCTGACGGCGGTTCCCGTCGTGCTGTGCTGCGTGCCGGGGCTGGTGACCGTGATCGTGTCGGGAAGGCCGGTGAAGGCGCCTGCGCCGTCCGGCGTGCCGAGCCCGGTCGGCCCGTTGTAACCCGGCCCGCCCTGGCAGAGATAGTTACCGCAGTCCCCGGTGCTGCCGGCCGGGACGTTGTAGAGCAGGCCCGGGTGCAGGTAGGGGAAGCTGCCCGCTGCGACCGTAGCCGAGGTGTCCGGGTCGGATAGCGCGTAGGTCGCCGCGATGATCGGCGATGCCTCCGAGGTCCCGCCCCACCCCGACTGCCAGCCGCCAAAGCCGTTATAAGTGTCGTAGATCGCCACGCCCGTGTTCGGGTCGGCATCGGCCGCAACGTCAGCGACCGTGCGGTCACCGCACAGGGGGTCAGAGACACCAGCCTGCCATGAGGGCTTGGGCTCGTACGCTGAGCACCCGGACCCGGTGCCGTCGCCGTCCGTGCCCTCGGTGCCGTCGCCCCACACGGTCTCCGTCCAGCCGCGTGCCACGGACGAGTCAGGGCTCAGGGACGTGCCGCCGACCGCGGTCACGTACGGGGACACCGCGGGGAAGTTGACCTGATAGCCGCTGTCCCCAGCAGAGGCGGTCACGGCCACGCCGGGATGGTCGTAGTAGATGTCATCTGCGGTCTCGCCGGCGAACTCGCCATCGGACGCGTAGCTGTTGCTCACCGCTACCGCGCCGAGGCTGACCGCCGAATCCACGGCCGTGCCAAGATCGCTGATCGAGGTGGAATTCGCCTCCACCAGCAGGATGTGGCAGTTGGGGCAGATCGCCGACACCATGTCCAGGTCGAGTGATTCCTCGATATCCCACCCGGTGGTCCCGGCCGGGGGCGGCAGCGGGCTCGCCGCGCGGTCCTCGTTGACCTTGGAGAAGCAGCCGTCAGCGGTCGGGCATGCTGGCAGCCCGTAGTTCGAGCGGTAGACGGCGAGGTCGCTCTCGGCGTCCGGGTCGTCGTAGGCGTCCACGACCGCAACCGTTTCCCCGCTGCCGCGCGCCGCCGCGTCCGCTGCCACGTTGTAGGCGCTCTGCAGATCAGCAGGACCGTAGGAACCGGGCACCTGAGACGACGCAGCCCGGCTCGCTGGAGACGCCTTGGCGGCACGGAGTGACAGGCATTCCGCGTGCCCGGCCGGTGCCGCCGCGGCGCACGCATGCCGGTACGCCGCCGGGGCGGATGCTGACGTGCTGGCTGAGGCCGGCCCTGCGGCCAGGGTCAGGGCAGCCGCCGCGGCGATCGCGGCGCCCGGCAGGAGAAGTCTCTTCAACTGGTGATCCTTTCTCGGGGACTGGCGGCCCCGCCCCTGCGCCACGCGGGCGCCGGGCGGGTCCGCCCCTAGTGTGACGCGCTTGCAGTGCCGGCGGAGGTCCGCTACAGCCGGTGCCCGACCCGGAACCCGCCGGGCAGCCGGACGCGTGCGTACGGGCCCCGGATACTCGACCAGTAGAGGTTCGGCGACAGTCCGTGTGCCTTCCGGTAGCGGTCACGCGTGTGGCCTGGGCGGCTCCACCGTGAGGAGCCCGCTGCCCGATCGGCTGGTACGAGCCGCCCCGCGCTCCCGTCGCTGACCTTCGCGGGCCGGAAGGCTATGTGGCGCGGGGCGGGCTGCGGGAGTCCTGGCACCCGATCATGGAAGCGCCCCGCCAGCCGTAGCCAGCGGGGCGCTTCTCTGGGCGTGTGGTAAGCGCGCCGGACGCGTTGCCCTACCGGCCGCCTGGGGGCCTGGATCGGCCCAGCCCTCGTGCCCCGGGCAGGGCCAAGGCTGAGGAGAGCATGCCGCGGACCGGGTGCGTGACCGCAGCGTGTCCACGGGGATAGCCAGCGGCGTGAGCGGGAACTCGAAGATCAGAGCAGGGAGAACTGACATGGCATCTGATGCCGTTACGTACAGCCAGGCACTTGCGCTGGCCAAGAAGGGCACGCTGACCGAGGCCCAGTTCGATTACTGGGTTCAGAACGACACGCCCATCACTGCGGCGCAGACCTCGGCCATGCAGACCGCGCTGGCTAAGATTGAGGGCAGCCAGGCATGGGTCAAGAACTTCGTGAACGGCCAGACACCGCTGGACCCGCTGCAGCCGGGTAGTGCGCCGTCCGATGCTCTCGGTGCCCTGGTGCCGTCGTTCACCCTGGACATCTCAGGGATCGCCGGCTGGTTCATCCGGGCCTTGAAGGTGATCTGCGGTCTCGGGCTGATGGCGATCGACGTGTCCAAGCTCCTGAACGTCGATAACAAGATCACGCAGCTGGCCAGCAACCTCAAGAGGATCCCAGTACCGGTGTGAGCCTCTACTGGAAGATCGGGCTCGTGATCGCTTCGGCGGCGGCTTTCTGCTGCCACGAGATAACTCGGGAGGATGACCGGAAGACCCGGATGTTCCTGGCTGCTGTTGGTGTCATCACCCTGGGCGTCGGAGCGGCGTGGGTCACTCGCACCGGAGTGGCCGCGCTGCCGGATCCTCGCACGGTCGCCGCTGCGGCGGTGCCTGATCCGGGCTGCCGCTTGCCCTCGCGTTGCGCCCGGCTGCGCCTGGGCCTGCTCTGGTGACGCTGGACCACGGGCAGGCCCCGCTCGTCCTGGAGCGAGGGGCGGCCGATGCGCCTGAGCCATTCCACCACGTCGGACCGGCCCGCAAAATCGTTGGCTTGCTCGGCCATTTCAAGTGCGGCACCGAAATGTGCCTCCGCCCCCTCGCGGTCGCCGAGCGCGGCCAGCGCATCACCGGCATGTACCCGGATCCAGAGGTCGTCAGGCCAGCGCGCCAGATTCGCGGCGATTCGGGTGCGGGCTTCGTCGGCGAAGCCGGACTCGGCCAGCGCCACCGCGATATCGCCGTCGAAGAACGCCTGCCCGCCGGGGTCGACCTGGGCGAGAGCTGAGCCCACCGCGGCTGCCTCAGATCCCAGGCCCGCACGACCCAGGTCAAGGACGAGGCTGGCCAGCCAGTCGGGAAACTGGCCCGCCAGCTCGGGCTCCCCTCCGAGCGCGATGGTCAGATCCCGGCCGCGGCCGGGGAACCAGCTGGCCGCCTCGATGACCAAGCGGGCGCGCATCGCAAGTTCCTCGGGATCCGGGACGACGTACATCGCTTCGCCGGCACCGGCCAGCCTAGTCGCGAGCCCGCCCGGAAGATGCGGCTGCTCGAGCCGAAGGCTCGCATCGGTCAGTGCTCCCCATCCGTCAGGGTTGCTGGCATTCGCCCGGGCCAGGCGTTTCTTGATCACCGCCTCAGCCTCAGCTCGGTGGGCCGGACACATCCCGTCTCGGGCGTCGGCCAGGTCGGCTGGGAACTTGAACCGCCTGCCCGCACAGGCGGGGCAGCTTAGGTGAAAGCCAGCCGCGGCGAGCTCGACCGGCGAGCGATCGAGGTCCACCAGGCCGAAGGTGTGCTGCACGATGTCGGTGATGGCACCGAGCCCGATATCTTCCCACCGTGCCGAAACCCCCAGTATGTCGGCCTGACCGAGCGCGGACCCGGCAGTCGGATTGGAGAGCAGGTCCGGTACCGCCCGCTGCCTGACCAGGTCCGGGTACCGGCGTGAGGTCACCGCGTCCTGATGTGCGGCGGCCGTCACCACCGCAGCGCCAGCCACCGCGCTGAGCACGGCTGCCATCGTGCTCGCCTGCTTGGTGGCCAGCTCGGCCAGTGACCAGGTGGGCATGTAGACGACGAGCTCGATGGGGTCGGTGTTGGCAGTAGCGAACCCGGCAGGCCGCGGCGCGAGCCATTCGAGGGGATCCCAAGTGATCACGAACAGCCGCAGCGCGTCGGCCATCCGCGCCTGGCTTTGGGAAAGGCGGGGCCACGCAGCGCTTAGCTCGAGCAGCATCTTCTCGAGGACAGGCGGCGCGGCCAGCAGTTGCCGGATACCATCGGGCAGCCCCGACAACAGGTCGCCAGTCACGCCGCTCACGGTCTGCCCCACAGCGAGGTAGACCTGATCGTCGCCGGGATCGCGTCGTCGCCAACCAGCTGGTAGACGATCCGCGTGGCCATCTCGTCGTCGATTTCCGGCGGCGGCTGGCGGATGTCGTACCCCCACACGATGAGCCACTCGTTCCACGGCCGCACCAGCCGGACCAGACCGAGCCCGATGCCGCCGATGTCGGCGCCAGGCTGCACCCAGCACAGAACGCTCGGCCGGTGCTCGACGTACTTCGACAGGTCGGCGTGGAAGACGATGTTCATGCTCCCGGCCAGATCCATCTCGCCCTCGAACGGCAGCCCGACGTCGTCTGCCACCGCGCTGCGTCCGCCGTCGGCGCCGATGACGTATCTGGCGCGGATCCGGAATACGCCGCCGGTCACCCGGTCGCGGACCCGGACCGTGACGCCATCGGCGTCCTGGGCCAGCCCGACGTATTCGGTGTCGAATCGGACCCGGCTGCCGCGCGAAGCGGCGTGCCCGACGATGATCGGCTCGAGCAGCGTCTGCGGGATGTCGCAGTTCGGCGAGGGGCTGGCCAGACATAGTCGGCCTCCCTGGCCGGATGAGTGCCCCAGGTGCGCACCCGGCCAAGCTCGTCTCCGGCGAGGCTGGTGCAGAAGACGGTGTCGCCCATCAGTGCGTGCGGGGTACCCCGGGCGAGCACGTCGGCCTCGATGCCGAGGTCACGGAAAATCTCGATGGTGCGCTGGTTGGTGATGTGCGCGGGGGGCGTGTTGGCCGTCCACCGGTGCTTCGTGATCACCATGTGGTGCACGCCGAGCGTCGCGAGCGCGAGCGCCGCGGCGGCGCCAGCCGGCCCGCTGCCGATCACCAGGACATCGGTCTCGCGGTCGCCGTCGGCCGACGTGCCAAGCTGGGCCTGCGGGGCGTAATCCAGGTCCGCTCCGATGGCGGCATGGGCGCTGCTGGTCATTACGGTTCGTCCTGCTGGCGGGCGAGCACGATGTCGAAGGTCACGCTGGTCCACGGGCCATCGAGGTGCCGGCCCTCCGGCCCCGGTCCTGCGGGCCGCTCGGCGAATCTGACGATGAGACTGTCCTTGACGCCGAAAACGGCGTCGCGATCGAGGTAGGGGTCGCCCGCGACGAAGATGTGGGTAATCAGCATGCGGTAGCCGGGAGCGTCGACCTTGAAATGCAGATGCGCGGGCCGCATCGGGCCCCGGCCGGCGGCAGCGAGCAGGTCGCCCACCGGGCCGTCGTCGGGGATCGGGTAGGGGGCGGGGTGCACCGACCAGAACCGGAACTCGCCGCCCGCGCCGCTGCGCAGCCGGCCGCGGCCTGCCATCCTGTTGCCCGCGTACTGCACGTCGTAGAAGCCGTCCTCGTCGGCCTCCCACGCCTCGATCCGGGCGCCCGGCACCGGCGTCCCATCGGTGCCGCGAATGGTGCCGGAGACGTGACACGGCCGCCCCTTGGCCCCGCCGGCGATATCGCCGCCCAGTGGCACCTCCGGCGCGCCCGCCACGAAAAAGGGCCCGAACACAGTCGACTCGGTCGCGCCTGCCGAGGCCGGGGCGTTGATCCCTACCGTCAGCATCGACAGCCCGAGCACGTCCGAGAGCAGGATGAATTCCTGCCGCCGGTCGTCGGTGATGTGGCCCGCTCGGGTGAGGAACTCGATGCCCTGCTGCCATTCGGAATCAGTGAGCCGGACCTCGCGGGCGAACGCGTGCAGGTGCCGTACCAGGCCCTGCATGATCTCGCGGTAGCGCGGCGAGGCCGCGCTGGCGAAGCTCGCGACCACCTCGTCGGTTACCGCCTGCTCGCGCCCGGCCGGACCAGCCTCGCCGGGGCCGTCCAGCTGCTGGCTCACGACGTCTCCTTCCCAGCTGGCCGGTCATCTGCCCGCTCGTAGGGCCGGCCTGTCCACCCCCGGCCCGAGGTCCCCGGCTGTCACCTAGCCAGGCTAGCCGGACGGAAAACTGACAGCAGGCAAGAATTTTTCGCCCCTCATGCCGGCCGCACCGGTCCCTGCCGCTGTCCGTTACGCCCCGCCTGCGACGCCGCCTTGTGCGCGGCCTTCCGGGCAGCTTTGGCGACCTTCTTGTCCGGGTGCTGCCGCCCGAGCACCTCGAGTGCCTGCCTCGCCGCCGGGTTCGCCGAGCGCCACATCACCTCGAAGATCTGCTCCTCGCTGCCCGGCGGGAGCGCCTCGCGGAGTACGCCGGCCAGCTCGTCGGCGTCGGCCGCATCCGCCATGGCGAGGACCGTGTCACCGAGCAGCCACGCAGCATCGGCGGCCACCAGGTCAAGGCCGGGCAGCGGATCGGCCGCCGGGTCATGGCCGGCCAGCTCATTCAGCGCGAGCTTCGCGTAGGGGCAGAGCACGGGGTTGCCGAGGGCTTCGCGCCACAGCGGCTCGCCGTCCGGGCCGGCCGCCTGCGCCAGGCTGGCGGCAGTCATCCGCTCGGCCGCCCCGCCGCTGGCGCCAACCGCGAGCAGCTCGCGGACGGCATCGGCTGCGGGCCGGGCGGCCAGCCAGGCCTGCTGCTCAGCTGCCAGTTCATCCTCGGGCGCGCTGAGGCCGAAATCCACTAGGTCCGCGGCGGTCATCTCGTCGGCCGGCACCAGCAGGGGCATGTCCACGACACCGGCCAGTTCCTCGCGCAGCTGCCACATGCCGAGCCTGGACAGCCGGACCACCTCGCCATCGACCTCGACCGCGCCGTGCCCGGCAAGCCTGCCGAGCAGCAGGTCGGTCGGGTCACCATGCGCCCGGGTCCACGCAGCGAGCGCCCTGCGTCCGGCGGCAGCACTCATCTCCGCAACTGCCAGCTCGCTCACCAGGGACCTGCACTCGTCCCGCGGCAGGCCGGCCCACCGGGCCACGAAAAGGGCAATGCTCAGGCCCCCGCCCACGGCACCCAGGCCGAGGCCCGACTTCCCGCTGCCATCGTCGATCTCCAGGCTATAGCCGCACAGGTGGCCGAGCGCCGCGCACCAGACGTCCAGCACTGCGTCGTCGTCCCCGTCCGGCCAGTCGCGCAGAGACTCATCCGCTGCCGCTCGCTCACCTTCGTCGTCGAGAAAGAAGACACCACATGACAAGTGCCACAGCTGAGCCAGCTCGGCCACGTCGGCGATGCTGTCGGCGCCTTCCGGTACCGGTATGTCCAGCAGCCGCGCGGCAGCCAGCAGGTCCGGCCGGGCCAGCATGCCGTCGTCGGTCAGCTCCTTGCCGCCGGCCCAGATCGCCAGCGCCCTGGCCCGGCCAAGCAGCGTGCTGTGCCGGGCGGCCGTTGCGAGTTCCGGCGGATCGGGCAGCCGGATTGCGGGCAGCCGTTCGGGAAGGCCGAATGCCTCCCTGAGTGCGGCGCCGTCCTCGAACTCGCCGTCCTCGAACTCGCCGGCAGCGTCGAGGAAACCCGGCTCGATTTCGTCAAGCTCACTCTTCAGCCGGGAAACGCCGGCGATCCGCCCGGTCTCGGCGAGAAACTCCAGCAGGCCCCGCGCGGCCGCGATGACCTCCGCCGCGTCGTCCCGGTCCCGCGCCGTGAATTGCCGGGAATAGCTACCGAGGAGGCTGCGCAGGTCACCAGGGCCGAGATCGCCCGGAGCCGCGAGACCCAGGTCGTCGCGCATCAGCTCGAGCAGCAGCCGGGCCTCGCCTGGATCACCGTCAAATTTCCCGGCGGCCTGGTGCGCCCGGGTGGCGAACTCGGCCGCGGCTGCATCGAAGACATCCGCTGTGTCTGCTGTCACCCCAGGGACAATATCGGGGCGAGATGCTGACGACTGCCGGCATCGGCCATTCGGACTGATTGGGCGCGACCGAGTGCCCGGCCGGCCGGCGTTTCAGCGCCCGGTTGTCAGT
>CABEAR010000612.1_pt1 | contig 11329 bp, 7 predicted proteins | sample 3422041 | NCBI WGS metagenome assembly CABEAR01 (sample SAMEA5534326, study PRJEB31848) | metagenome | biome: tundra; feature: field; material: soil | place: USA | collected 2013-05 | depth 0.15 m | reverse complement strand
GCTGGTACTCCGGGGGGCAGGAAGGTCTCCCACCGCCTCTGCTGCAGGTTCCCGGTCACCAGCACCGGGCCGATCCCCCTTCATCCGCAAGGGCTCCCGGCCATGATCTCGTCATTCGGGCCCTGTGCCACCCAAAGTGACTGGTCAGGACACTGCCTGCAGAGTTGCGGAGCGGGCATCCCTGACGCTACGCCGCCCCGAAACTCAGTGTCTCAGCGGGAGGCGCACCGACGTTTCCGCAGGTAGAGGCGCCAAATCAGCCGGTCCTTTTCGGGGGCAAGTAGCCAGAGAAGTAGCGCTAGCCCGAGTTTCCGGGATAAGTTGATCTTCGGCTTGTTTCCGCTGGTCAGCGGGCGCGATGGGCCTGGTGTGGTGTATTACCCATGTCAGCGCCTGGGGGCGTAGCGGCTGAGGCCGAATGTGTCGCTCAGCTTGTCCTGGACGGGGCTGGTGTCGGTGAGCATGCGGTGGGCTCGTGGCCGGCCCCGGTCGCCGGGGTAGAGCAGGATGGTCTCGCTGATGCCGGCGAGTTCGGCGAGCAGTTCGCGCACGCTCAGGTGCAGGCCGGCGCGGGCGGCTTTGAGCCGCATGAGGTGGGCGATCTGCAGGGCGAGCACGCAGGTGAAGACGTGGACGCGGATGTTGTGCTCGGTCCAGTGGTGCATCGGGGAGAACGACACCACGCGGGGGTCTTTGAGCTGCCGGAAGGAGAACTCGGCCTCGGACTGGGACCGGTAGCCGGCGATGATGTCGGCGGCGGGCCAGTCGTCGTGATCGGTGATGAGCACGTGCTTGCCGAACAGTTCCTGTTCCAGCGCGGCGCGGGCGTCCGGGCTGACGGACCAGGTCAGGCGCAGGCCGGCGGGCTTGTCTCCGGATAGCTGCCAGGTGATGACGCGGCGGACCCAGGGCTTGCCGGTGATGGCGGTGATCTCGGCTTCGACCTTGTGCCGGGGGCGGCGCGTCTTGCCGCGGGCCAGGGTGGCGGCCAGGTCGTCGAGCTTCTTCCCGGCCTTGGCCAGGGTGGTGCCGTCGAATCCGCGGGCCTGGCTTTCGTGCAGCTCGGGGGAATGGGTCAGGATGGCCCGCCGCTGTGCCCCGTAGACCTCCCGGCGGGTGTCGCAGGCGGTCAGGGCGCCGAACCGGGCCTCATCGACGATGCTGCGGAGGCTGGCGGGAAGCGCGGTGAGGTCGGGGCAGTCCGAGGCTGGCACTGACCCGATGTAGTGCAGGTTCGCCCCGGCCAGGTAGGCGAAGTTGTCCTCGGAGTTCTGCCCGGCGTCGAACACCACGGTCATCTGCGGCGCGGGCTGCTGGCCGGCGGCGGCGCAGATCGCCTCGTGCCGGCCGGCCAGCTGGCCGATCATCGTGGTGAACTGGGTGACGTCGGGCCGGTTGCCGGGGTAGGCGTGCCAGGTCAGCGGGATCCGGCCGTCGCGGGTGACGACCAGGCCCAGGCCGACCAGCCGCAGGTCGGAGCGTTTCTGCTTGGCCTTGCCCCGCTGCGCGACGGGCGCCTTGCCGTTCGCGCTGTCGATGAAAGTGGCGAAGTTGGTCATGTCCAGCGCCACCGACGAGCAGTCCAGCGCAAGCAGATCCACGATCCGCAGGGCGATGCGGCGGCTGATCTCCTCCAGGTCTTCCAGGGTGACGGAGTGCATCGCGTCCCAGAACCGGCGGTGATCCAGCGCGCCGGCGCCGATCCGGGTGAACCGCGGCGCTGCCGTCTTGGCCCACCAGTCCGCCAGCGCCAACTTGGAGCATGGCGCCACCACCCGGTTCAGCGCCGCCAGGATCAGGTAAGCGCCCGTGCTCGCGGCCGCATCCGACCGCCGGGCCCCGGTCACCTCGTCGATGATGGCGGCCACGCCCAGCTCGTCCAGCAGGCCCCACACTGCAGCGACCGCGCCGAAGTCCCTGTGCTGGACCCGGCCCGGCAGGCCCAGCCCGCCGCCGCGCATCGCCGCGGCCAGCTCCTCCGCGGTGCCTAGGTATTCCTGCGAGGTGATCCGGGGCTTCCCGCCGACGCGCGCGGACTCCACCAGGTAGTAGTACGTCGCCTGACCGCGCTTCTTCCCGACAATCGAAGCCATATATGGGTAATACACTAGGACGCCGCCCGTGACCAGCACCAACACACCGTTTGCCCAGCTAGCCCGCAGACGCCAGCCGCTTCAGCTAACTCAAGATCAACTTATCCCGGAAACTCGGGCTAGTCACGATGTCCCTGCGGGGGACGCCGTGCAGACCCTGTTGGCTTATTTCGTGACACGCCGTTCAGCGTCCCGCACCCTGATCTTGATGGTGTTCATGATCTTTCCTGCGGCCGGCCCTTCCCCTTCCCTGTTCCCGGCCGCAGAATCGGGTCGTCATGTCGATGCAGCCGCGGCCGTGGCCGGAAGTGCCGGCCGATACCGCCAGGGTCGCCAGGAAGGCATTCCGGAAGGGGGTGCTGGCGATCCGGGCCCGTGACGAGCTTGGCAGCTGGTATGACGATGAGGCGTTCGGCGCGGCGTACGGGGCGCGGGGGAAGCCGGGGATCTCGCCGGCGCAGCTGGCGATGGTGACCGTGCTGCAGTTCGCGGAGAACCTGACCGACCGGCAGGCCGCGGACGCGGTGCGGGGGCGGCTGGACTGGAAGTACTGCCTGGGCCTGGCGCTGGAGGATGAGGGCTTCGACTTCAGCGTGCTGAGCGAGTTCCGGGCCCGGCTGGTGGCTGGGGACATGGACCAGAAGATCCTGGACCTGCTGCTGGACCGGCTGAAAGGGCTGGGCCTGGTCAAGGCCGGTGGGCGGCAGCGAACGGACTCCACCCACGTGCTGGCGGCGATCCGCGGCCTGAACCGGCTGGAGCTGGCCGGGGAGAGCGTGCGGGCGGCGCTGGAGGCGCTGGCCGCCGCGGCCCCGGGCCGGCTGGCCGGTGTGATCGACGCCTCCTGGCAGCAGGTCTACGGGCAGCGGATCGATAACCTGCGCCTGCCCGCCAGCGAGACCGCCCGCGGCAAGCTCGCCGGGCAGTACGGCCGGGACGGCTACCACCTGCTGGAGGCGGTGCATGCCCCGGGCGCGCCGGGCTGGCTGCGCGAGCTGCCCGCCGTCCAGGCGCTGCGGGCAGTTTGGGTGCAGCAGTACTACCGGGTGATCGATGAGCACGGAGAGAAGGTGATCCGGCGGGAGGCCAGGGAGCATGGCCTCCCGCCGGGCAGACTCAAGCTGGTGTCCCCCTACGATCTGGACGCCCGCTACAGCGAGAAGCGCGGCAAGGGCTGGGAGGGCTACAAGGTCCACCTCAGCGAGACCTGCGACGAACCGGAACCGGACGGGACCCGCCCGGCCCCGAACCTGATCACGAACGTGGCCACCACCGAGGCGAGCGTGCCCGACGCGGCGATGACCGAGCCGGTCCACGACATGCTGGCCGACGCCGGCCTGCTGCCCGGCGAGCATGCGGTGGATGCCGGGTACACCTCCGCCGATCTGCTGCTGGGATCCCGCGCCCGCGGCATCACCCTGCTTGGCCCGCTGCTGTCCGGCAGCCCGCCGCAGGCCCGCGCCGGCGGGTACACCGCCGAGGCGTTTGCCATCGACTGGGACCATCAGCAGGTGACCTGTCCCCAGGGCGTCACCAGCACCGTGTGGTGCCCGTGCGTCCAGCAGGGGAAAAGGCAGGCGATCGTGGTCCGGTTCGCCGCCGCTAGCTGCCAGGCCTGCCCGGCCAGGGCCCAGTGCACCACATCGCGCACCGGCCGCCAGCTATTCCTGCGCCCGCGCGAGATCCACGAGGCCGTCGCGGCCGCCAAGGCCGGGCAGACCAGCCAGCACTGGAAACAGCGGTACAACATCCGCGCCGGCGTGGAGGGCACCATGCGGCAGGCCACCCACGTCACCGGCATCCGCACCGCCCGCTACATCGGCCTGAACAAGACCCGCCTGGAGCACGCCGCCGCCGCGGCCGCGGTCAACCTGCTCCGGCTGGATGCCTGGTGGACCGGCAAGCCCTTAGATCGGACCCGGACAACTCACCTCCAACGGCTCGACTTCAGCCGCGCCGCCTGAGCCAAATAAGCCAACAGGGTCTGCACGGCGTCCCCCGCAGGGACATCGTGACTAGCCCGAGTTTCCGATGATCATGTTGCCTGGCAGGGTGTTTCGCCTGGCAGGAAGGGGTTTCCAGGGCTGTCGGCGCCTATGACCTAACCGGGGGTACGTGGCGGTTCAGCTGGAAGATCTGGATCAGCTTGTCCTGGGCAGGGGTGGTCTCGGTGAGCATCCGGCGTGCTTTGGGCCTGCCGCGTTCGGTGGGGTAGATCAGGACGGTCTCGCCGATGCTGGCGAGCTGGCTCAGCAGTTCGCGGACTGACATGTGCAGTCCGGCGCGCTCGGCTTGCAGGCGCATCAGGTGCGCGATCTGCAGGGCGAGGACGCAGGTGAGGACGTGGATGCGGATGTTGTGCTCGGTCCAGTGGAACATCGGGGAGAACGACACGGCGCGGGGGTCTTTCATCTGGCGGAAGGAGAACTCGGCCTCGGACTGGGACCGGTAGCCGGCGATCACTTCGGCGGCGGGCCAGTCGTCGTGATCGGTGATCAGCACGTGCTTGCCGAAGATCTCCTCTTCCAGGGCGGCGTGCGCGTCCTGGTCGGTGCTCCAGGTGAGCCGCAAGTCTTTGGGATGCTCTCCATCGAGGCGCCAGGTGATGACGCGCCGCACCCACGGGTCGTGGGTGATCTTGGTGATCTCGGCTTCGACCTTGGCGCGGGGCCGGCGGGTCTTGCCGCGCTCCAAGGTGGCGGCCAGCTCGTCGAGCCTGCGGCCGGCCTTGGCCAGGGTGGTGCCGTCGAAGCCGAGGGCCTGGTGCTCGTGCAGCTCAGGTGAGTGGGTAAGGACCGCGCGCCGCTCGATGCCGTAGATCACGCGGCGGGTGTCGAAGGCGGTCAGGCCGCCGAACCGGGCCGCATCGACGACCGAGCGGGCGGCGGCGGGCAGGGCGAGCAGGTCGCGGCAGTCACTGGCCGGCACCGACCCCACGTAGTGCAGGTTTGTGCCCGCCAGCAGCGCGAAGTTGGCTTCGGAGTTCTGCCCGGCATCGAAGACCACCGTCATGTCCGTTCCCGTGTCAGCGCTGCCGCCGGCCGCGACGGCCAGGCCGGCGTGCCGGGCCGCCAGGGTCTCGATCATTTCCGGGAACTGGGTGACGTCCGGCTTGCTGCCGGGGTAGGCGTGGCTCAGCAGCGGGATGCCGCCGGCCCGGGTGACCACCAGCCCCAGGCCGACCAGCCGCAGATCCGAGCGTTTCTGCTTGGCCTTGCCCCGCTGCGCGATCGGCGCCTTGCCGTTAGCGGTATCGATGAACGTCGCGAAGTTCGTCATGTCCAGGGCCACCGAGCTGGTGTCCAGCGCGAACCGGGCGCAGACCGCCAGCGCCAGTTTCTCCTCGATCTGCGCCAGGCCCGCCAGGGGCACCGCATGCATCGCATCCCAGAACCGGCGGTGATCCAGCGCCGAGGCCGGGATCCTGGTGAACCGGTCCGCCGCCGTGGTGCGCCACCAGTCTGCCAGCCCGCGCTTGGAGCACGGATCCACGACCCGGTTCAGGGCCGCCAGCGCGAGATAGGTGCCCGGCGACAGCGGCAGCCCCGGCGGCCGGGTTCCGGTCACCTCGTCGATGATCGCGGCCACGCCCAGGTCGGCCAGCAGCCCCCACGCCGCGGCCACCGCCCCGAAATCCAGGTGCCGGGTCCGCTCCGGCAGCATCCGCTCCTCGCGGGCATCCAACAGCGCCGCCACCTCGGCCGCCGTGCCCACATACCGCTCGGAGATCATCTTCGGCTTGCCGTCCACCCAGCCCATCTCGCGCAGGTACCAGTACGGCCGGCCGCTGATCACCTTCTTGTACAAGCTCGCCACAATTTAGGTCATAGGCTAAACCAGAGACGGAGTCAAGCACCAGAGCGGCGTGTCACCAGGGAAAACGCGTCAGGCCATACATCAGCCAGGCGTCAGGAAACCATGATCGTCGGAAACTCAGGCTAGGCCGGGGCCGGCAGCCCACCTCCCGCCACCGCACGTCAGTGCGTCCATCCGCCGTTGACGAAGGCGGTCGCAGTCGGGCGTACCTCGATCACACCCCACTGGGCGCCGGGACACTTCTCGGCCCAGCCAATGGCCGCGTCAAGGTCGGGCACCTCGAGAACGAACACCCCGGCCAGCGCTTCCCTCGTCTCGGCGAAGGGCCCGTCCTGCACCCGCAGGACTCCTTCTCTGCGGGTGACGGTCGTCGTCGCGGTGGTCGGCTGCAGCACGTCGGCCGACAGCAGGACCCCCGCCTGTTCCAGCGCACGGCCATAGGCGCCGAAGGCCTCCTGCGCCTCGGCGATCGCGTCCTCGCTGATCTCTCCCACGGCCGGCTCCCGGTAGTGCATCAGCAGTGCGTGGCGCATCGTCATCTCCTCCGATCCCAGTGTCGCGCCCACGGCGACATCCGTACCCAGATGACGATCGAGCAGCGCCCAGATCGTCACCCGAGAGGCAGGGCTCGGCGCAGCCGTCTCGCAGCCCGGCCGACCGGTTTCCTGAACCAGCACGACGGCCTCCATCTGGTCACCTGCGTTGCGTAGGTGATCGAAGATCACCTCGCCCTCCGGGCTTACATAATGCCCGATCTGTGCCCCTCGACTTGAGATAACGGCGGCTCGGCGCGCGCTCTCCCTGACTTTTTTCCGTCACTCAGCGTAATGCTATTGAGCGATGTAGCCCGAGGCCGACCTCGGAGCGGTCCAGTCTGAACGATCTGCTGGAGGTCACAGTCGGTCGCTGGCCGAGGTGCTTGTCGATCTAGCTCCGCGGCCGCCAGGCGGCTGTATCATGCCTGGCCTGACGCGCCATATGCGGCAGATGAGGAAACTCCCGGCTCCAGGCCATCATGCATAGTCATGCACGCAGGTCATGGCGATGCCGAGAGCCGTCGGGCTGCTACGCCACTGTGAACCATCAGTTGGCCGCGCGCAGTGCCGCCGATCTGCGTGGACATCTTGGCATGGCGTTCGGCGGCCGGGGGTAACAGAATTGGGTGATCTGGTGACAACGGGGCTGAGAGCGCTATCAAGGCACGCGTCATTGACCCGGATTTACTCGGGCAACACACCTCCTATGGTGCCGCCGGGCCGGACGTGCTGTCGCAAGGGCCGGCGGCGGTTTGATCCGTGCTGGAGGCTCAGGCAAGGCCGGCGTCGCGCATCATGATTGCCACTTGTACGCGGTTGGCCGCGTTCAGCTTGGTCAGGAGGTGGGACCGCGATCGACACCTACGACCCCGCCACACCCGCCGCCTCGCTCCGCGCGGGCGACCAGCTCACCGTTTGCCCCCGCTCGATCACCGTGCTCCGCGGCCCCCTGCCCGCCGATGGCAGCCCCGCGTGATCGCGCCGATGTGATCGACCCGAGAAGACCACGCCCGGCCCGAAAGGGATGCCCGCTGCGGGGCCGGGCTGCGGTTACCGTGACACAGCCACCAGGTGCCGCGGCCGGGAGCGCGGCGGCGCGGGCCGATCCAACGCCTGCCCTTGGCAGGGGACCGGCAAGTCGGCCCCGGCACGGTGCCCGCGCGCCAGATCCAGTTCCGCTTCACAACCCATCGCAGGGTCTCTGACCTGAGGATTCATGAGATCAGCTATGCGGTGAGTGCCCGCAGGGTCTTCGCCCAGATGTGAGGGCTGACCTGACCTGTCCGAGCGCGACCTCAGCGACCAGGCCATCGAACGCGTCGCGGTGGCCGAGCACCGACCCGGACACGCCCAGGTCACCGTCGACCACCCGGATCGCGCTCGCCGGCCAGCCCAGCTGACGGGCACGCGTCCGGCACCAAGGCCGGCCGGGTCATGTACGGCCCGCTGCGCCGAGGCGCAGCGCGATGTTCACGATCGTGGCTTCCAGGACGACGATCAGCCGGGCGATCGCGATCACCTCCAGGATCAGCCACCGCCGCCGACCCCCGCCAGGCGCGGTCACGGGTGCGGCTAGCTGCGCGGGCCGGGCCATGACTGGCTGCCGGCCTGCAGGACCAGCCATGCAAGGACCCGGGTGAACGCGAGATAGCCACACGCACGGCTATGAACACAGATCCCTCCTGCCCGCACGCGCCGGATGATCAGCCTGATTACTGGATCCGCCTCCGACGTTGATGCAGGTCAGGGCCCGTCGCATAGTTTTCGGCACCCGCAGGCTTCTTCGTTCCTGGCAGCAGGGGCCACGGTTTGTCCAGGCGGGCGCCGGCCCGGCAGCCGCTCCGACAGCGCGATCGCCGCACACTGGCTGCCGGCTCCATGATGGGCATCCGCTCCAGGCAGAACCCCTGATGGTGGATGTCCGTCAAGACGAAGGACGCCAGGGACGCGCATTACGGTCGCGGTCGAATCCCCCAGTGCCCGGCCCGCTCGCTCGGTGTACGGTCGAGAACAGGAGCGGCACAGCTTAGCCGCTTCAGGGGCTGCTGCGGTCGGGGCAGCTCGCAGAACCGTCGCTGTAGACCCTGGTGACGCAGTCGCATCGCCAAGGACAGGCCTGATGAGCGTCCGTCGAAAGAACTTCCCGCATAAGCCGCCGCCTTGGGTACACGCGATCCGCGATCTGCCGCGTCGGCAACCGGCGAACCTGTCCGCAATGATCGATCCGGTGGCGACGCCGCCGCTGTCGGCCCTTTTTCTCTCACACCCGCCAGACGGTGGCGGTGGCGTCGTGATCGAGCGCGTCCGGTTCATCGTTTTGCTCCGAGTCCTCCGCACGAGGGGAGGTTGGTGCGCTAGCTGGAGCGCTACCCACGGGAGATCACTGCCGAGTTCGACAGCGAGGTCTACTGGGACCTCAAGCGGCAGGGGCGCCGCTGGCTGCAGTACGTGCCGTTCACGCAGATCGTTGATCAGCGCAATGCGGCGCCGGTCATCATCCCGGCTTCCACCGGCCACATCAGCGCGGGTACCCATGTGCCCGGCCTTGACGCCATCGGCGAGCTGGAGATCCCGGCCAGCGTCGCGCCCGTGGCCGAGGCAGATTACCAGGACGCCGACGACCTCTGGGCAGAGGGATTCGGCGGCGGCCGGCAGATGTTCAAGATCGTCTTCTTCGGTGAGAAGAGCAGCCTGGCGGACGTCCTGGCGCCGGTCGCGCAGCGCTACGGCGCCGACGTCTTCCTGCCGAGCGGCGAGCCATCGGACAGCATGCTCTACCACCTGGCGGCCAGCACCGCAGCAGATGGCCGTCCACTAGTAGCCGTCTATTTCAGCGACGCCGATCCGTCCGGCTGGCAGATGCCGATCTCCGTCGCGAGAAAGCGATATCCCGCTGCCGGGTGCCCCGGCCGCTGTCGGCGTAGCGGTCACGGGATCGCCACGCCCAGCTGCGCCGCTGCCAGCTGCATCGGCAAGGGCCACGTCGGGTTGGTGCCGGCCTGCGGCATCCGCCAGATCGCGCTGATCGCTGCGATGGCCGCAGCGATGACGGTCCTCCTGCGCCTCCTTGGCCCGGGTCGGGCCAGGAAGTCGGCATGCAGCGGCCGGGCCGCGTCGGCCGCATTGTGCCGAGGCTGCCGCGTGGGGCGATGCGATGCGCGGCCGGGAGTGCCCAGGGTGCTTGCTTTGTGACGGAGTCAGGGATGGCCTGTCTGGCGGGGTCATCGTCTGGCTCGTGCGCGCGGCGCCGGTCATTGCCCGCCCGGCTGCGCATCGGTGCCGGCGATGCCGGGGGGGATGACCGTGCCCTGGTCGATGTCCTCGGACAGTTTCGCCTTGGCGGTGAGGGCCCCCTGGTCGAGCACGCCGGAGCCGGCCGCACGCGAGATGGCGTCGCCGCCGCGGCCGCGCAGCGCCAGCGCGCAGCCGACGGCGATCAGCGCACCGGTGATCGGCCCCGCGATGTACACCCAGTAGCTGGTGAAGTCGCCGCTGACCAGGGCGGGGCCGAAGGAGCGGGCCGGGTTCATCGAGACGCCGCTGACCGGTGCCGCCCACAGGCCGGCCAGGGCGATGTAGCCGCCGACGCCGAGCGCGGCGATCGCGCCGACGTTCTGCGCCGCGGACGCGGTGCCGAGGATCACGCTGACCAGCAGCGCGGTGAGCACGATCTCCATGAGCAGGGCCTGCCAGTTCTTGTACCCGGGGCCCGGCAGCGTCGCCCCGAGATGCTCGACGTTCCCGAACACCAGGTCCAGGAACAGGCAGGCCAGCGTCGCGCCGATGAGCTGGATGATGATGTAGCCGGGGACGCGCTTCCACGGGAAGTCCCCGCGCAGCGCGAAGGCCAGCGACACGGCCGGGTTCAGGTGCGCGCCGGAGACCGCGCCCATGAACAAGATGATCGCCATCACCATCAGGCCAGGCGCGACGACCGCCGCGGCGAGGCTGATCTTCCCCTCCGCGTGCAGCAGTCCTCCGCCCGCGGCGGCCAGGACCAGCGCGAAGGTGCCCAGTAACTCCGAGAACAGCCGCCGCCATTCCCGGCGCGGGTCGTCGAAGTCCTTCCGGTCCCCGAACTCGAGCATGAGCACGTGGTGCGTGCGCGGGCCGAAGGCCATCCCTCGCGACGCCGGGTCGATCGTCCGGGCCGTTACATCGCTCACAACGTTGGCCCCCGGTGCGGTCCCGTGCTTCGCCGGACCGTCCTTCCCGCTCACGGGCACGCTGTCGGTCATCGCCCGGTCCTTCCCGTCAAGAACACCCAAGAGGCTTCGCAATAAGGATCGCAAGCCCCCGCCGATCTTCGCCCGCGCGACGGGAACCAAGGGCACGGTGCCGCTCCAGTACTTTTCCTGATCGTTATCGTCTTGGCCGGTGCGCCCGGCAGGCCAGGGACGAAGGTCCCCATCCCAGAGCAGGATCGGGCATACCGGTCCCGCCGGGACCGGTTCGAGCCGGGCTGGCCGCCCCCGAAAGGTGGTCCGGGCGTTGCGCGAGCCGGGGCTGGCTGATGGTCCAGGCCGCAGCGAACCCGGCCGGGAGCCAGCCCAGCCAGGGGCAGACCCCGGCGCCACGTACGGCGCCGCGGACGCCGGCACCCGCAGCACGTCGTCATCGGGCGCTGACACGCTTCGCTTTCCCCGCTCGGCCGCACCAACGGCGAGCCTCTCGTCGATCCGGAGCGGCCTGAAGCCGGCGGCTCACTGGCGCGCTACAGGTGTTCTGATAGCCAGGCATGCACCTCGGGTACGCGATTCTGCAGCAGCGTCAGGTGCCCGTCGTCGTCAAGCAGCCGGGCCTCGACGCCGGGAATGTGCGCGCCCAGCCATTCGCCGTGGCCGAACGGCACGAACATGTCCTGCCTGCCATGCAGCAGCAGGA
>CABEAR010000605.1_pt1 | contig 11478 bp, 7 predicted proteins | sample 3422041 | NCBI WGS metagenome assembly CABEAR01 (sample SAMEA5534326, study PRJEB31848) | metagenome | biome: tundra; feature: field; material: soil | place: USA | collected 2013-05 | depth 0.15 m | reverse complement strand
CCCTTGCCCGCGATCACCAGGGCCATCTTGCGGGAGGCCTCGTCGATCATCTCGTCCCCGAGCATGGCCGATCCCTTCGCCCCGCCGGCCTCCGAGGTGCACCAGTCGTAGGCGTCCAGGATCAGCTCCGCGTGGTCGTAGTCCTGCTGCGAGGGCGAGAAGATCTCGTTGGCGGCGGCGATCTGGTCGGGGTGCAGCACCCACTTGCCGTCGAAGCCCAGGGCGGCGGCTCGCTGGGCGACTGCGCGGTAGCCCTCGCTGTTGCGGATCTGCAGGTAGGGGCCGTCGATCGCCTGCAGATCGTAGGTGCGAGCGGCCATCAGGATGCGCATCAGGATGTAGTGGTAGGCGTCCGCCGGGTAGCCGGGCGGCTGCTCGCCGACCACCAGCGACTTCATGTTGATCGAGGCCATGAAGTCGGCGGGGCCGAAGATGATGGTCTCGATCCGCGGTGACGAGGCGGCGATCGCGTCGACGTTTACCAGGCCCTTAGCGTTCTCGATCTGGGCTTCGATGCCGATCCTGCCGACCTCGAAGCCCATCGTCTTCTCGATCTGGGTCAGCAGCAGGTCGAGCGCCTTGACCTGCTCGGCGTCCTGCACCTTCGGCAGCATGATGCAGTCCAGGCTCTGGCCCGCCCCCTCGACTACCGTGATCACGTCTCGGTAGGTCCAGTGGGTGGTCCAGTCGTTGACCCGGACGGTGCGAATCTTGCCGCCCCAGTCGCCGTGGTTCAGCGCGTCGACGATGTTGTGCCGGGCGCTCTCCTTGACCAGCGGCGCACAGGCATCTTCCAGGTCCAGGAACACCTGGTCAGCGGGCAGGTCCCTGGCCTTGTCCAGGAAGCGCGGGCTGCTGCCCGGGACAGCCAGGCAGGAGCGGCGCGGACGCAGGCGGTTGGTCGTCACAGCTGGGTCGGTGGTCATCTCGGGTTGTGCCATCCTTCGCAGGTTGCGTTGGTGATCGGCGGGTCGCCGCGGGGCGGTCGGTCAGGGGCCGCTAGGTCGTCCCGGCCATGCTGCCCTGCCGGGTCTGCCACGGCTGCAGCTGCTGGGCGAGCCGGATCTCGTCGACTATGCGGCCGATGATGGTGGTGATGCCGAAGTCCCTGGGGGTGAAGACGGCGGCAACCCCCTGGGCGCGCAGGGATTCGGCGTCGGCCGCCGGGATGATCCCGCCGACGATCACCGGGACGTCATGCGCCCCGGCGCGGCGCAGCCGGCGCAGCACATCGGGCACCAGCTCAGCGTGCGCGCCGGAGAGGATCGACAGCCCCACGCAGTGCACGTCCTCGGCGATCGCCGCGGCCACGATCTGCTCGGGGGTGAGCCGGATGCCCTGGTAGATCACCTCGAACCCGGCGTCGCGGGCCCGGACGGCGATCTGCTCGGCGCCGTTGGAGTGCCCGTCCAGGCCGGGCTTTCCCACCAGCAGGCGCAGTCTGCCCGCCCCGAGTTCCCTGGCGGTGCCGGCCACGGCCTCGCGGACGGCGGCCATTTCCCCGCCCGGCTCGGCGGCCACCGCCACCGGGGCGCTGCTGACGCCGGTGGGTGCCCGGTACTCGCCGAACACGTCCCGCAGCGCGAAGGACCACTCGCCGGTGGTAACGCCCGCGCGGGCGCAGGCCAGGCTGGCCGTCATCAGGTTGACGCTGTCCTGCGCTGCGTCGGCCTTGAGCTGGTCGAGCGCGGCGAGCACCGCGGTCTCGTCGCGCTGCCTGCGCCACTGCGCCAGCTGGGCCAGCACCGCCTGCTCAGCGGCCGGGTCGACCTGCTGGACCGCGGCGTCGAGGTCGGCGGTGAGCGGACTGGGCTCGGTGGTCTCGAAGCAGTTGACGCCCACGACCTTGTCCTCGCCGGACTCGATCCGGGCGCGCCGGGCCGCGTGCGAGCCGACGAGCTGGGATTTGAGGTAGCCGGACTCCACCGCCGGTATCACCCCGCCCATCGCGAGCACCTTGCCGATCTCCGCCTCGGCGCCGGCCAGCAGCTCAGCGGTCTTGGCCTCCACCACGGGGGAGCCGCTGAACAGGTCGCCGTACTCCAGCAGGTCCGACTCGAACGCGAGAACCTGCTGGATGCGCAGGCTCCACTGCTGGTCCCAGGGCCGCGGCAGGCCCAGCGCCTCGTTCCAGGCCGGGAGCTGCACGGCGCGGGCCCTGGCGTCCCTGGAGAGGGTGACGGCCAGCATCTCCAGGACGATTCGCTGGACATTGTTCTCCGGCTGCGCCTCGGTCAGGCCCAGCGAGTTGACCTGCACGCCGTAGCGGAAGCGGCGGCTCTTGGGGTCGGTGATGCCGTACCGCTCCAGCGTGACCTTCTCCCAGAGCCGGCCGAAGGCCCGCATCTTGCACATCTCCTCGACGAAGCGGACGCCCGCGTTGGCGAAGAAGGAGATCCGCGCAACGACCTCGCCCATTTGCTCCGCCGGAACCTGCCCCGAGTCGCGGACGGCGTCCAGGACAGAGATCGCGGTGCACATCGCGAACGCGATCTCCTGGACCGGGGTGGCTCCGGCCTCCTGGAGGTGATAGCTGCATACATTGATCGGGTTCCACTTGGGCATGTGGTTGACCGTGTAGGCGATCACGTCGGTCGTCAGGCGCACCGACGGGCCGGGCGGGAAGACGTGCGTCCCGCGCGAGAGGTACTCCTTGACGATGTCGTTCTGGGTGGTGCCGGTGAGCTTGGCGATGTCGGCGCCCTGCTCCTCGGCGACGACCTGGTACAGCGCCATCAGCCACATCGCGGTGGCGTTGATCGTCATCGAGGTGTTGGTCTGCTCCAGCGGGATTCCGTCGAAGAGCGCGCGCATGTCGCCCAGGTTCCCGACCGGGACGCCGACCCGGCCGACCTCGCCGCGGGCGAGGATGTGGTCGGCGTCGTATCCGGTCTGGGTGGGCAGGTCGAACGCGACCGACAGGCCCGTCTGGCCCTTGGCGAGGTTGCGGCGGTAAAGCGCGTTGGACTCCGTCGCGGACGAGTGCCCCGCATAGGTCCGCATCAGCCAGGGACGGTCCCTGGGGAGCCGCTGCGGCTGCTGCTCGTTCGGCTCGGTCATGGCCCGTTCTCACACGTTCCGGAAGCGGTTGATCTCTGTCAGGTGCTTGGCGCGCAGCTCGGCGTCACGCACGCCGAGACCCTCCTCCGGGGACAGGCAGAGCACCCCGACCTTGCCATGGTGCAGGTTCCGGTGCACGTCCAGAGCGGCCTGGCCGGTCTCCTCCAGCGGGTATATCACCGACATCGTCGGGTGGATCATGCCCTTGGAGATCAGGCGGTTGGCCTGCCATGCCTCGCGGTAGTTGGCGAAGTGCGAGCCGATGATGCGCTTGAGGTTCATCCACAGGTAGCGGTTGTCGTACTCGTGCATGTATCCCGAGGTGGAGGCACAGGTCACGATGGTGCCGCCCTTGCGGGTCACGAATACCGAGGCGCCGAAGGTCTCCCGGCCGGGATGCTCGAAGACGATGTCCACGTCCTCGCCGCCGGTCAGCTCGCGGATTCTCCCGCCGAGACGCTTCCACTCCTTCGGGTCCTGGGTGTGCTCGTCCTTCCAGAACTGATAGCCCTCGGCCCTGCGGTCGATGATCAGCTCGGCCCCCAGCGACCGGCAGAGGGCAGCCTTCGCCTCGCTGGAGACGACGCAGACCGGGATGGCGCCGCCGGCCAGGGCGTACTGGGTGGCGTAGGCGCCGAGGCCGCCGCTGGCCCCCCAGATAAGGACATTGTCGCCCTGCTTCAAGCCGGCGCCGTTGCGTGATACCAGCTGGCGGAAGGCGGTGGAGTTCACCAGGCCCGGCGTCGCGGCTTCCTCCCAGGTGAGGTGCTTGGGCTTGGGCATCAGCTGGTTGGTCTTGACGATGGCCAGCTCGGCGAGGCCGCCGAAGTTGGTCTCGAAGCCCCAGATGCGCTGTTCCGGGTCCATCATGGTGTCGTTGTGGCCGTCGGAGCTCTCCAGCTCGACGGACAGGCAGTGGGCAACGACCTCCTCGCCGGGCTTCCAGACGGTCACTCCAGGGCCGGTCCGCAGCACCACGCCCGCGAGGTCCGAGCCGACCACCTGATACGGCAGGTCGTGCCGCGCGGTGAGCTGTGAGAGCTTGCCGTAGCGGCGCAGGAAGGCAAAAGTGGAGATCGGCGAGAAGATGGAACTCCACACGGTGTTGTAGTTGACGGCGCTGGCCATGACCGCGATCAGGGCCTCGCCCAGGCCGAGCTCGGGAACCGGCACCTCTTCCACGTGCAGGGACTTACGGGGATCCCGGTCGGCGGTATCGATGCCGTCGAACATGTGCTCTTCGTCCCGGTGCAGGGTGACTGCCCGGTAGGACTCCGGCAGCGGCAGCGCCGCGAAGTCCGCGAGCGGGGTATCGGGGTTGAGGATCGCATCGAGGATCTCTTGCACGGCTGTCTCCTAAGGCTTGCCTGCGTGACGGGCGCAGGGCCTGAGGGGAGCCGCGGCGCAGCGACCGGTGGGTAACACTGTCTGCCTTTCGTCTGGCCAGTGGTGCGGACCCTGTGTCACGGCCGCTGTCCGGCACTCCGGCCTGTATGCCACGATGCCAGGCGCAAGCCCTGGTGTCTATTAAGAGTTCGGCCCGTAAAGATAAATAGAAGCTTATTAATCAGCGTCCGTGCCGGGCCGTCGCGCGACGGCACGGCACGGCCTGAGCCGGACAGCGGCCAGCTCATGGGGACCTGGCAGCGGCCCGGGATCGCGCACCGCGGCGCGGCGGGTCCCCTGGCGTGGCAGGATTCCGCGCATGAGCGCCGATCCCCCCGATGAGCCTTTTGCCTTCCCGGTAGATGACGTGGAGCTGGAGTCCGTATTCGGCGCTGGGTCGCCGGCGGAAATCTGCGCTGCTGTCCTGACCGAGGCCCGGATTGTGCTTCCCGAGGTCGTCACCGCGCTGGACGGCGAGCTCTGGGGCTCCGACATAGTGGCCGCGCTGCGGTCGGCCCGCATCCCGGCTGCGACCGTCGCCGCCGCCGCCGAGCGCTCCGGGACGCCGGAGGCACTTGCCATGCTGCGCGTGCTGGGTGCTGTCGGGCCGGCCGGACTCGGCGAGGAAGCCGCGGCTGCTGCTGGCCGGCTGGCCGCCCAGGGCATCAGCGAGCCCGGCTGGGCGGCGGCGCTCGGGTCGCCCGCGGTGGGCGAGTGCTGGCGCTACGGCGACGCGCTCGGCGCGCACGAGGCGGTCACGATGAGCTTCCGGTACGGCCGGGAGGCGCACGTGGTCTCGGTGCTCATCGACTATGCCGAGGGCGGCGCCATCCGCGATATCTGGGTGGGTGCCATGGCCGACGTGCTCGCGCGGACCAGGGCGCTGTCGGCCGCCGATCCGGGGATGACGTTCGAGATGATCACCCCTCAGGACGCCCGCGCCCGGATGCACCGGGCGATCGCCGCGGGCGAGTGCCCGCGGCAGCCCGAGGAGATCAGCAACGTGGCCTCGCGCTGGGCGATCCTGCGCGCCAGGGTCGGGCAGCTGCCGGCGCAAGCGCGGGGCCGCCCGCCGCGAGGCCGCTGACCGACCGCCGGGGCCGCGAGGCAGCCGGCGCGGTGAGGCCGCTGACCACGGCCGGGGCCGCGAGGCCGGCGCGCGGAGGTTTCGTTTGGTGCCGGGGCCGCCGGGTATTCAGGCCGCGCGGTGCACAAGGTACCGCTGGCAGTACGGGGACAGAGCGCGACCTTCGCTGGCGCTGACGCTGGCGCAGGCCAGCCGGCACTTCCGCCGGCTGCCCCTGGGGGCGTTATGCGGCCGGGGAGGCCGCAGCGGCCGCGAGGCAGAGCCCTCGCCGCCGGGCGCCGGTATCAAGCCGGCACTGCATGGTGCATGGTTTCGCCGATTCCGCGAAGTCCGCGCCCGCCGGGGCGCCGGACTTTGCGGGATCTCGGCTGTCTACGGGCGGAAAATGCGCCGGGCTGGGTCGGCGCTGCCGGCGAGCGTCCGGGCGTCGGGCTGAATGGGGAGCATCGATCAGATTAGAGAGCACTGCTCTTGACGGCGGGCAGGCAGTGCTGAACACTGATCTTAAGGAAGAGCCCTGATCTCCATTCATAACGGACTGCCCTTGGCAGTCCGGGCCTTGCGGCTAGGAGCATCCGATGAACGACACTGCCTCGCGTTACGTCATGCCGACCACGGCCGCGGGCCGCGCTCTGGGCAGCTTCTTCAACGGCACGGTCGCCGCGCTGACTCGTGCCGGAATCAGCATCTGGGGCAGCAGGATCCTGGCCGTCCGCGGCCGGACCAGCGGCCAGTGGCGGACCACGCCGGTCAACCTGCTGACGCACGAAGGCGGCCGGTATCTGGTGGCGCCGCGCGGTCACACCCAGTGGGTTCGCAACCTGCGCGTCGCGGGCGGCGGCGAGCTGCGGGTCGGCAGGCGCGTCGGGGCCTTCACTGCCGCCGAGCTTGCCGACGACCAGAAGCCGGAGATCCTGCGGGCTTACCTGCGGCGCTGGAAGTTCGAGGTCGGCGTCTTCTTCGACGGGGTCGACGCCGACGCGCCCGACGCCAGGCTGCTCGAGATCGCGCCCGGCTACCCGGTCTTCCGGATCAGCCCAGCCAAGCCGTAGCGGCGGCCTGCGCTGGGCCAATCCAGCGCGGGCCATGATCGTGGGACGTGTCGGAGCGTCAGAGCGTCAGAGCCAGCGTCGCACCGGTCGGGTCCACCAGCCGGTGCAGGCCGCTGTCGCCGGGGAAGCCGGCCAGCGGTCCCCGGACCTGTGCCTTGGGCCCCTCGGGACCGACGAGTATCGCGGTGTCGGCGCCCGCCGCCACCAGCTTGCCGTCGACCCGCAGCAGGACCGGGCCGTCCCGGCTGGCGGAGATGGCCGTCCGTCCGGCCCGCAGGCCGCCCAGGACCAGCTGCGGGTCAGCCGCCTGCCGTGAGTCGTCCCGGTCGCACTCGACCCAGGTGGTGGGAGTGCCAGGCGGTGCGTCGGAGCCTGGCCGGTGCCAGTCGCTGCCGCCGACCGGGATCGCGGTCGGATCCCAGGCCAGCCACCAGGCCAGGGGAGTGGTCCAGTGCGGATCCAGCCAGCTCCAGTGCCAGACCTCGACCAGCGGAGGCCGGCGCTTCATCGGGATGGTCCAGCTCACGTGCCCGCCGATAGGGTGGTTGACCGACAGCAGGCCGCCGCCTCGTTCCGCCGCCCCCAGCCAGGAGTCAGCTGGCTCCCGGAAGTCAATCCAGCCGAGGTCGCCGAGAGCGCCGGCGTGGCCGTCCGGGGTGGTGACCTCCTGGCCGGGCAGCAGCCCGATCCCGTGCGTAGCGGCCGCGGCCGGCAATTCGGCGTGATGGCTGTTGGTGTTGTGGTCGGTAACCGCGATGAAGTCAAGGCCCCGGCCGGCCGCGAACCGGGCCAGCTCCGGCACGGTCATCACGCCGTCAGAATGCACCGTGTGGGTATGCAGGTCGCCAGCCAGCCAGCGGCGGCCCGCAGCGGCCGGCAGATCGCGCCGGGGCGGTCGCTCGCCCAGCGGCGGCATCGGGTCAGGCGCCGGCCCGGGCCGCAGCTGGCCTGGTGTGCTGCTCACCTCCGCGACGACGCGATACTCCGAGCCGCCGGGCGGCAGCATGTGCAGGCCGATCATGACCTGCCACGTGCCCGGCTCGAGCTCGCCGGGCAGGTAGCCGGGCGTCGCCGAGTCGGCTGTGATGACAAATGACCGGCGCGATCCGCCGGACCAGCCGCGAAAGCCGGCCGGCCCCACGCAGCCGAGATCCACGACGGCGCCCGATCTCTCGTACTCGAGCTCAGCGCGCAGCGCGTAAGTTCCGGGCGGGACCTCGACCGGCAGGTACTGCCAGCAGGAACCAAAACGGTCCTCCAGCGTCCAGCGTCCCCCGTGTCGCGTGGCCGTCATGCGCCCATCTGATCAGAACTGCGGCGCCGTCGCGAGCGCGGCACCGGCCGGCGCTACCCGGGGATCCGCATTGGCAGTGCGCACAGAAGGCTCCATCTGGGGCATCCTTCATCGAGCCGGCGACCGTGCTACCCGCGTACCGATCGGCGGATCCGGTGCCCGCACCCAGGCCCCGGTCACATTCCGCGACGAAGCTGGCCGGCTTCGGGCGGCCGCTCATGGCCGCTAGCGGGCCAGATTCCTATGGCCGCCAACACGCAGCGCCCGGTTTCGCGCGACTGGAGACGCCCGCCGGCCCGCGGGCGCTCCCGGACGTGACTGCGCCTAATGCGCGTCCGTTGACGGAGAAACTCATCGAGCGTAGAATTCATCAAGCGTTGAGTTCGTCGGCCAGCCGAACGCGAAAACCCGCCCGGCTGGCGAAGTCGGCCCGGCGCTAGGAAATGCCCGCGGCGGATCGGCAGCGCCGGGGCTGAGCGGCAGCCAGCTGAGGAGAGCGCCGATGTGGGCGATGATCGTTAAGGAATTCCGCCAGATGCGGCGGGACCGCCGGACCCTGGCAATGATGATCTTCATGCCGATCCTGCTGCTGGTGATCCTGGGCTATGCGGCCAGCTTCGATGTCACCTCGATCCCGGTCGCCGTCGCCGGGCCGCAGGCCGGATCGATCGAGCATGTTCTCAGGCCGCCGTTTAACGTCGTGTCGTCCGAGCCAGGCCGGGGCGGGATCTGGGCCAGGGATCAGCTGCGTGACGGCCATGCGGCCGTCGCCGTAGCCACCGGCGGCGCCCGCCCGGCCGTGCTCATCGACGGCACTCAGCTGTTCGAAGCCCGGGCCGCGCTGGCAGCACTGGCCGTCCTCGGGCAGGGCAAAAGCGCCGCGGGCGCGGCCGCTTCCGGAGCCGCCGGTCCCGGAGCCGCCGGCGGCGCGGCACTTCCGACCCCGCGGATCACCATTCTCTACAACCCGAAGCTCACCACGTCGGACATCATGATTCCCGGCCTGGCGGGCGTGGTGCTGGTTTTCATCGGGACGATCATCACCAGCCTGGGGGTGGTCAGGGAACGGCAGTCCGGAACGCTGGAGCAGCTGGCGGTGATGCCGTTGCGCCCGCGGGATGTGTTCCTCGGCAAGATCGTCCCGTACTTCGTCGTTGCCGCCATCGACCTGGCGATCGTGCTCGCCGTCGGGATCGTGGTCTTCGGGGTGCCGTTCCGTGGCTCGGCCGCCGTCTTCGGCCTCGGGGCGCTGCTGTTCGTGTTCGTGACCCTCGGCACCGGAGTGCTGATCTCCAGCGTCTCGCAGAACCAGGGCCAGGCAATCCAGCTCGCGGTGATGGTCATGCTGCCCCAGGTACTGTTGTCCGGGCTGATCTTCCCCTTGACCTCGATTGTCTCCGGGGTCCGCTGGATCTCCTATCTGCTGCCGCTCACTTACTTCAACGAGATATCCCGCGGCGTGATGCTGAAGGCCGAGCCGATCGGCCCCCTCTGGCAGCCATTCCTCTTCCTCGCCCTGCTCGGCGCTGTCGTGGTGACGCTGGCGACGCTCCGGTTCCGCGCCTACCTCGCGCCCGCGCGGGCGCGAGGTAGGCGCCGATCGGCCGGGACCGGCACAGCGCCCGGTGCGCCGGGGCCTGGCCGACCGCGCGAAGCCCTCAGCCTGCCGGGCGCCGGGGAAGGGGCATGACCGGCACTGCCCCGGCGCCCGTGCCGGGCGCCGGGGCGGCGCACATCGATGCGGGCTGGGGCGCGGCGGGGATTTCCGTTTCGTATGACCGGAAGCAAGCTCTTGACCACGTGTCACTGTGGGCGCTCGGCGGCCAGGTAACGGCGGTAGTCGGCGGAGATGGCGCGGGGAAGACCACGCTGCTGCGGTGCCTTGCCGGGGCGCTCGCGCCCGACAGCGGGCAGGTGCAGGTCCCGGCCGCCAGCAGAATCGGCTACCTGTCCGCGGGCTCGGGCACTTATCCCGATCTGACTGTCAGCGAGAACCTGGCCTTCCGCGCAACTGCCTACGGCCTGCCCCAGGCCGTCGCTCGCGAGCGGTCGGCGGAGTTGCTGGATCGCGCGGGCCTGGCGGCCGCCCGCGACCAGCTCGTCGGCCAGCTGTCCGGCGGGATGCGCCAGAAGCTCGGCGTGATCGCGGCCATGCTGCACCAGCCGGACCTGCTCGTGCTGGACGAGCCCACCACCGGCGTGGATCCGGTCAGCCGGTCGGGCCTGTGGTGGCTGATTGCCCGCGCCGCCGCGGCTGGCGCCGCGGTCGTGCTCGCCACGACTTACCTGGACGAGGCGCAGCGCGCCGCATCGGTCCTGGTGCTGGACGGCGGGCAGCAGCTGGCGGCCGGAACCCCGGCGGAGATCACCGCCGCCATGCCCGGCTCGGTGCTGGCCGCGAAAGCGCGCCCTGCGGGAGCGGCCGGCCAGCGGGCCTGGCGGTGCGCCGGCCGCTGGCGGGTCTGGAATCCGGCGGATGCAGGCGGGGATGCGGCCGATGTGATCTCACCGGACCTGCAGGATGCGGTGACGGTCGCCGCACTGGCCCGCGAGCTGGTGCGGGCGGGACACGAGACCGACAGCTCGCGCGCTGACGGCGCGGCTGCCGCAGGCCCCGGCCCCGGCCCCGGCACGGACGCTGCTGCGCGGCCGGCCACGGATGCGGGTCCGGCCCCGAGCACTGCTGCGAGGTCGGCGGCCGGGCCGCTGGCCCAGTGCGTCGCAGTCAGCCGTCAGTTCGGCCAGTTCACCGCCGTGCGGGGGGTCAACCTCCAGGTAAGTGCCGGCGAGATCGTTGGCCTGCTCGGCGCGAACGGCGCCGGCAAGACCACGGTGATCCGGATGCTGCTCGGCCTGCTCGCGACGTCGGACGGCGAGGTCGCCCTGTTCGGCCAGCCGCCGTCGCGCGGTACCCGTCGGCGCATCGGCTATCTGCCGCAGGGCCTGGGCCTGTACTCCGACCTGACTGCCGCCGAGAACCTGGAGTTCTCCGCCGCGGTATTCGGCGGCCGGCCAGCTGCACTGACCGGGCAGCTTCGCGCCGTGGGGAGCGCTCCGGTCGGCATGCTGCCACTGGGCCTGCAGCGGCGGGTGGCCTTCACCGAAGCGCTGTCCCACCATCCCGACCTGCTGATCCTGGACGAGCCGACGTCAGGCGTGGACCCGCTCGGGCGCGCGCGCCTGTGGGACACCATCCGGGCGACGGCCGACGACGGCGCCGGCGTGCTGGTGACGACCCACTACATGGAGGAGGCGGGGGAGTGCGGACGCCTGGTGATCATGGCTGACGGCAGCGTGGTGGCCGAGGGCACCGCCGGGGAGATCATCGGTGCTGCCCGGGTGACGGTCGTCGAGCCGTCCTCGTGGGCGGGCGCGTTCGGCAAGCTGGAGGAGGCAGGGCTGCCGGTGGCGCTGGCCGGGCGGACGCTGCGGGTGCCGGGGGCGGACGCTGACACGGTCCGGCGCGCCCTCGGCGATAGCCCGGCCCGGCTGTATTCCGCGCCCGCGACGCTGGAGGAGCGGTTCTTCGAGCTGGCGCTGCCGGCCGCCGCCACCGAAAGGGCCCCGGCGTGAGTGGCTCCGGCTCGGGCAACGGGGGC
>CABEAR010000602.1_pt1 | contig 11550 bp, 17 predicted proteins | sample 3422041 | NCBI WGS metagenome assembly CABEAR01 (sample SAMEA5534326, study PRJEB31848) | metagenome | biome: tundra; feature: field; material: soil | place: USA | collected 2013-05 | depth 0.15 m | reverse complement strand
CTAGCCGCGTGATCAGGAGGAACACCAACCGCAGGCACATGATAGGTGATCATCATGGGCGGAGCGCCGGGTGAGCAACTCTGCTGGTCAGAGCCGTGGATGCGATTCTCGGCACGCACAGGTAAAGAACTTGGCCCCGTTCGCCTGCAGGTTGCTCACCCTGGCTATCTCCTTCTGGGTCACGGCCCCGTACATGGCTCGTCGGATCCGGGACACCGGCGTTCCCTCCCGGCGACGGCGCCCATCGCTCGTTCGACGTCCGCGACAGATCAGGGACCGAAGACCTGACCAGCCTCCGGCTCAGGCCGCGGTGAGGACCCGGGTGTGAAGTACCTCGTGCTGATGTACAGCGACCCTGCACGCACACGAGCCATGTCGAGAGCCGAACTCCATGCCATCGCCCGCAGCGTCGCCGAGATTGAGCGCTGGATCCCGCTGGCCGAGCTGGAGCGGGACACGTTAGGCCTGGCAGCCTGACGACGGCGGCCTAAACCCGTCTCGGCGCTGACACCCGGCCAGTTAGCTGACGAGATCGAGCGATGTTACCGCCCAGGCTGGCGCGAGCTGATGACCGGACACATTGAGCCATCGCGCGTTGCCGGGAAGTAGCAGGGTGGGCACACGGGTCCTCGGGACCGTGAACGAGTCACCTGGGTGGAAGGTCTCGCCGTCCTCGTTTCAGCCGCTACGGACGGTGGGTGGCGGGCACGATGGACTGCGCGTGGTTGAACACGTTGCGCGGGTCCCACCGGGCCTTGACTGCCTGCAGGGCGGGATAGCTGTCCTTGTAGTAGAGGGTGGGCCAGCTGGGCCCCAGGTCCACATCGGGATAGTTGATGAAGCAGCCGTCGGTGACGTGGTTGGACACCGGAACGCCGCCGGTGGCCGAGTACACGCTGGTGTAGAAGCCGTTGATCCAGCGCAGGTTGACCTCATCATCCTCGGGCTGCGCCCAGTACGTCTGGTACTGCAGCTTCATGATCGACGACCGCTGCGCCACGGCCGTGGCGTCCGGTGCCAGCGCGTTGACCCGGCACCCGTAGGAGTCGACCTGCAGCAGTGCCTGCGGATTGGTGTAGTGGGCGTCGGTCAGCGCGCTGTGGATGGCCTGGATCTGGTCCTCGGGGAATGGCGCCTTCATGTACGCGGACTTGTACTTGCCGCGCTGGTTCTTCCCTGACCCGTTCAGCCACTGGGTGGCCTGGAGCCAGGGCAGTGAGGTGATCGTCGTTGATCCGCCGGGAACGCCCGCGTTGATCTGCGCGAGGAACGTTTCCAGCAGGCCGATCGCGGGCCCGGCCACCTGGGTGGTCATCGTGATTTTCCCCGCCGATTGATGGAACGCGTGGAGCAGCCCGAATAGGCCCGCGTACGGGCTCGACGGAGAGCTGTGGGCCTGCATGAAGCGCCCGTAGTTGCGCAATAGCGTGGCAAAGTCCGCAGCAGTCAGGCCGGACCACGGCCACGTCGTGATGGCGACTCGCACCTGCTCGGGAGGGCTCGGCAGCCCGGTGAAGTAGTACGCGGTGACGATGCCGAAGTTGCCCCCGCCGCCACCGGCGTGCGCCCACAGCAGCCGCCCGGTCTCGGGGTCGCCTTTGCTGGCCCGCACCAGCCGGGCCCGGCCGTGCCGGCCGACGCAGACAACGTCCACGGCGGTCAGGTAGTCGCTGGTCAGGCCGTGCAGCCTGGACAGGAGCCCGTACCCGCCGCCCACGATGTGGCCGCCCACCCCGACTGAGTAACAGGACCCGCCGGGCAGGGTGAGGTTGTAGTCCTTGAAGAGCGTCTCGTACACGTTCCATAGCGTGGCGCCGGCCTCCACGCAGACCCGGCCGGCCGGGTTCAGGTACACGCCCTGCATCCCGCCCATGTCGATGATGACGCCGCCGTGATTCCCGGACGAGAAGTTCTCGTAACAGTGGCCGCCCCCGCGCACGGTAATGCGCAGGCCAGCGTCGTGGGCTCGCTGGACGGCCTGGACCGTCTGGCGGGCGTTCTCGACTACCTGGATGTAGGCGGGGGAGCCGACCCAGCGCCGGTTGAAGCCCATCCGCATGGTGGCGTACCGGGGGTCGGCGGGGTAGATCGGTGGCAGGCCGCGGGTAGCGGGCGGCGCGGCCGTGGTCACGGCCGAAGGGCTGTGCCCCGGCCGGGGCAGGCTGAGCGTTCCGGCGCCGGCCAGGAGGCCTCCGCCGACGGAGAGAAACCTCCGCCGCCCTACGCCGGGATTGGTCTCACCGTCGGGTCCGGGTCCTTGGTCGGGCGTCTTCATCCCTGCCGCTCCCTTCGTGATGGAGTCAGCGCACTGATCTCGTCCCGCATTTGGCCATGGCGCTTGTTAGTGGCAATTCAGTGAGTTAATGAACCGGCCACCTTAAATACGACAAAGCCGACCCTCTATGCGGCGGCGAGATCCCCTGCTGAAGCACGTCCGATTATCGTCTCGGGGTGGCCGCGAGCAGTATTCAACGGGCCGGAAATGAAATAGGGCCAGCCTGTGCGGGGTAAGGAAATAGCACGTTACTTCGCACGTTCACGAAGGCAGGTAACCGGGTCTTCGAAGTTAGCCGGGATGGCGCTACGGCGTGACTACTGTGCGCGACCGATGGTGGTTACCGGGCGCGCGTGGCTTTCGGGGAGTCGCGGGCCAGGCGGATGAGTGTCGCCGGTGCGCGCACGGTTCGCTGAGATCAGGCGGTGACTGGCGTGCCGCCGTGATCAAGACGCCCGCGATCCCTAAGCTTGAGATTTGACCTCGCTGTCCGGCCTGACCGAGATCACTGATCTTGTCCGGCGTGTCGCCGTGGCATGAGATGGCCACCGCGTGATCATCTTTGGGTTCCTTCCACAGATCCCGGAGACGAGGGCGGTGGCCGTGCCGCTGACCCGCGAGGCGTACGCTCTGGACCTGCGCCAGTTCGCCGCCTGGTGCCGCCAGCATCAGGTCTGGCTGTTCGGCGCCCGCCGTTCCGACATCGAATGCTTCGCCCGCGACCTGGAATCCAGGGCCGCGCGCGTGCCACAGTGACCCGTCGGCTGTGCACGATTGCGGGGTTCTACCGCTACGCCGTCGAAGAGGAATTGCTCGACCATTCACCGGCGGTGCATGTCCGCCGGCCGCGGCTGGACTATGAGTCGCATGCGACCGGGCTGGACCGCAACGAGGTCGGTGCGCTGCTAGTCGCGGCCGGGCTCGGCAACGCCGCAGAGCATGCCCTGATCTCGCTGCTCGCCCTCAACGGGCTCCGCGTGTCGGAGGCCACCAGCGCCGATATCGAGGCCATGGGCCTGGAACGCGGCCACCGCACACTGACCATCACTAGGAAGGGCGGCAAAGTCGTCACCATCCCGCTCGCACCCCGCACGGCCAGAGCGATCGACCTGGCCGTCGGCGAGCGGTGCGAAGGCCCGATCTTCCTCACGGCCGAGGGCCGTCGGCTGGACCGGCACGGCGCCGGGCGGATGGTCCGCCGGATCGCTCGCAGAGCGGGAATCACCAAGAACGTCGGGCCGCACACCTTGCGGCATGCGTTCATTACCGCTTCCCTCGACGTCGGCGTGCCGCTGCGGGATGTGCAGGAAGCCGCGTCGCACGCCGACCCGCGCACCACCATGCGGTATGACCGGGCCCGGGCCTCGCTGGACCGGCACGCCACTTATATCGTCGCCGCCTTCATCGCCGGCGCCGCGCGCTAGCCGGGGTGCAGCCGCCTGGCCGTTCCAGAGGCGGCCAGGCGCATCCGGCGGGCAAGGATGGTGTCCTACCGTTGTGCTACCGTTATCGCATGGCTGTGCGCAAGAAGCGTTCCATCTCCATGCCGCCCGATCTCGATGCCGAGATCGCCGCGGCTGCGGCGGAGGCGGGCCTCAGCTACAGCGCGTGGCTGGCTGACACCGCCCGGAAGGAGTTCGCCATCCGTGCGGGCCTGGCCGCGGTCAGCCAGTTCGAGCAGGAAAACGGTGCCTTCACTGCGGAGGAGATAGCCGACGCTGACGCCTGGGCCGCCCGGGCGATCGAGCGGTCCGGCCACGCCCGAACCGGCGCCGGGCGGCGGAGCGCCTGATGGGCGTCACCTACGCCACCGGCGCGCTCATCGCGGCCGATCGTGGCGAGCGGCGAATGTGGGCGCGGCACCGCGCCTTGCTCAGCCGCCGCGAAGTCCCAACCGTGCCCGCGCCAGTGGTAGCCCAGTCCTGGCGCGGGTCAGCGCGGCAGGTCCAGCTTGCCCGGCTGCTCGCTGGCTGCGACGTCGAAGCTCTCGATGACGGTCAAGCGCGCGCGGTCGGCGCGTTAGCCGCACGGGCCACCACCACCGACATCGTCGATGCATGCGTGGTCGAGGGAGCCCTGCGCCGCCATGATCTCATCGTCAGCTCCGACCTTGACGACCTGCAGTCAATCGCCTCCGCCACAGGCCACCGGCTTGAAATCGATCACCCATGACCTGGTAGCACAACTCTCCGCTCACGCGCACTCGCAGCAAGCGCGAACCGCCTAATCTGGCGCGCTGGTCGGCTTATTCGTTCGAGGACCCACGTAGCACCGAACTGGATGATCGGGACGCTCTCGCCAGTCAAACGTCTTCGTCAGGGGATCCCCGTGCTGAGACAATGCCTGAGCGCTGGTCCCGATTGGAAGGCGTGCCCGGCAGGAGACCAATAGCACCCCAGCGTCCGGCGCTCAGTTCGGCACTGTGATCCCGTTGAGTAGCCAGCGCAAGCCGCTGTTGAAGTTCTCCGCGAGCTCCCTGGCGGACGGCTCTTGCTGATCGTCGGGCATCAGCGGCGTCTGCGTGGCGAAAGTGGTGAACCCGATCGTGTAGACGATGAGGACACGGAGCGCCTCGCGTGCTCGGGGCCCGGCCACGCCCTGGCGTGCGAGAAGGGCGAGAACGATCTCGCCGAGGCGTTGCGCATTGGGGCCCCGCGCGCCTCGGCGGGCAAGGTAGAGCGGCACGAGGTCAGCATGCGCGAGCAGGACGTCGTGGGTCGAGGCCATGAGCGCGTGCAGGCCCGTGTTCGGGTTCTGGACGCCTGCAGCAGGTGCCTGCACCTCGCTGAGCACGTCGTCGAGCACGTCGTCGATGAGGGCGGTCTTGCTCTCGACATGGCTGTACAGCGCGTTGGGGCTCACGTCGAGGCGCAGGGCGAGGCTGCGCATGGTCAGCGCCTCGGGCCCGTGCTCGGCGAGCAGCTCGCGTGCGGCGGCGAGTACGCGTGCGTGGGTGAGGCCGGCACGCTGGCCGGGACTTCGAAGGTGCTGCACTTTGATTACTGTACAGTGTCCAGCTAAGCTGTACAGTGTCCAGTTAACGAAACTAGGAGGCTCCGATGACCAAGATCGCCCTGTACCATTCCGTCCTCGGCGTCCGCCCCGGCGTGATTGACGCTGCGGAGCGTCTGCGTTCCGCGGGACACGTCGTCGACCAGTACGACGGCCGGGTCTTCGATGACTACGAGAAGGCCTCCGCATTCGCAGAGGACGTTGGCTATCCCGTCCTCATGGAACGGGCCGTCGTCGGCGTCGAGCACCTCGCCGACGGCTTCATTGCCGCCGGCTTCTCCAACGGCGGCGGGATGTCCGGCCGGGTCGTGATCGGGATGGATCCGCACAAGCGGTCGTCACGATCGAGGTGATGAGCGCCGACGAGACGGTGCTCGGGGGTGGCCGGTTCGGCACCGATGAGGCCGGGTTAGCCGCGATGGCCGATTACGTCAACTGGCTTCGGCCGACGGTCGAAGATCGGGTGTGGGCGGTCGAGGGCTGCAACTGGATCGGCCACAAGTCGCGGTGCGGCTGCTTGCTGCTGGCGAGCAGGTGATCGATGTGCCGCCGAAGCTGTCGGCGCGGGCGCGGGTCTTCGCGACCGGCCAGGGCCGCAAGACCGACGCCACCGATGCGCATTCGGTGGCGTTGGTCGGGACCCGGATGGCCGGCCTGCGACCGGTCGTGGACGACGAGCAGCTCGCGGTGCTTCGGGTGCTGGTCGACCGCCGTCGGTCCCTGGGTGAGGACCACACCCGGATGATCTCCCAGCTGCACCATCTGCTCCTGGAGCTGATCCCCGGCGGCGCGAAGAAGGACCTGACGGCCGCGCAGGCCACCCGATGCGGCACGATTCGGAAACGTCTCAGCCATAACCCCGACGCGCGTCCACACGACGGGCAGCGAGCACGCCGAAGGCTGCAGCGGCCAGAGCGGCTACCCCGCCGATGAGGACTGGGGCGCGGACGCCGACCGCGTCGGCGATCGCCCCGAGGATTGGTCCGCCGATCGGTGCGGTGCCGACAAGGAGAACGGTTTGCAGAGCGAGCACCCGCCCGATCATGTGCGGTTCCGTTCGGAGCTGGGCAATGGACGTCGTCGCCGTCATGTAGGCGACACTGGCAGCGCCAACCAGGGTCGCCACCAAGAAGGCGAGGGCGACGCTGGGGACGGCTGAGAGGACAAGCATGGCCGCCCCGAGCCCCGCGGCACCGACCGCCACCGTCCGAATGCTGACGGTGGAACGCCTGGCGACGAGCAGCGCCCCGACCAGGCCGCCTGCGCTGAAGGCCGAGTAGACGAGGGTGTATGTGCCATTGCCGCCGTGGAGTCCCTTCTCGACGAAGAGGGGGAATACGACCGCGAAGTTGTAGCTCAAAATTCCGATGAGCAGGAGCATGACAAAGGTGATCCAGAGATCTGGCACGCCGAAGATGTACTTGAGTCCGGCCCGGACCTGTCCGGCCCCACGAGGCGTCACCGGCAGCCGGTGCAGCTCGGCCGAGCGCATCATGGCGAGTGCGGTGAGGACCGCCGCGTAGGATGCAGCGTCAGCCGTGAAGCACCACCCGTAGCCGACCGTCACGATGAGCAGGCCGGCGAAGGCGGGTCCCGCGATGCGAGCCATGCTGTTCATGGCGCTGTAGAGCGTCACGGCGTTGGGTATCTCGTCGGTCGGCACCATCTCGTTGACGAACGACCGCCGGACCGGGTTGTCCAACGCCAGCAAAGTACCTCCTGCCACGGCGATGCCGTAGAACGCGGCGAGCGGTGCGTTGTGCATGAATGCCAGCGCCGCGAGCGCCAACGATTCGCACATCTCGAGCGCCTGCGTGACATAGAGGAGGTTGCGCTTACTTGTTCGATCGACGATCACACCTGCCCAGGCAGACAGCAGCAGGATCGGGCCGTACTGGCACGCCACCAGCAAGCCAAGAGCCACGCCGCTTCCGGTGCGGTGCAGGATGAGGAGGGTCAGAGCAACATTGGTGAGCCAGTTGCCGGTCTGGGAGATGGTTTGGCCGATGAAGAACAGGCGGAAGTTCCGCCACCGGAGGGACGACAGAGTGCGCTGGACGAAACTGGGCCCCTGGGCAAGGCTGTCGTCGTCCACCGGATCAGGCTCTGCAGGCTGAGAGGATCACGGTGATCTCAGCCGCTGACAACGTTCGTAATCGCCGGTCAGCCGACCTCTGGCGATCACCGGTGCGGAGAGGGAGTTGAGAAGGGTGCGGGGCCTAACTCGATCAAGTCTCGCCGCATCAGGGGTGGTGCTGACTGCGCTTGAGAGGGCGAAGACTTGGAATGTGTAGCGATGTGGCCCGTGGCCCTTGATCGGCTCGGGTCCGTGGTATCCCCGACTTATGGTGGATCGCAGGATCCGTACCCCGGCGGCGGGCGCTTTTGCCGACAGCGCGCCTGGGGGTAGGTGATGGGGCGAGTCGAGCCGGGACGGATCGATGAGCACCAGGCAGTGCACGGCTGGCTTGGATGTGGGGACGTCGAGGTCCTCGACCACGAGCACCAGCTCTGTCGTCTCGGGTGGCGGCGGGCTCCAGCTCAGATCGGGGGACAGGTTATTTCCGCCAACCCGCTTACCGGCATGCTCTTGCGGGATCGACTGTCCTTCCCCGAAGTCTTCGCTCGTCACGATGAGTAGTTCTGGTCCCTGCAGGTTCGGACGGTTCCACGCCGAATGGATATCTCTGCCTCTGCGGTTCTTGAGGAGCGTTCCGAGGAGCGTTATTTCGTCCTCCCCAGCATGTCGAGGATCTCGGCGGTCGTGGTGGTCTCGCCGAGCTTGGGAAAGATGCGTTCGATGCTGTCGGCGTGGGCATCGGGATCGGTGTCGGTCATAGCGTCGATTGCCAAGACGACGTGATAGCCGTGGTCGTACGCGGAGCGGGCAGTGGACTCGACGCCTGAGGTGGTCGAGATGCCGGTCAGCACCACCTGGGTGACGCCAAGGCCGCGTAGATGAGCGTCGAGCCCAGTGTCGTGGAAGGCGCTCCGCCGCTGCTTGGTGACGAGGTGGTCGTCCGGTTGCACATCGAGTTCGTCGACAAGGTCGGCCCAGTCGGGAGAGCTGATGATCTCGGGCGGGCGGGTCCGATCGGTACGCCCTGGTGCTCCACCGGTCACGTTGACCAGCACGACGGGGAGAGCCTGGCGGCGGAACGCGTCGGCCAGGCTGGCAGAACGCTCGACAATCTCTCCGGTGGGACGGACCGTGGGCGCATCGACGATTCCCTTTTGCAAGTCGATCACGATGAGTGCGGGCTTGGGGTCCAAAGTCGTCAGTGCCATCGTCTTCCTCTTTCCTGTAGGCATCGCGGTCACAGGCTCTGCGCCAGCCGCTCAATCAGGGGCGCGGCCACCATCAACTGTCGAAGCTCAGCAGGGCTAAACCCGGTCGAGAGGGCCCTTGCCAGCTGCTCGGCCCGGGCGGTGTGCTTGTCGCCCAGCATTCGTGTGCCGGACTTGGTGATCGAAAGAACGGAACGGCGCCCGTCGCTCGGATGGGAATGTCGCTCAACGAGGCCACGTGCCTCGAGCGCCCTCAGCGTCGTTCCCATCGACTGCACGCTGATCTGCTCGGCCTTGGCCAACTCGGTCACCGAGGTCGGACCGCTTCGATCCAATCGCTTGAGGGCCGAGGCCTCCGGCAAGCTCAGGTCGCCGTGAGCTTGCATCTGACGAAGCTGTCGAATGCACAAGCCGATGCTCATCTGCAGAGCCGCAGCAACGCCATCGACTCCTGGATCCTGAGACATCTACCAAGACTAGCCTTGGTAGGTATAACTAGCAAGCTCAGCCTTTTTATCTATGGCCTCGCAGGCGAGACGGTCTAAATCGAGGTCTCGTCTGGTGGCGTGGGTCGTCTCCTGGGCGCGGGGCGGACGGCGGTGAGACGAATGTTCGTAGTGGCGAAGATGATGGCGGTGACGGCAGAGAGGGCCGTGCCGGCGGAGAGTCAGCCCAGGTCAGGCGACACTGTCATCTGACTTACTTCGCTTGTGACTCATCGGCTCCAAGCGACGGATCTGGCATGCGGTAGGTGTCCCATAATGCGCGTCGTTGACCGTGCTGCGGGTGGGCGATGGTCGCCTCGCAGGCGAGCGACTCGCGCCGGGAACCCCGATCCGCTTGGTAGATGACCTGGTGTACTCCGGTGAGACCTTGTGCGCAGCCGTTGATGCCTTGCGTCGAGTCGATCTCCCTTGCACGTCCGCTTCCGCAATCCTTTGGACCCGCCGAGCGGAGGCATCGGAAGTCCAACGGGCTGCTGCGGGAGTACTTCCCGAAAGGCACGGATATCACCGGCGACATCAGCTACCTGAATACGGTGGCGGACGAGATTAATGGCCGACCCCGTGCTATCCTTCAATTCAGGACACCAGCAGAAGTGTTCGCAGAGCTGCTCCTCGCTGATAAGCCCGAGGATAACCTCAGCTCAATTGCTTCCACCGGTTGAGACCAGCGGGGCTTAGCCGTTGCTGCGACTTCTTGTCAAAGTAAACGATAAGTGCGGGTTGCGGGCATGGTTATGCCCCGGCATTCCTGGGGGAATGGCCGGGGCGAAGGGATTCTTAGAAGTCTTGCCTGCAGGAATGTCTTCTTCTGAACCTCAGGCAGTCCTAGATCAGCAAGCAGGAAATCATCGTCTGGATAATTAAACCGATGAGTCGCGGCCACAACCTGATTATTGTCCACACACAAGAGAGGCCTCAGTCCTGCGCGACTAAACCCAAGTTTAAAGCCGCCCGCACCGGAGAAGAGGATCGATATGTTTCCTGCGCCGCAGGATCTGTGTCTGTGGTCCGGTGTGACTGCGGCCAGCACGAGCGCCGCCATCCCGCTGGCGGCTGTGGCACCGGGCACGCCGATGGAGACAAGGCCCTGGGCCCCCGGTCTGTGTGCGATTCCTCCGCCGGATGAGTGAGGGGGCCCGCCCGGCTCGGGAATGCCGTAGTCATCGAGCTACGGGCTCCCGCCGCCCGGTGTCAATGCCCGGCAATAATGCATGGCAAAAGCATAATCGGCGGGACGAAAGCCCTGGTGACACGGGGGGCGGCTCCGGTAGCGTGGCCGACGAGCCCTGACGGGGGAACACCGAACGGAAGGAAGCAGGCATGCGGAAATGCTGGAGGGCGCTGATCCTGGGCGTGGCGGCCCTCGGCGTCCTGTTCAGCGCGATGGCCGTGACCGGCACGGCGGGCGCGGCCACCACCTCCCATCAATCGTCGGGGTGCCACCGGTCCTACGGCAAGGGGTACTGGTGGCGGGACCATGGCGTCAAATCCGCGCGGCGGGTTGCGCCAGCTCCACCGGTAACTACGCAGGTGCCGGTGCTGCCACCTCCACCGGTAACTACGCAGGTGCCGGTGCTGCCACACTCCGGCGAACCTGTGGGTTTTGACCTAACGGCACTAGTCGCCGTGTAGCTCAGGCCTAAGCCAGCGGTAGTCAGGACGTTGCCATCATCGATCGTAACGCCATCGGCGGGCCCGGCATGATGCGTAGCCAGCTCAATAGCATCGGGCTCAAGACCGCCTAAAAGGTTGCGCGAGAGGGCGACCTGCGCGGCACTGTACTTGAGCACCTTGGCCTGGGCGTGCCACTTGGTCCGAGCCCCCGTCGAGAGGCGGGGGCTAAACCTTTCGTGTAGGATAGGCGGCAGTCTGTTAATAAGACGTGAGAACTTCGGCAGTACATATAAGAGACTTCATCGTGATGCACCATCGCCGGTCAAAGTAAGCGGGCTTGCCATCGGTAGTGCTCTCCGACCGCTTCCTGGCATGATTGACACATGGAGGCTTATTCAGGCAGTTGCATAGAAGTGCAGGGCTACTACGGCTGAGATGCTTTCGGGGAATGTTGCCAGGGGGCGGCGGTAGTCGGTGTGCGTGATCCCGTACCGCTTCAAAACCGGTCGCACGGTGTCTGGCCTGGGGTTTCATGAAGTCGGCTACGCGACCTGGTAGTACTCGTTGATCACGCCGCCGAGTACCTTCCGCCGCTGAACTGGCAGGTCAAGCAGGGCGCTGGCCTGGTTGTCCTGGTTGTCCTGGTCGGGTGGTCGCTGCTGGCGGGACTGGTGAGGCCGGTGCCGGTTGTAATGGTCGGCGTATTGGCCGAGGACCGACCGAAGGTGCCGTTCGTCGTAGATCAGCATCCGGTCAGTGCACTCGGCTCGTGCGGTGCGCACCCACCGCTCGGCATAACAGTTCGCGCGTGGGGTCTGCGGCGGAATCTTGACCGTCCTCAGGCCCTCGCTGGCG
>CABEAR010000581.1_pt1 | contig 11990 bp, 9 predicted proteins | sample 3422041 | NCBI WGS metagenome assembly CABEAR01 (sample SAMEA5534326, study PRJEB31848) | metagenome | biome: tundra; feature: field; material: soil | place: USA | collected 2013-05 | depth 0.15 m | reverse complement strand
CCCGAACTTCTCCCCGGCCTGCTGCTGGGTCCAGCCCGCCGCGATCAGCGTGCGGGCCCGGGCGACGGTGTCCTCATCCAGCGTCGCGGGGCGGCCGGACACCTTGACCACCGCGGCCGAGCCGCCCCGCCGGAACGCGGTACGCTGCCCGCCGGCCGGCCCCGGCCGCGACGTTGTGGCTGGCCAGGCCAGCCATGCGTGCGCAGCGTGAGGTCGGATGGCATCGCCTGGCGGCATTACCCGCGCGTAACTTCTCTGACCTAATAGCCGCCGGAAGGCTGCAATTGGCCCCTTGCGGCAGTACCCGAACGGGTGATTACATGGAAATTCGCGCAACTCCATGAAGGCCCGTAAATCGGCGCCTGGGGACTGCACTGATGTCAGCCGTGCCTGATCGGGGCGGCTCGGATGACAAGAAGGCGCGTTCCCCATTGTGCTGCACTCGCTGAGTTTGCGGCGCGGCAACAAGAAAATCGGAGGCCGTAGGATGCGCGGCCGGGATCGCGAAATCGCAGTGGTGCTCGACATGATCCGGGCAGCTCAGACAGGCCGTGGCGGCGTTCTGCTCGTCGAAGACGAGCCGGCAGTCGGCAAAAGCCCCCTGCTCCCGGAGTTCTCCGCCGCGTCAGCCGGGCATCTCAGCAGCGGCTCGACGGCCGGCGCACGGGCGCGCCCTGAGTTCATCGCGCCCGACGACCCGGAATGCGCCCGGATGGTCCTCGCGCCGCCGGACGACGATGCGACTGCCCAGCTCATCGCCGATGAGCTGAGTGCCGCGCCGGAGCAGGACCTGCTGGAGCTGGCCGTCGGCCCGGGCGGGGACCCGCTGCTGCTGGCCGAGCTGCTGGCGGGGCTGCCAGATGAGGGCGGGAGCCGGATCGGCGGCGGATCGGCCAGCCTGACGTCCGCGCAGCTGCCGCAGCGCCTGCGCACGGCCGCGCGCCGGTGGCTGGCCGCGCTCAGCCCGCGGACACGGCAGTTCCTGGCGGCAGGAGCCGTGCTGGGCCGCTCGCGCCAGCTCGGCAATGCTGCCGCGCTGCTCGGCGAGGCCCCTGCCGTGCTGCTGCCCAGGCGCCGGGCGGCGCTGGCGGCTGGTGCGGGCATGATCGCGTCGGTGCCGCAGACGGCCGCGAATCTGACCCTGCGGACGCTGACCGTGACGGGACTGGCAGACGAGACCCGCATCTTTCAGGCCGTGGCCGCAGTCGAGGCCCGCACCGCGGCCATGCGTCTCGCCGAGGCCGAGGATCTCGCCCGCGGCGCGCTGGCCGGGCCGATTCCTGCTGCCGCGGCGGCCCGGCTGCGCTGCTGCCTGTCGTCCATCCTGCTCCTGAGCGGTCAGCTGGCCGCCGCTGCCGCGCAGGCCGAGCAGGTCCTGAGCGAGCCCGGCCTGACCGCCCGGGTCCGTGACGAGGCCGAGTTTGCCCTGCTGCTCGGGCTCTGCGCCTCGGCGCAGGCCACCGAGCAGCTGCGGGCGCGGGCAGCGGCGATCCTGAGCGGGGGCGCTCACCGCGAGGCCGCGGCCGTCACCGGTGCGCTGCTGGCCGAGGCGGTGCTCGGCTGGCGCGACGGCCGGCTCTGCGCCGCCCTGGACCTCGCGCGCCAGGCCGTCCGCCAGGGCGCCGCCGGGGCGGCATCCGCCAGCCGGGAACTGCCCCGGCTGGTGCTCGCCAGCCTGCTCATCCCGGCCGGCTGCCTGGAGGAGGCCGCGGAGGTGATCAGCGCGCTCAGCGCGGGTACACCGGGCCCCGCCGGCCCCGGCCGGGGCGCCAGCACCGAGATCCTCCAGGCGCACCTGGCGCTCGCAGCCGGGGACAGCGCCGAGGCGGCGGCGCGGGCGCAGGCGGGACTCGGCCTGGCGGATGCGCAGGGAACCGGGCTGCTCAGCGTGCTCGGCATGTCGGTGCTGGCCACTGCCGCATTGCGGTCAGGTGACCTGCGCGCGGCAGCGCGGCACCTGCAGGGCTGCCAGGCACGTGCAGCAGCCCGCGGGCCAGGGCTTGAGGTCACGCGAGGCCTCCTGGTCGCGGCCCAGGTCGCCGAGGCCCGCGAGGACACTCAGACGGCGGCGCATCTGGCGGCCGACCTGATCGCCCTGGCGGGCCGCGACCGCAGCGTGCTGCTCGCTGACTGTGCCGCGCCAGCCTGGCTGGTCCGGTTCACGCTCGGCCGGCGGGACCGGGAGCACGCCGAGGCGGTCGCAGTGGCCGCGGATCAGCTGGCCGCCGCTAATCCGGGGCTTCCCGGCGTCGTGGCGGCTGCCGCGCACGCTCGCGGGCTGCTGAGCGGCGACGCGAACCTGCTCAGCCGCGCTGCCAGAGAGCACCCCGATCCGTGGGCGCGGGCGTCGGCGGCCGAGGACCTCGGCGTGCTGCACGCCGGGCACGATGAACTGGGCCGGGCCGCCCGCAGCTTCGAGGAGTCACTTGCGGGCTACGACCGGACCGGAGCGCAGCGCGACGCACTGCGGCTGCGGCTGCGGCTGCGCGGGCTCGGCATCCGGCAGCGGCACGTCGCGTACGCCGGCCGGCCCCGGCCGGGATGGGCGAGCCTGACCGACACCGAGCGCGCAGTCTCTGACCTGGTCGCCCACGGGCTGACGACCCAGAAGATTGCCGGCGAGATGCTCCTGAGCGCCGACGCCGTCGCGTTACACCTCAGACAGGTCTTCCGTAAGCTCGACATCAGTAACCGCGCCCAGCTGGCGCGGATCCGCGCCGAACGCAGCCATGCCGCAGACAGACAGCACGTTTCCTGACCGGGCCGCGAGGCCGGGCGGGCCCGCATGCCGGAGAGCAGGCAGCTACCGCTACCTGGCGGCCACCGGGTCCTGGGAGTGGTCGGACGGCATCTACGCCATCCACGGCTTCCGGCGCGGTGAGGTAGTGCCCACGACCGCGCTGCTGCTGGCGCACGTGTACTCGTGTGACCGGCGGGACGTGGCGAGACTGATCGCGGCCTGCCTGCAGGATGGCCAGATTTTCAGCTGCCTTTACCGGGTCACGGACGCCGCCGCGAAAAGGCGCTGGGTGCTGATCGCCGGGGAAGGGATCCTCGACGGCGGCGGGGCGGTGACCGGGCTCCGCGGCTACCTGGTCGATCTGACCGCGCAGCAGGCCAGCGTGCAGTCCCGGGAAACCGTGGCCACGATGCGCAAGGCCGCTGCCTCGCGGGCGACCATCGAGCAGGCTAAGGGCGCGCTGATGCTGGCGTACGGGCTGGATGCCGACGCGGCGTTTGCAATGCTCAGCTGGCAGTCGCAGCACGCGAACATCAAGCTGCGCGACCTGGCCGAGCGGCTGGTGACCGCGGTGGGCGGTGACGGGCACGTCCCGGCAGGCATCCGGCAGAGTCTCGACGAGATCGTGTACAGCCTGCCGGCCGCGCCGCAGGCCGCCCCGTCCGTCCCTGCCGCCGCGAGCAGCGACGCGGGCACGCTGGGCGCGGCGCAGGAGATCCTGGACGACGGCGCGGTCCTGCTCCGGGTCCGCGGCGAGATCGACATGGCGACCGGGCCTCGCCTCGACTCCTGCCTCGCCGCGGCAGCCGCGGCAGCCGCGGCGCCCGCGCCGGTGGTAGTGGACCTGTCCGGCGTGCAGCACCTCGGCTCGGTCGGGGTGGCACTGCTGACCTCCTACCACCGGCGGTGCCTGCTGGCCGGTACCCCGCTGCGGGTCGTCAGCGGATCCGGGCCGCCGGCCGGGGTGCTGTCGGTGACGCCGACCGGGCTGGACCTCTACCAGCGGCTGGCCGATGCGCTCGCGGCGATGCCGGCCGGAAGCCGGCCGCCCGCTGCGCCGTCCCCGAAGGGGCAGCGTCCCGATGGGGAATGAGGCGCCCGGCGTCGGGCCGGCCGGCCGGGACGGCCATGTGCTGCTGCTCTACAGCTCCGAGACCGAGCGGGCGGCGGCACTCGCCTCGTGGGTCCAGCGCGGCCTGGACAACCATGAGAAAGTGATCTGCACCGGGACCGACGCGCAGATATCGGCGTACTCGGTGCTTCAGCTGCTGACCGAGCATGGCATCGACGTGCCCGCGGCGACGGCGGAGGGACGGCTGGACGTGGTCGCGCTGGCGGAGTTCTACCCGCCCGGCGGGCAGGCCGGGGTCGTCGATCAGGCGCTGGCCGAGGGCTTCCGCGGGGTGCGGACAGCCGCGCAGGAGCGCGACGTGCTGACGTACCTGACGCACAGCTGCCTCGCCGAGCGGGAACGGGACCTCGAGCTGCTCTGCCAGGCCCGCCCGCTGTCGGCGCTGTGCCAGTACGAGCAGGACCCGGCCGCCGGCGGCCGGCTGGCGCGGATCCTCGAATCGCACCGGAACATCAGGCAGCTTCAGCTCACCAGTCTCGCCGTCAACGGCAGCGTCGCGCTGGCCGGGGAAGTCGACATCTCCAACGACAAGGTGCTGGAGCAGGCCCTGCGGACGGCAGCAAGCCGGGTGTCAGGCACGCTGCGACTGGACATGAGTCAGCTGGGATTTCTCGGCGCGGCCGGCTGCCGGGCGCTGGAGGCCGGCACCCGCCAGTTCCGCGACGGCGGCGGTCACGTGCTGCTGCTCGCGCCCGCGCCGCCGGTCGACCAGATCCTGCGGATCGCCGGGACGGACCAGCTCAGGCACATGGAAATAGTCAGGGGCGAACGGTGACGAACGCGGCAGCTGGCCACGTCCATGACGCGCTGTTCCACCAGTCCGGCGACGATCTGGCGGCCTGCGCCGCGCCCGTCCTGCGGGCCGCGCTGGCCGCGTCCGAGGCCGTCGTTCTCAGCTGCGCCGAGGCCAGCGCGCAGATACTGACGGCGGCACTCGGCGGAGACCCGCGTATCTCCTTCGTCGGGCGCTCGGGGGTGTTCCGGCGCGCCGCGGCGGCCATCTCCGCCTGCCAGCGGATCGCCGAGCAGCACCTGGCCGCCGGCGCCCGCCGGGTCGCTCTGGTCGGCGAGCTGGATTTCACCGCCGGCCAGCAGGACCGGACCCGGCGGGCGAGCTTCGAGGCCATCGCCAGCGCGGCGCTGGTCTCCCATCCGATCTGGAGCGTCTGCATCTACGGCACCCGGCAGCTGCCCCGCGAGGTGCTGGCGGCGGCCGGGCGCACCCACCCTTTCCTGATCACGCCGGCCTCGCGGCTGCGCAGCCCGCGCTATCTCGATCCCGCCCGGTTCCTGCGCCAGGCCCGGCGCAGCAGGCCTGATCCGCTCGAGGAAACCGCGCCCGTCATCGACGTGACCAGCCCGGCCGATCTGGCAGGCCTGCGGCGCGAGGTGCGCGCCGCGCTGGCCGGAACGGCCCGGCGGCCCGAAACGGTGCACGGCTTCGTGCTGGCCGTCAGCGAGGTCGTCACCAACGCGCTGACGCACGGGCGCCCCCCGGTGCGGGTGCGCGCGTGGACCACTGCCAGCCGGTCCGTGTGCACAGTCGCCGACCACGGCGACGGCTTCGCGGACCCGCTGGCCGGCTACCTCCCGGCCCGCCTCGCTGATCGGGGCCGCGGCGGGCTGGGGCTGTGGCTGGCCCGCCAGGGCTGCGACGACATCACCGCCGAACGCGAGCACGGCAGCTTTACCGTCCGCATCGTCACGCGGCACTGAACCGGGGGTGACCGCAGACATGAGTATCGATGCGCTGGGCAGGCCGAGACCGCCGGCATGGACCCTGCCGCCGGCCAGCGGCGCCCTCGGCCCGCTGATCGAGGCCCGCGACTGGGCGGCAACCCCGCTGGGCCCGCGCCAGGACTGGCCGCTGAGCCTGCGCACGGCCGTGGACATCTGCGTGGCGTCGCTGCTGCCGATGGTGATCTTCTGGGGACCGGACTACCGCCTGCTCTACAACGACGCCTGCGTGCCCATCCTGGGCAGCAGGCACCCGCGGTCGCTCGGCCGGCCCGGCCCGGAGTGCTGGCCGGAGATCTGGCCCGTCATCGGCCCGGTGCTGGCGCAGGTCCGCCAGAGCGGAGCTGCCACGGCCTGCGCCGACCAGCCGCTGATGCTGGAGCGGGCCGGCTACCGGGAGGAGGCCTGCTGCACCTTCTTCCTCAGCCCGATCCGAGGTCAGGGCGGCGAGACCGGCGGAGTATTCTGCGCCGTCACCGAGACGCCCGCGCGCGGGCTCGCCGGGCGCGGGCAGAGACCGGCGGAGCCGGGCCGAGCCAGCACCGCTTTCTTTTCGAATATCAGTCATGAGCTCGCCGCGCCCCTGGCGCTGATCATGGGACCGCTCGAGGAGCTGCGCACCGCCCTGCCCGCCGGCGCCGACCTGGCCGTCGCGGTGGAGCTGGAGGTCATGCACCGGGGCGGCCTGCGGCTGGGCAGGCTGGCCGATGCCCTGGCCGAATTCTCCCGGCTCGAGGCCGGCCGGGTGCAGGCCAGCTATGAGCCGGTGAATCTGGCCGCCGTGACGGCCGACCTCGCCGGCCTGTTCCGGGGCGCCGCCGAGAGAGCCGGCCTGGCTTACCAGCTGGACTGCCCGCCGCTGCCCGAGCCGGTCTGCGTGGACCGCGAGATGTGGGCGAAGGTGGTGCTGAACCTGCTCAGCAACGCGCTGAAGTTCACCTTCGACGGATCCGTCCGGGTGTCGGTGCACGCCGAGCCGGGGCAGGCGGTGCTGCGGGTAGCGGACACCGGCATCGGCGTCTGCGCCGGCGAGCTGCCCCGGCTGTTCGAGCGCTTCCACCGCATCGAGCAGCCGAGGTCGCGCTCCGGCGAGGGCGCCGGCATCGGGCTGGCGCTGGTCCGCGACCTCGTCGGGCTGCACGGCGGCAGCATCGCCGCGGCCAGCACCGTGGACACCGGCACCACCGTCACAGTCCGGCTCCCCTTCGGAACTGGCCACCTGCCCGCTGACCAGCTGGCCCCGGCCGCCGGCCGGGCTCCGGGCGCGGCAGCGGGCCCGGCGAGCGTGCCGGCGGCGGCGGCGCCCATCCTCCGGGAAGCCCTGAGCTGGCCCGCCGCAGCCGCTGACGCCGCCCCGCCAGGACCGCCGCACTCGGCACTGCCGGCCGGCCGGGGCCCGCGCGCCTCCGGGCGCAGCCAGATCCCCGTTGCCGACGACAACGCCGGCATGCGCGAGTACCTGAAGCGACGCGGCCGCGAGGCGGCATTCCGGCACGCGCTGATGCACTCCCTGCAGGAGGGCTTCTTCCTCGTGGCCGAGGACGGAGTCGTCACCGAGGTGAACGAGGCGTTCGGCGGCATCACCGGCTACGGGCCGGACGAGGCGCCCTACCCCCGGCCCTATCCGTGGGTGCCCGACGCCGACCGCGACCGGCAGAACTGGCAGCTGCACCAGCGGATCGTCGAGCAGGTGCTGCGCGAGGACGGCGGGCAGTACACCGCCCCGCTGCGGCACCGGGACGGCCGGCTGATCTGGGTGACGGCAACCGTCCGCGCCGTCCCGGCCGCCGAGGCCGACGGCAAGATGCTTGTCGGCACGCTGCGGGACGTAACCGCAGAGCGCGAAACGGCCGAGCGGGAGGCGGCCGTGTCCCGGCTGGCCGCGGAGCTGGCCGCGGCAACGGAGGTGGCCGAGGTGCTCAGCGCGGCGCTGGCCGAGCTGCGCCGGGCTTTCGGGGCGACGCGCGCGGTCGCGGCGGTATGGCGCTGGCACAGTCCGGTGCTGGTCGCCGGCCTGCCGCGGGCCAGCTGCTGGCTGGAGCTGGACGATCGCGCCAGGAATGGCCTGGAGCAGGCACGAAAATGGCCCGTGCCGCATGATCCCGTCGAGGCCGGCGATCCCGGCCAGGCGGCCAGCGTCGCGGCCAGGCTGGCAGTCGGTGACGCGGAGGCCGTCGTCTGGCTGGACCGCGGCACCAGCGGCCCGCTGGGCCGGCGGGACCGGGCGCTGTTTGGCCTGCTCTGCACCCACCTCGAGCAGGCGCTGGCCCGGGCCCTGCACTTCGAGCAGGCCCGGGATGTCGCGCTGGCCCTGCAGCACGCGATTCTCGGGCCGCTGGTCCTGCCCGCCGGGTTCGCCGTGCGCTACGTGCCGGCGGTGCGCCCGCTGGAGGTGGGCGGTGACTGGTACGACGTGGTGGCCCTGACCGGCGGCCGCATCGGCGTTGTCGTCGGCGACTGCGTCGGCCGGGGCCTGGAGGCCGCCGCGGTCATGGGCCAGCTGCGCAGCGCCTGCCGGGCGCTGCTGCTGCGCACCGAGGGGCCCGCACAGGTGCTCACCGACCTGGACACGTTCGCGCACCGGATCCCCGGCGCGGTGTGCACGACGGTGTTCTGCGCGATCATCGACGCTGTCTCGGCCACTATCTGCTACAGCAGTGCCGGGCACCCGCCTGCCATCCTGGCTCATGCCGGCATGGACGGCTACGCGCTGCTGGACCAGGCCATGTCAGTGCCGCTGGCCGTGCTGGTCGGCGAGGACCGGCCGGAAGCGACAGCGCGGCTGTGCCAGGGCGCGTCCCTGCTGCTGTATACCGACGGGCTGGTCGAGCGCCGCGGCGCCCGGCTGGACGACGGCATCGACCAGGCCGGGCGCCTGCTGCGCCGCTACCTCGGCTGCACGCCGGACGAGCTGGCCGACCGGGTCATGGCAGGCCTCGCGGCCGCCGGGGGAGAAGACGACGTCGCGGTGCTCATCTACCGCGTGCCGCCGCCGCCGCTGAGCCTGATCGTGCCGGCCGATCCCACCCGGCTGGCCGGGATGCGGCAGAGCCTGCAGCAGTGGCTGGACTCAGCCGGGGTGCCGCCCGCAAAAGCGGGCCAGGTGATCGTGTCGGTCAGCGAGGCGTGCGCCAACGCCATCGAGCATGCCTACGCCAGCGACTGCGCGCGCGAGGTGGAAGTCACCGCCCGGCTCGATGACCGGCGGGTGGAGATCGTCATTGCCGATACCAGCACGTGGAAGCCGTCGCAGCCGGGCCGGACAGACCGGGGCCGGGGACTGACCATGATGCGGTCCTTCATGGATGAGGTCCATGTCGATCCCGGTCCGTCCGGCAGCACCGTTCGGATGATCAAGGAATTCTGACGATGAGCAAGGCATTCCGCGCCCTTATTCACCACGGTGACGGCGCACAGGGCAGCCCCGTCGTCACGCTGGAGGGCGAGATCGACCTGCACACGGCAGGCCAGCTCGACGACGCGCTCCATGCCGCATCCGAGCGGCACGAGCGGATAACCGTCGACCTGTCCGCCGTGCAGTACCTCGACAGCGCCGCCGTCCGGGTGCTGTTCCTGCACGCGGCGCGGCTGAAGCTCGTCCTCGTGGTGCCGCAGGACAGCATCGTCTACCCGGTCGTCAGCGTCTGCGGGCTGGGCCGGGTCGCAACGGTGCGCACAGTGCGCGCGTGAAGCGCGGCCGCTTCATCGATGTGCCATCCGGCGGCCGGTTCGGCCGGCGGCGAGATGGTAGGCCAGCAGCAGGACGGCTGCCCCCGCGATGGCGGTGAGCCAGGTGGAGAGATTGAAGAACCCGTGCAGGGTGTGGATGTGAAAAAGCCTGGAGGCCACCCAGCCGCCGCCCAGCGCCCCGACGATGCCGATGAGGCAGGTGACGATAAGGCCCTCTGATCTCTTGCCGGGGATCAGCATGTTGGCGAGCAGTCCTGCGACGAGGCCGAGAACTATCCAGGCGATGATGCCCATAACTGGCTCCTTAGTCCGTGCGGTGTGAGCGGGTTAGCCGGGGGTTAGCCGGCCTGTGGGAGGCGGCCGTTTTTCACGCGCGGGACCGGGTCGCCGGGAACCTTTCCCGGACCGTTGTGTCAGCGGGTATCTCGCGGCCTTCGGAGCTTGTTCCCGGCGTCTGTGCTCATCGTACGATAGCAATTAAAAACTAGCAATAGTTTTCTAGAAAAGGCCATTTGAGGCGCGCTGGCCAAGGCGATGCGCGGGACAACGGGATTAGTTCTGCCTTCGAGGCATGTCGAACCCGCCGCCAGCTAGCGGCGGGCCGTCCCGGAGCGCGGGCAGCCACGAGAGCCTGCTCGGACAGGCTGTCGGGATGGGCCGTGAATTGTGGCCGGCGTATCAGCCGATTTCGCAGCGAGCGTCGCGGAGCTTCGAGGCCTGCTGCTGGGGACCGGCAGCGCAGAGGGATTCCTGGGTGAGCTGGCGGTGCTGGCGGCTCGCACCGTGGGAGACGGCGTCTCGTGCGGTATCACGATGCAGCCTGACGGGCTGCCGAGGACCGTGGCCAGCTCCGACGCCTTCGCCGCGCAGGCCGACGAGCTGCAGTATGCCCGGGATCAGGGACCGTGCCTGTCTGCGCTGCGCGGCGGAAACCTGATACGGGTCGATGATCTTGGCGGTGAGCGGCGGCGGGAGCGCTTCGCACCTGCGGCGCTCGCCCGCGGCGTGCGCTCATCGCTGTCACTGCCGCTGATCGCGGCGGGCAGGCCGATCGGGGCGTTCAGCTTGTACTCGCGGGCGGCCGGTTTCTTCGGTGCGGACCCGACGCGCCGGGCGGAGCGTTTCGCGCAAGATGCCTCCGGCGCTGCGGGGATCGCCGCACGGCCGGCGGTGCACGCGGCGATGACTGAGCAGCTGCGTGCGTCGCTGGCGTCGCGGGCGGTCATCGACCAGGCGACGGGCGTGCTCATGGCTCAGCGGCGCTGCACTCCGCAGCGGGCATTCGCGCTGTTGCGGACCGCGTCGCAGAATCGCAACGTCAGGCTGCGCGAGGTCGCCGCGCACCTCGTGCTCGGTGTCAGCGGCTGGCCGCCGCAGCGTCCGCCTTTCAGCCCGCCCGGCTGACCCGATAGCAGGCGGCCAGGCGCCGCCGGCGGCCGCGCAGTCACATGCGGTGCATCCGGGCGAACCTGCACCGTCACCCCCGACATCCACCCCGTCTGACATCTGTCAGGCTGGCCCGCGCGGCCGCAGTGCACGGCCGCGCCGGGCCCCTGCAAGGAGGAAGCACGATCGCCGCTACGACGGCTACGCCGACTCCGCGGGGATCCTGCGGACGGTCGGGCACGTCTATGGGCTCGGCCGCCTGGCAGCGGCGACGCGAGTCGGGAGCCGCGGACGTGTGTGCCTGCAGTCTCAGTTGCGCTGCGCCGGCGCGACGCCAGGCCGGCGCTCGAAACCCGGCGGTACGACGACGTCGTCGCGGGTCAGCTCGTGAACCGAGCCGTGCCCGAGACCGAGAACGGCCGCGTCTGCGCCGCCGCGCAGGATGTCGAGCACGTTCTCGACGCCGGCCTGCCCGCCCGCGGCAAGGCCCCGCAGATAGGCACGCCCGATCGTCACTGCGCGGGCGCCGAGGGCGATGGCCTTGACGACGTCGCCTTCCCGTCGCACGCCGCCGTCCACAACGACCTCGACCTGGTCACCCACGGCCTCGGCGATAGCGGGCAGGACCCTGATGGTCGCCGGGGTGCTGTCGAGGTTGCTGCCGCCATGATGGGACACCGAGACTGCGGTTGCGCCGATATCGGCGGCCCGCCTCGCGTCGCCGGCGCGAGTGATGCCCATGACCATGAACGGCCCGTCCCACTGCTCGCGCGGCCACTGCACGTCGTCTCAGGTCGGCAGGGGCGATTGCATCCACTGGCCGTACGCGCCGAAGAACGTCGGGGCCGGCTGGTCCGGGTCGTTCAGGTTAGGGACGGTCAGGTCGGGGAAGATCTTGCCGCTCTTGGGGAAGTCCAGCAGCCAGCGGGGACGGGCCAGGGTCTGCGGCGCGTACTGCACGGCTGTCTTGAGGTCGATCCTCTCGGGGATGGCCGGGCTGCCCCAGTCGCGGCCATTGGAGCACGACCAGTCGAGTGTGATGATGACCCCCACTGCGCCGGCCCTCCTGGCCCGCTCAGCGCGTGCCGCCATGTCGTCGCGAGTGCCGACCCAGCAGGACTGGAAAAACGTCTGCAGGCTGGCCGCGATGACCTCCTCCGGCGGCTTGCTGGCGAACGAGCTCAAGCCCATCGGGATACCGCGGGCGGCGGCGGCACGGGCGACCGGCACTGCACCGCCGGGATGCACGGCCTGGACCCCGGTAGGGGAGATGACCACCGCAAACGAGGCCGGCTGGCCCATCAC
>CABEAR010000566.1_pt1 | contig 12252 bp, 8 predicted proteins | sample 3422041 | NCBI WGS metagenome assembly CABEAR01 (sample SAMEA5534326, study PRJEB31848) | metagenome | biome: tundra; feature: field; material: soil | place: USA | collected 2013-05 | depth 0.15 m | reverse complement strand
CCCGGACACGATCGCCCGCGGGGTCCGGGAGGCCGAGGGCGAGGCGGAGCCCAGGGTGCGGGCACCGGGCGGGGGCCGCAGGAAGCTGGCCGAGACCGACGCGCTGCTGGCGGCGGAGCTGAAGAAGCTGGTCGATCCGGAGACGCGCGGGGATCCGATGTCGCCGCTGGTATGGACGACGAAGTCGACCCGGAACCTGGCCGGGGCGCTAACCGCGGCCGGGCATCCGGTGTCGGCCCGGACGGTGGCCCGGATGCTGGCCGGCCTGGGGTTCAGCCTGCAGGGCAACGCCAAGGTCGCCGGGGGATCCCGGCACGAGGACCGCGACGCCCAGTTCCGCTACCTCAACGACCAGGTGGCCGCGCACCTGGCGGCCGGGCAGCCCGTGGTGAGCATCGACGCCAAGAAGAAGGAGAACGTCGGGGACTTCAGGAACGGCGGGCGCGTGTACCAGCCGAAAGGGCAGTCCGAGCGGGTGAACGTGCACGACTTCATGGACAAGGAACTCGGCAAGGCGCTCCCCTACGGCATCTGCGACCTGTCCGCGAACACCGGCTGGGTGTCCGTCGGCACCGACCACGACACCTCAGCCTTTGCCGTGACCACCTTGCGGACCTGGCGGAACACGACCGGCAAGGCCCGCTACCCCGCGGCGGCCCGGCTGCTGATCTGCGCCGGCGGCGGCGGATCCAGCGGCTACCGCATCCGCGCCTGGAAGATCGGGCTCGCGCAGCTCGCCGCCGAGACCGGCCTGCAGATCACCGTCTGCCACCTGCCGCCGGGCACCAGCAAATGGAACAAAATCGAGCACCGGCTCTTCTCCCAGATCACCCTCAGCTGGCGCGGGCGGCCGCTCCGCACCCACCAGATCATCGTCGACCTGATCAGCAGCACCACCACCGCCACCGGGCTCACCGTCCGCTGCGTCCTGGACACCGGCGACTACCCGACCGGCATCAAGTACACCAGGAAGCAGGTCGACGCCCTGCCGATCACTTACCACGACTTCCACGGCGAATGGAACTATTGCGTGAGACCATCCGACACGCCGTAACGATCAGAAGTTATTTCTTCGCGAGTGCTTAGCTAGGCGCTAGGCCGCGGTGAGTTCAACCGTGACGTCCAAGACGCCCAGGTGAGCCGGGCTCGACGACATGCGCCCGGCGCCGGCGAGCAGCGCCCGTGATCCGCGGTTGCCTGCTCCGACGACCGTGCCCAGCCGCGGGACCGCCGCCGGGCGTCGCTCCATCAACGCCGAGACGAGTGCGGTGCCGACACCGCGTCCTTTCCAGCCGTCGGCGACGGTGACTGGGCTTCACCGAATAGCATCCTTCCTCGCGTTTTTCCCATTGCCAAAGATCAACCGTTATCCCCCTTTTGCTACCTCTGGATTTCGGCAATGTCACACATTTGTAAACACCTCCTCAGCGCCTCCGGGACACTTAGGCGCGCCCCGACCCGCTTTTTTGCATGCCGGGACATCAGCGCGGAATCTGCAGAGTTGTCGCTAGACACTGAGGAAGAATGTGTCTAGGCTTGAGCTAGAATAGTATGTATTTCACCCTCTCGCCCGAGGAACTTATGAGCGAGTCGTCGCACCGCGTCCCGGCCACCGCCCTCCTCCGCCTTAACGGGATCTCCGAGATCCGCGGCTTCTTCCGCACGAACACCGCACCGGTCTACTTCTTCGGGCCCACCGCGTTCAACCTGCTCGGTATCGATCGCTGGGTCCGCAACTTCAGCTACGTCGCCTACTTTGACTCCTGGGACGGTGGCCACCCGCGAGTGTTCAGCCCGAAGCACAAGCCGTACGTGAAGTTCGAGAGCAGCGAGGAGATCAACAACTACCTGCTCCGGGATCCGGAGGTGCAGGCCTTCATCGCCTCCCGCGGCGGCCGCCCGAAGGTGGCGATGCTGTTCTTTGACGAGGAGACAGAGCGGATCTGCGCAGAGCTGGGCTACGAGATGATCCTCCCGTCCGACGTGCTGCGCCGACGCCTGGACTCCAAGATCGTGACGACGGTGCTCGGCAACGAGGCCGGCGCGCTGAGCGTGCCGAACGTGCTCGTGGAGGTCAACTCGTGGGGCACGCTGATCCGTGTCGCCGTCGATGCGGGACTCGGCACCGACCTCGTCGTGCAGACCCCTTACGGCGACTCGGGGAAGACCACCTTCTTCGTCTCCTCGGAGTCAGATTGGGTTTCCCACGCCGACGACATCGTCGGCCAGCAGGCGAAGGTGATGAAGCGGATCAACAACCAGGCCGTGGCGGTGGAGGCCGTGCTGACCCGGCACGGGACGGTCGTCGGGCCGTTCATGACCGACCTCACGGGCTACCCCGAGCTCACCCCGTACAAGGGAGGGTGGTGCGGCAACGACCTGTTCCCCGAGGCGCTGTCGGATGAGCACCGTGCCAAGGCGATCGAACTCGTCCGGCGGCTCGGCGGCCGGCTCGGGCAGGAGGGTTACAAGGGCTTCTTCGAGGTCGACATCCTGGTCGACCTCGAAACCGACGAGGTCTACCTCGGTGAGCTGAACCCCCGCATTTCCGGCGCGTCGTCGATGACCAACGTCACTGCGGGCGCGTATGCCGACATCCCGCTCTTCCTCTTCCATCTGCTCGAGTACATGGACGTCGACTACATCGTCGACGTCGAGGAGATCAACAAGCGGTGGCGCGAGCTGGCAGCGGGTGACGTCTGGGCACAACTGATCATGAAGGAGCCGAACGACTCCATCGAGCGGATCCTCGCCGCCCCGCGCACCGGGACCTACCAGCTCAGCACGGATGGGGAGCTGACTTTTCTCCGGGCGTCGCACGACTGGCACCAGCTGGCCAACGAGGACGAGTGCTTCTTCCTGCGCGTGTACGGCCCGGGCGACTACCGCTTCAAGGGCGCAGACCTCGGCATCCTCGTCACCAAAGGCCGCATGCAGACCGCCGCCGGCCTCACCGAGCGGTGCCGGCATTACATCGACGGCATCCGTTCCCAGTACATCAGCGAGCCAATCAAGCAGCCTCCGGCCGTCGTGCCCCTCGCGTACGTGAAGTGAGGGCCCGCTAGCTTACCCGGTTCGGCCGCCTGAGCCGCGAGGCCGCCGGGGATCTCGCGAGTCTCAGAGCGGACATATGGGCCCCGATCTCGGGGGTCACGGTCCGGCCGGGCTTGAGAATCGGGGAGCCGGGCGGATACGGCGTCACGAACATGGCCGACACTGCTTCCCACCCGCAGTCACACGGGCGGCCAACTCCGCATGCGATAGGTACTCGCACGCCGAGAGGCCGCAGGCCAGGAGGCAGGCCGTTGAAGGTCCCGTCCGGGTTGCCGCTGCCGGGCCACGGCAAGGGCGGTTCGGGCAAGCCTGGCGTCCCAGAAGGCCGGGCGCGCTGGCTTGCCCATCCGGTCAATCACGGTGCCTTTGGCTCAGCTATAACGCAAACCTGGCAGCCAGGGCGTGCGGCCGGCGTCGCTTCACCCATTTCATCCAATATTTACCTGCATCGGCTGGCCACCTAACACGGCCTTGATCTGCTGCATGGGCTGGCAGGTCACCAGCGAGGCACGCGCGGAGGCTTCGCACATCTGGAGGGTCGGCCGTGAGCAACGAAGAACCTGTGCACCGCATCGAAAGCAAGGGCCCGCCGGTCGGCGTCGTGGGACGCGAGGACCGCCTCCGCCGGGGCGCACTCGGCATTCTGGACATCTCGGCAGCAACGATGGCCAACATCGGCCCGGCGATGAGCTTCTTCTTCGGCTTCGGGCTGATCGCCACGACGGCCGGCCTGGCTTCGCCGCTGACCATCGTGGCCGCTGCCGTGGCCATCGCCCTGCTCGGGAACACGCTGGCGCAGTTCTCCCGCGCCCATCCGTCCACCGGCGGCTTCATCACCTTCGTCGGCAAGACGTTCGGCGGTGCAAGCGCGGTAGCCACCGCCCTGATCGCCGGGGTCGGCTACATCATCGCGATGGCCGCGGTAATCGCCATCTCGGGCGGCTTCCTGTCCATTACCCTCAACCACTACCTGCACTGGAACATCCCGTGGGGAATCCTCACGCCGATCCTCACCGCCCTCGCGGTCCTGATGATGATCCGCGGCATCGCCGTGTCCACCAAGCTCGCTGGCCTGTTCTTCGGCTTCGAGATGGTGGTGCTCGTAGTCGTCTCGGTCGCGGTGCTCATCAAGAACGGCGGTCACCTGTCGCTCGCGCCGTTTGAGCCCAGCCACATCACCAACGGGCTGACAGGCCTGGCGGCGGGCTTCCCGCTCGCCATCTACCTGTTCATCGGCTGGGAGAACTCTGCGGCCCTGGCCGAGGAGACCGGCGACCCGCGGCGCAATGTTCCGCGTGCCGTTTTCACCTCGATAGCGATCATGGGCGTCAGCTATGTCGTCTTCGCGTACGCGACGGTGACCGGGTTCGGTTACAACGTCACCGAGCTCGGCCAGTCCGCGATCCCGTTCATCACCGTCGCAGACCCCACCCTCGGCGCCCTCGCGTTCCTCGCCTACCTCGCGGGCCTCACCTCGACGCTCGGTGCTCTCATCGCGGGCACGAACTCCCAGGCCCGGCTGGTATTCAACGCAGGCCGCGAGGGCCTGCTGCCAGGCTGGATCGGCAAGGTGCACCCCACCAGGCGAACCCCGGTGAACGCGATCTTCACGTTCGTCTCCATCGCCCTGGCGATCATTGGTGTCTGGGCGCTGCTGCACGCTGTGCACGGCAGCACCGGCGCGATGAACCCGGTCACCTTCTTCGACGAGTCCTCCACCATGGGGACGATCCTGGTCCTGGTCGTATACCTGCTCTCCAACCTGGCCCTGCCGTTCTACTACCGCAAATACCGGCCAGCGGAGTTCCACCCGGTCAGGCACGGCGTGCTGCCCGCGCTCGGCGCCATAGCGATCATCGTGCCGCTCTACTACCTGGCCAAGCCGGGGCAGCCGACACCCTACGACTGGTTCCCCTACGCGGCCCTCGTCGTCGTGGCCGTGGTCACCGTCTACGCGTTCGTCCTCAACAGCAGGGACAGCGGTCTCGCCGACCGGGTCGGGTCCCTCGTCGCTGACGAGTAAGGCGCCTAGGGCGACGGCGGCGGGCGCCGCTACGCGATCTCAGGCGCGCCTGGCCCGCCAGCGGCGTCACGTCGCTGGCGGATCTGAGCACGTGCCCGCGCGCAGGTGAGCTTCAGCTCAGCCCGCGCGCCGCAGTCGCGGTTGGCGAGCAGCACGAATGCACCGACGGCACGGCGGTCGTCATCGAAGAGCTTGGTGATATATCCCAGTTGGCCACGATGACAGTGCCGATAGTGTCTCTTTCGGAGCGCCGTGGAGGCCCCTGGCGCGCTGGCGGGCAACCCGGAGAGTCCGCCGCGCTGGCCTGTCTGGCGTCGGCAACGGGGGATGCGCTCGGGCAGGCGTACACCCGGGTCCCGGCAAACGGACGAGGCGCCCATCGGGCCGAGGACGCGAGGTGGTTCATCTGGTCAGCGAATGCCGCCGAAACCCAGGTCTCCAGCGGCCCGCTCGCGGTGCGTCGCTGTATCCCATCACCCTGTACGGGATCAACGAGCCGCGGCCCGCAGACCGGTGGCGCTCCTTGTTCGAGGCCACCTGGACCGGCTACCGCAGGTGGTACCTCAGCGAAGGTGACGCGGCGCGCCCCGACCTACGCACCTGCCGGCGAATGCTGACCGAATATATGCCTGAGCTGCTACCGATCTGGACGCGCATGGTCGAGCTCGCCGACGGGGACGAGCCCGCCGCCCGGATGCTCACCTTGTGGGACCCGCCCCGATTCCTGCCGGGCTGCTCGCAGGCAGTCCTGAGCCGACCAAGGCCAGTGCTGATTCGCAACTACGACTACCATCTCGATCTCTTCGAGCGGGTCGTCTACTCCAGTGCCTTCACCGGCCGCCGCGTCCTGGGTACAGGCGACTGCCTGTGGGGACTTCTGGACGGGATGAATGACGCCGGGCTGGCCGTCTCGCTCGCCTTCGGCGGCCGCCCCGGATCAGCTCCCGGATTCGGAATCCCACTGGTCGTGCGCTACCTGCTCGAGGTGGCGGGTTCGCTCCGCGAGGCCCGGCAGGCGCTGGATCGGCTGCCGATGGCCATGGCCTACAACCTCACCATAATGGACATCTCTGGCGAGACGGTCACGGCATTCGTAGCGCCCGGCGGTCCCGCTGAGGTCACGGATGTACCGGTGGCGACGAATCACCGCGGCGACACCCCGGATTACCCGGACCATGCCAGGTCCCTGCGCAGTCTCGAGCGGCGCCACCGGCTCCTGCAGCTGCTGGAGCCATGTCCCTCGCCGGAGGACCTTGCTGCCGAGTTCTTGCATCCCCCGTTGCGGAGCACGGCGTTCTCCCGGGGCTTCGGCACCCTGTACACCGCCGTCATCCGGCCCCACGAAGGTGCGGTGGACTACCTGTGGCCAGATGACTCCTGGCGCCGCACTTTCGACGCGCCGGAGCAGATCAAGACCGTCGTCCTGCGCGAGCCGTGACCAGGCTCCACCGGCCGGGTACCGGCGGTTCATCGATCCAGTCTCCGGCCAGCTCCGCCGCTGCCTGATGGTTTGCCTTGACAAGCAGCTTCCGCGACACCGGGCCTCAGGTCCCCGCGACCAGGTCTTGATGACCAGATAGCTGGCCTACAGCAGTCTCCTTTTCGCTGCCCGCCGGCCGCCAGCAGCACCGTTCTGGCCCGGACCACCTCGGCAAACGGTGCCGAATAGGCGCGGGCAGGTTCCTCAGCGCCTCCCGGTCAGCGGCGGGCAGCGCGATCACGAACGGAGAAGTACGGGCCACAGGGCAGCCTCTGCCAGGAGTGCAGATCATGGAGCCTCGGCGCTTCCCCGCGCCGAGACTGTGCCGATCTCAGGCCGAAGCAAGACCACTAGGCTTGGCCTATGCTCATGCAAGGATTCCCGCCGCCGGCGGATGTGCGAGTCACGCTCGCGAACTGGCAGGAGCCGCCATACAACCGGTGGTCGTTCTCGCATATGCGTGAGCTCGTACCCACCCAGCGCATCTCCCGCGGTCCCGGGCCGGTGACCCCGCTGCTCGCCGACCCCCTGCCGCTAGGCGAGACCGCGCTGCACCGCGTCGATGGCGCCGAGGCGATCGTGGACGATGTGCTCGACGACACCTACACCGACGCCGTCGTAGTCGTGCACGACGGGCGGGTGGTGCTCGAGCGTTACGCCGGGGAGACGGCCCCCGACACCCCGCACCTGCTCATGTCGATCTCCAAGTCCGTCGTGGGCTGCGTCGCCGGCAATCTCGTCGAGCGTGGCCTGCTCTCCCCCGCGCACCTCGTCACAGACCACGTGCCAGAGCTCGAGCACAGCGGCTACCGGGGAGCGAGCCTGCGCGACGTCCTGGACATGCGCTCCGGAGTGGAGTTCAGCGAGGACTACACCGATCTGGACGCCGAGGTGCGCGTCATCGAGGAGGCCATGGGCTGGCGCCCGGCGTCGCATCGTCAGGTGCCCAGTTCGATGTACGCCTACCTGACGACCATCGGCGGGGCCGGCGACCACGGCGGGGTCTTCGACTACCGTTCCTGCGAGACCGACGTCCTCGGGTGGGTCTGCGAGCGGGCGTCGAAGACCAGGATGGCCGACCTCGTCGGCGAGCTCGTGTGGTCGGCGATAGGCGCCGAGCATGACGCCGAGATCACGTGTGACGGCGCGGGCACCGCGATTCACGACGGAGGGATGTGCGCCACGGCACGCGACGTCGCCCGTTTCGGCGCGATGCTGCTGGCGGGCGGCGAGGTGGCGGGCCGTCGCGTCGTCCCCGCCGCCTGGCTGCGCGAGTCGTGGACGGCCGATCCGGACATCCTCGATGCCTTCGCCCGGTCCGTGTCCGGGCCGTACCTTCCCGGCGGGTGGTACCGCAACAAGTTCTGGTTCCTGCCGCGGGAGCACGGCGACCTGCTGCTCTGCCTGGGCATCAATGGGCAGATGCTTTACGTCAACCCCGGCACCGGCACGGTGGCCGCCAAGCTGTCCTCGTGGCCGGACGCGCAGTCGCCGACGATGCTGCACGACACGCTGCGCGCCTTCGACGCGGTCGGCGCGGCCCTCGTCAGCACTGCTGCCGGTAATCCGGAGCAGCGGCACGGGACCGCAGGAGTAGTGGCGGGCCTTTCCCGCGGCCGGCTCGGTGGGTCGCCCCGCTGATGGACGACCGGGATCGGAGCTCTCAGCAGGGTGCTGCACTCCGAGCAGCGCGATCGACTCGCCCGCCAAACATTGCTGGGAGGCAGCGTTGCGAGCTTCTTCTGCACCGCACGGGCAGTCGCTCGCACTGACGCCAGACCCGCGCCGGGAGTCACCCCTTCCCGCAATCGCACCGCCGACGTCGTGGATGCCATCGCCATCGCCACCGCCGTCCAGCATCAGGCTCCCGTTGCCACCAGCGACCCCGGCGACCTGGCCCACATTGCCGGCTCGACCGGCGTCAAGATGCGGCTCCTGGGAACCTAACCAGCACCAGCTCTAGCACCACCGCCCACCAAGCCAGGCTCCCGTGCAGGCCGAGTGGCGCCGGGCCGGCGAAGCCGTCGAGGGCATGGCCTTCCGGCGGCACCTTCCGGCTGCACGTGATCGGTGAGTACTCGCGCCACAACGGTCACGCCGACCTGTGTCAAGAGCATTGACGGCGTCACCGGACGGTGACGGCGAGGCGAGGCTACGAACCTTCCCGGCCGGCAGCGGTTCTGGATTCCCGCCACTGCCGGTGCAGTAGCCGGCGTTCGTCCTCGTCGTAGCCGCCCCAGATGCCGAACTCCTGGTTGGTGGCCAGGGCAAACGTCAGGCAGGGCTGTCGCACCGGGCAGCCGGCGCAGACCGTCTTGGCCCGCTGGATTTCCGCGACGGCGATACCGGCCGACCCGATCGGGAAGAAAAGCTCGGGATCGACCCGGCGGCAGGCCGCTGACTTGCGCCAGGAGGCACGGTCATAGCGGGCCGCGGGCACCGAGCGCGAGATTCGCTCGCGGCTAGTCGGGTCGCGGGAAATGGCGGTGGTCACGGCTTCCTCCTAGGCCGGTAATCCCCTGGCAGGCTGTCAGCAAGGGCCGGAGCGACGGGCGAATATGAAAGCTGGCTACTGCTGCTGAGGACACCCCGGGAAGGGTGTCGGGTACGCCGTCGCGCACGCTGGATGGCGCTCAGCGGCTCTCGTCGATCTTGATGGCGTTGGCCGGCACGAGCCGTGCTCAGGGCGGCCGGGGCGTGCACGTCACCGTGGATGGGCGTACCGGCGCCGGGGCAGGAGCCGGGGTGGCGTGTCATCGCGGCCACGTGGTGGCCGCTCTGGGCCAGCGCCGGGCGCAGCCGGCTGCCCGCGAGGCCGGAGGCGCCGCCGGCGGGCACTTTCACCGCGGCCACCCGGCAGTCTCGGCCGCGGTGACCGGGTCGCCGGTCAGCAGCCGGGCCCCCACGGCGGCCGCGATCTCGGCCGTGGCGCCGGCTCCGGCCAGGGCGAGCGGAGCGCGCTGGGCGAGCGCGGTGAGCTGCGCGGCGAGGGGCTCGAGGTTCTCCGGCAGGGTCGCGGCCAGGACGACGAGGTCCGGGCGCCTCGCGTCGACCGCCCGCGTCAGCTCGTCGACCGGGGTGCTCATCCCGAGATAGTCGATCTTCCACCCGTTGCGGTTGAGCACGATGCCGAAGACCATCAGCGCCAGGTCGTGAAGCTCTCCGGGGGGGCAGGCGAGGACGGCGCGGGGGCCGTGCCCGTTCCCCCAGCCCCGGGCCAGCCCGGCGAGCCGCCCGCGGATGACGTTGCTGGCGAAGTGCTCCTGGGCGACGCTGGCCGTTCCCCTCTCCCAGCGCTCCCCGAGTTCGGTGAGATACGGCAGCACAACGTCCCGGAGCACTGTCGTCAGGGACAGGTCGGAGACGAGCCGGTCAAGGACTGCCTGTGCGGCTGGCTCGTCGAAGGCGTCGAGGGCCTGCCGGAGGGCACCGGGCAGCTCGCCCGCCGCCGGCCGGACGCGGTGCGGCCCGGCGGCCCGGCCGGGGTCCGCCCCGGCCCGGCCGTCCTCCCCGAGCACCGCTTGCGCCGCCTCGGCGGCCGACAGCCCGTGGGCGAGGTGGGCCTGCATCCGGCGGACCCGCAGTGCGTCCGCCTCGGAGTACAGCCGGAAGCCGCCCGCCGAGCGCACCGGCTGGAGGAGGCCGTAGCGGCTCTCCCACGCCCGCAGGACGTGGTCGCTCACGCCGAGGCGCCGGCTCAGCTCACCGATGCGCAGCACCGGCGAGCCTTCGGGAGTGCTCATGCCGACACTCTACAGTACTTCGACAGACATTTGACAAGGCTCGCCGTGAAAGCTACCTTCGTACCTGGACAAACTCTAGACGGAAGCTGACTTCATGGACTCCCGCATCAGCGGCCCGGCGGCCGCCACCGGCTCCGCCTCCCGGGACCATCGCGCAGCCGCGGGCGCACGGCGGTCATCGGTTGCCGTCATCGGGGCCGGAGTCTCCGGCCTGACCGCTGCCTACCTCCTCTCGCGCACCCACGACGTCACTGTCTTCGAGGCGGAGGACCGGCTCGGCGGTCACGCGCACACCCACGACGTCCCCGGCCCGGACGGCAGGCGTCACGCCGTCGACAGCGGGTTCATCGTCCACAACGACGAGACCTACCCCTGGCTGCGCAAGCTCTTCGGCGAGCTCGGCGTCCAGGTGCGTCCCGCCGAGATGAGCATGAGCGTGCGATGCGAGGAGTGCGGGCTGGAGTACGCCGGCGGCCGCGGGCTGCGCGGCATCATCGCCCAGCCGCACCGCCTCCTCGACCCGCAGTTCATCCGCATGCTGTTGCAGGTCAGGCGATTCCACCGGAGAGCCGCTGCCTTCCTGCGGGCTGCTGACGACGACCTGACGACCTACGGCGAGTTCCTCCGGCGCGAGGGATTCAGCGACCATTTCATCGCCCACTATGCCGTGCCGGTCGTATCGTGCGTGTGGTCCGCGGGGCGCGAGACGTCACTGCGCTACCCGGCGCGGTACCTGTTCAGGTTCCTTGACCACCACGGGATGCTGCGCGTGAGCGGCTCCCCGCAGTGGTACACCGTCGCAGGCGGGTCCCGCACCTACGTCGACCGGCTCGCCGGGCTGCTGCCGGACGTCCGTGCCTCCCGCGCCGTCACGGACGTCACCCGCGACGAGGGGGGCGTCGAGATCCGTGACGTCACGGGTCACGTAACCCGGGTGGACTGCGTCGTCATCGCGACCCACGCCGATCAGGCCCTGGGCCTGCTCACAGACCCGAGCGACGAGGAGGTCACCACCCTCAGGGAGTTCGGCTACTCGCGCAACGTCACCGTACTGCACACCGACAGCTCGGTCCTGCCGGACGCCGCGCAGGCCCGGGCCTCCTGGAACTACCGGATGACGTCCTGCGGCCGGCCCGGCCAGCCCGCCGTGGTGACGTACTGGATGAACCGGCTCCAGGGACACCGTAGCGCGCAGGACTTCCTCGTCACGCTCAACGACCGCGAGCGCCTCGACCCGGATTCCATTGTGGCGACGATGGAATACGAGCACCCGATCTACACCCCCGAAGCGGTCCGCGCGCAGTCACGGCTGAGCAGCCTGGCCACCGCCCGCACCGTTTATGCCGGCGCCTACCACGGGTGGGGATTCCATGAGGACGGGTGCCGCTCCGGCGCGGAGGCGGCACGACACTTCGGAGCGGCCTGGTGAGCACGGTCCCTCTCATCACGCCGGCCTCCGCACGCGCACGCCCGCAGCTGCCCCAAGTGCCGGCCCTCGTCGTCGGCCAGGTCACGCACCGGCGCCCCGCACCGGTCCGGCACGCCTTCCGGCACCGGGTCTACCAGTGGCTGGTCGACCTGGACTCCCTCCCCCGCCAGCCCTGGCATCTCAGGGCGTTCGCGCACTTCAGCAGCGCTGACCACCTCGGCGACCCCCGCCTGCCGATCAAGCGCAACATCGAGAACTACCTGGCGCGGGGCGGCATCCAGCTCGGTGACCGGGGACGAGTGCTCATGCTCGCCGGCGCCCGGGTCCTGGGGCACGTGTTCGACCCCCTCTCGGTCTTCTGGTGCTATGACTGCGACGGCGTCCTGGTGTGTGTCATCGCAGAGGTCCACAACACCTACGGCGAGCGGCACGCCTACCTCCTGCGACCGGACGAGGCCGGGGCCGCCGTGACGGACAAGGACTTCCACGTCTCCCCGTTCTTCGACGTCAGCGGCACCTACGA
>CABEAR010000559.1_pt1 | contig 12391 bp, 13 predicted proteins | sample 3422041 | NCBI WGS metagenome assembly CABEAR01 (sample SAMEA5534326, study PRJEB31848) | metagenome | biome: tundra; feature: field; material: soil | place: USA | collected 2013-05 | depth 0.15 m | reverse complement strand
GTGCTGCTGCTCGCCCTCGGCTCGCCGTTCCTGAAGGTCGTCTGGGGCGGCGTCGACGCCACCGTGCTGCCGTCGGCCGCCGCGCCCCGCATCGTCACCGAAGCGCTGAACCGCGACTTCCCCGGCAACCCCACCAGCCCGATCGAGACAATCATCCAGTTCCCCGGTGCCGTTGCAGGCTCGCCGTCGCGCGCCGCCGGCCTGACCGCCTACGTCAGCCGCCTGGACCACGTGCCCGGCATCAGCAGCGCGCAGGTCACCGGCGTCCGCGGGGACGTCGCCCGGGTGGACATGAGCTACGGCCCCGGTCCTTACACGCCGCAGGCACGGGCCATCGTCGGGAACGTCCGGGACGTGGCCGCTCCTCCCGGTGCCGCGGTGTACACCGGCGGGCAGACCGCGGCGCTGGCCGATGAGCTGTCCAGCCTCGGGCACACGCTGCCGTTCATGGCGCTGGCCGTCGTGCTGGCGACGTTCCTGCTGATGTTCCTCGCGTTCGGGTCGCTGGTCCTGCCGGTGCAGGCGATCGTGATGAACGTGCTGTCGCTGTCGGCGATGTTCGGTGTCGTTACCTGGATCTTCCAGGACGGGCACCTGTCCGGGCTGCTGGGCTTCACCCCGAACGGGACGATAAGCCCGACCATCCCGGTCCTGATGTTCGCGATCATGTTCGGGCTGTCGATGGACTATCAGGTGTTCCTGCTGTCGCGGATCCGCGAGCGCTACGACGTCATCCGCGACAACACCGCGGCGATCGCCAGTGGCCTGCAGCGCACTGGCGGCGTGATCACCAGCGCCGCGCTGCTGCTTGTGATCGTCATCGGCCTGTTCTCCCTGTCCAGCATCACCTTCATCAAGATGCTGGGCGTCGGCATGATCGTCGCCCTGATCCTGGACGCCACGCTCGTGCGGATGCTGCTCGTCCCGGCCGTGATGCGCCTGGTGGGAGACGCGAACTGGTGGGCACCAGCTCCGCTGCGCCGCTTCTACGCCCGGCACGGCATCCGCGAAGACGACGGCCCTGCGCCGGGCCTGGTCGAGGCACCCGACCCAGAGCCAGTCAGTACCTAGCGCTACGCGGAAGGAGCCGCGGTCCCGCAGGATCCGCAGCAGGAACAACGGAGGAATGCAGATATGACCAGCATGGATGCGCCCAGCGACACTCGTTACCTCTCCCGGCCCGAAGGACGCATCGGCTACGACATTGCCGGCGACGGCCCTCTGGTGGTACTCGTGCCCGGCATGGGCGACCTGCGGGCGGCCTATCGTTTCCTGGCCCCGGTCCTGCGCGAGACGGGCTACCGGGTGGCGTGCACTGACCTGCGCGGTCACGGGGACAGCGACGCGACGTTCTCGTCTTACGGCGACGAGGAAACCGCGGACGACGTCGTCGCCCTGATTACCGAACTCGGCGGCCCGGCGGTGATCGTCGGCAACTCGATGGCCGCGGGATCCGCGGTACTCGCCGCGGCCCGGCAACCCGATCTCGTGTCCGGGCTCGTGCTCGTCGGCCCGTTCGTCCGCAATCCGGCGGCGGGCGCGATGCAGCGCGTGATCCTGCGCGTAGCCATGGCGCCGCCGTGGGCGGCCATCTCGTGGAAGTCCTATCTGCCGAAGCTGTACGCAGGCCAGCGGCCCGCGGACTTCGGCGAGTACCGCGATCAGGTCGTGGCGAGCCTGCACAAGCCGGGTCACGCGAAGGCGTTCTCGCTGACAACGCGCACGAGTCACGCGGCCGCCGAGGCGCGCCTGCCGGACGTCAAGGCTCCCGTCCTGGTCGTGATGGGGGTGCAGGACCCTGACTTCCCGGACCCGCGCGCGGAAGCGGACTGGATCTCCGCCGCGCTGGGCGGACAAGTGGTCATGGTTCCTGAGGCCGGGCATTACCCGCAGTCGCAGCGCCCTGATATCACCACTGCCGCCGTGCTGCGTTTCCTGGAGTCGGTGCCTAGCCGTGCCTAAAGCCGGTCTCGTGCGAACCGCAACCGCCGAGGGGACAAGTCGGGTGGACGAAGCAGGCATGCAGCGGGCTGAAGCGCACCATGGCGGTGCTAGCGCGGTGCCGGAGATAACCGTCAGCGCCGCAGCCGATGCCGCTACCCGGCCGGATGGCACTGTGACCGGGGTGCCGCGGCGCTGGCTTCGCCTGGAAGGCGCGGTGTTGGTAGCCGGCGCGCTCATCGCTTACTCGGCCACCGGCCAGCCTTGGTGGCTCGTCCCGCTTGCCCTGCTAGTCCCCGACGTGCTCATGGTCGGCTACCTGCGCGGCAGCCGGCTCGGAGCCCAGCTGTACAACCTCGCTCACAGCACTGTCCTGCCGGCAGCCATGATCGCCTTCGGCTGGTGGCAGACCAGGCCTCTTGTCCTTGCTCTCGGCCTGATATGGCTGGCTCACGTTGGCTTTGACCGTCTCCTCGGCTACGGCCTGAAATACGACGACCACTTTCAGCACACCCACCTCGGTCATCTCGGGCCGTCAGACCAGCGCAGCGGCCGGCAGTTCGGCACCCGCGCCACCGCAACAGGAATCCGGGATCACCCAGACCCGGATTAACGGAAGGGAGGCTCCCATGAGCAGCACAGACGGAACCAAGATGCTGGTACGCAGCCGGAAGGGCCGCATGCTCGCCGGGGTATGCGCCGGAGCCGCCGAGTACTTCGGCTGGGACGTAACCCTGGTCCGGGTCCTGGTGGCGGTCGTATCGATCATCACCGGCGGCATGGGCGTCCTGGCCTACCTGGCGGCCTGGGCCCTAATCCCGGACGAAGGCGAGAAGTCCTCGATCGCTGAGGATCTCATCAGCAAGCGCCAGCACAACTGACCGGGCTCAGACGGCGATGACCGGCTTCCGCCCTTTCTTCAACTCAGCCACCGGCGAGTGGATCGAGTTCACCGCGACCGGCGACGACACCGGCGGTCAGTTGGTCCGGTTCAGCTGGCGCAGCGTGCCCGGCGGCGTCATCACCGAGCACATCCACCCGCATCAGGAGGAGCGCTTCATCATCACCTCCGGCGAGGCCCGTTTCACCCTCAACGGCGAGGAACTGGTGGCTAGGGCGGGCGAGACCATTATCGTGCCCGCCGGGGTACGGCACTCCGAGGGGAACCCCGGGCCGGGCGAGATCCAGGCATTCGTCGAGCTGCGTCCAGCGCTGCGGAGCAAGGAGTTCCACGAGGCCGTCGCGGGCCTGGCCGCCGACGGAAGCACCACACCCAGGGGAGCCCCGCGCAATCCGCTGCAGCTGGGCGCGACTTTCTGGCATTTCCGCCATGAAAGCCGGGTCACCGCACCACCGATTGCCCTGCAGAACATGATGCTCCCGCCGCTCTGGGCTGCGGCGAAGGCGTTCGGCGTGCGCCCTTACTACACCCGGTGGGACAGCCGGATCCACGAGGCTGACCGGCCACCGCTGCCAAGTCCGGGCACCGCGGCCGTCGACGACGAAACCGGCAGGAGCTAGCTCCGGCCGAGTGAAGATCCATTGCCCGCAGGATCCTGCATGGCGGCGAGGGCAGCTGCGAGACGTGATTGGAGGACACCGAGATGAACGTGACCGATCCGATCCGCCGAGTGTCGGTGGTGAGCACCGGCCAGGTGCAGATCCGCCCCGACCACGTGGCGTCAACCTGGCGCCCGACCGCCCTGTGGCTGCTCACCTCCCGGACCTGGACGCCGCCCCGGCCCATCAACGCCTACATCATCGAGCACCGCGACGGCCTGGTGCTGTTCGACACCGGACAGGACCGGGCCTCAGTCACCGAGGCGGACTACTTCCCCGGCGGCATGACCGGCTTCCTGTACGGCCGGCTGGCCCGGTTCGACATCAGCGCGCAGCAGACTCTCACCTCCGGGATGGAGAAGCTCGGCTACCCAATCGGCGACGTCAAGACCGCGATCCTCTCCCATCTTCACCAGGACCACATCGGCGGCCTGTCGGAGCTGAGCCACGCTGACATCGTCGTCAGCCAGGCCGAGTGGGACACGCTGTCCAGCCCGCTGCCGGAGCTACGCGGGCTGATGCGGCGTCATATTGACCTGCCCGGCCTGCGCTGGCGCCGCATCACGCCGGAGCCCACCGAGGATCCCGGCCTTGCCCCGTTCCGCTCAGGTCATGACCTGTTCGGTGACGGCAGCCTGGTCGTGCTGCCCACCTCCGGGCACACGCCCGGCTCGGTCTCGCTGCTGGTCCGCCGGCCGGGCCTGCCGCCGCTGCTGATGGTCGGCGACGTGACCTACGACGCGCACGTGCTCGAGGCCGGCCATGTGCCCGGAGTCGGGAGCCGTCGGCACCTGCGGGAAGCCACCGCGATAGTGAACCAGATGCGCCAGCGCTACCCGGGCCTGGCGATACTGCCGGCGCATGATCCGGGAGCGGCAGACCGCCTGGCCCGGGCCACCGGCCAGGCCGCGAAACTGGAGAGCGCGTAGCCGTGCGGGGCACAAAGATGGCGGTCGATTCCCTTGAGGCAATCCGGGCCGGCGACACCACGCAGTGGATCCGCATCCGCGGGGCGGACGCGTCCAATCCGGTGCTCCTGCTGATCCAGCAAGGCCCTGGCCTGCCGATGATCAACGAAGCGCGCCGCTTCGAGCACCTCCTCGGGCTGGAGCAGGTCTTCACGGTCGTCTACTGGGATCAGCGCGGCTGCGGCCGCTCGCTGCGGGGACGCGAGGGCCGGACCGGCGTCAACATGGATCTGATGGTGGCCGACACCGTGTTGCTCCTCGAATACCTCCGTAACCGATTCGGCGGGAAGACCAACATTGCCGGGTTCTCGTTCGGAGCCGCGCTCGCAGCGTTGGCTGCCGCCCAGCGGCCGGACCTCGTCGCAACGTTCGTGGCAACGGGGATGGATATCGACGGTGCTGCCGCTGCCAGCGGCGCTTACGAGTTCGCACTGCGCACAGCGCGGCAGCGCGGCAACCGGCGCGCGACCCGGCAGCTGGAGGCCATCGGGCCACCTCCGCACCTGACCTCGAAACAGTTCGGCACCCGGGTTCGCTGGGCTTCCAACTTCGGCGGAGTAACGCGCAACCAGACCTACGCCACCCTGGCCCGCGGACTGGTGTCCAGCCTGGTGCGCTGCGCTGATTACTCGGCAGGGGACGTGATACGGACCGTCCGCGGCGTCACCGCCACGCAGGCCGCGCTGCTGCCTGACCTGGCCACCATGGACCTGACCCGCACCCTGCCCCGCATCGACGTGCCCGTCGTCATGGTGCAAGGCCGCCATGACCAGGTGGCCCCCGGCGAATCGGCACAGCAGTACGCCAGCTCCCTGCAGGCACCTCGCAAGCAGCTGATCTGGTTCGAGAACTCGGCGCACACCCCGCACCTCGACGAGCCCGCCAAGTTCCGCGACGTACTGCTGGGAATCCGGGACAGCCCGCTTGCGCGCACATGACATGACACCGGGTTCCAGCGCCCCGCTCACGGCACCTGCAGAGCGCGGCGCCGGACCCTGACGACGAGGAGCTAGCGATGCCAGACAACATCACCCACGACAGCAATGGAGCAAGCGCCACGAGCCAGCCGGGCTCGTGGATGATCTACGGCGCCGCCGGCTACACCGGCGCCCTGATCGCGCGGCACGCCCGAGAGCGCGGTCACCGGCCCGTGCTCGCAGGCCGTAGCGCGCCTGCCGTCGCCGCGCTGGCCGAGCAGCTCGGCCTGCAGCACCGGGCAGCGGCCTTGGACGACCCGGCCGCGCTGACGGCCGTGCTGGACGGCGTGGACCTGGTACTCAACACCGCCGGGCCGTTCCTGCGCACCGCAGCCCCGCTCGCCCGGGCCTGCCTGGCCGCCGGAGTCCACTACCTCGACATCGGCAACGAGCTGCAAGCCTTCCGCGCGCTATACGACCTGGACCAGCGCGCCCGGCAAGCCGGGGTCACGATCATCCCTGGGGTCGGGTTCGGCGTCGTCGCCACCAACTGCCTCGCCCGCTACGTCAGCGACGCGGTCGGCGGCGCAGCAATCCTCGAAGTCGCCAGCCGGGCGGCCGTCGCACGGGCAGGCCCGGGCGTCGCGGCATCCAGAAGCGAGAACATGCCCTTCGGAGGATGGATCCGCCGGGCAGGCCACCTCGAGTCGTTGCCACTTGGCTCGGGAATCATCACGATCACCTTCCCGGACGGACCCTGCACCATCATGCCGCTGCCCACCGGGGACCTCGAGGCAGCCTTCCAGGCCACCGGCGCAGCCGACGTCACCGCCTACGCCGCCGTGCCCGGTGCCCCGAGTCCGCAAGCCTCAGATACCGATGCAGCCGGATCCCCGGCCTTCCGGTCATTCGGATGGGCACGAGCCACCAGCCCGGACGCCACCGCAGAAGCATGGCTGCAAACCGGCGAGTCCTACGCCTTCACCGCCGCCGCCAGCATCCGGGCCGTCGAGGAAACACTCGCCCGTTCCCCATCCGGAGCCGTCAGCCCTGCCGCGGCGTTCGGCGCGGACTTCGCCCTCACCATCCCCGGCACCACCCGGACCGACACCATCCCTGCGGAAGTGCCGGTCGCCAGCGAAGAATGAAAAGCAACGGCGGAGGGCCACTCCGGGGTGCACCCTGCGGCCCGTCCGAACATGTTGTTGTCCGTTCGCCTGCCAGCCGCGGTTCGCGGGCAAGCGCGCGCTGCGCGACCGTCAGCAGCCGACCGCCCGCAGAACCAGGAGGCAGTAATGCGCGACAGACAATCAAACGCTCGCACTGGCGACGGAGCCGCTGCGCCTATGTCCTCCGCGCGCGGAGGGCCCTCGCGCGGCATCAACTCCAAGACGCGACCGGCAGAACCGCCCCCGCCGGAGATGCCAGTGGACAACGCTGCCCGGGTACGCCAGCGGATACTGGCGATCTTCCTCCCCGTCACCGCCGTGCTCTACGTTAGCTGCGAGGCCCTCGACCCCAAAGGCACCGACCAGGTGGTCACGACCGTGGCCGGCGGGCTGAAGCTGCTCGCCATCGCGGCGAAGCACCCGACCCAGCTCTACATCGCGGGCACGCTGTCCCTCCTCGCCCTGGGCGCTCTGGCTGTCTCGTATGCGGCGATCGCCACGCTGGTCACAGGCCGCGGCTGGGTGGTCGCCACCGTCGCAGCACTGCTCGGCGGGATCGGAGCCTTCTGCGGAGCCATCGTCAACGTGCTGGTCGGTGTCAACCTCGCCGCCGCCGCGACGGCCCACATCTCACCAGACGCAGCCGCGCGATTCCTGATGACATCCTTCAACTCCGGAGCCGGGCAGCTCTTCACGTACCTCTATTTCGTCAGCGAGTACACCGCCCCGGTCGTCATGGGCTTCGCGTTGTGGCGGAGCCGCAGCGTGCCGCGCTGGCTGGCGGTCCTGTTCGCCGTCGGCCTTGAAGTCGCCGAAGCGCAGTCGGCCAAGGGAGCTGTGGTCATCTTGTTCATGCTGCCCTGGGCGATAGCGATGTTCGTGCTTGCGGCCAGGATCTGGCAGTCGGCCGCCCAGCCCGCTGCTGGCAATCTCGATCCAGTCCCCGAACCCGTCAGCAGCATCTGAAAGGCGTTACCGACCTGGCCAGAAAGGCCCCGCGAAACGCCACCCACGCCGCGCCCAACCAGACCCAGGTGACATGCGAGTCACCACCCGCACCGCGCGCAAGAGCATCCGAGGCACGCTGCCAGCCGCTGCGGCCACGTGCGCCCTCCTCAGCGCGGCCGCCTTATTCTCGGCCACCGCAGCCAGCGCCTCGGCTGGCCACCCGAGCCACAGCGGTACCGCACTGCGGGCAGCGCTGCGCCACGACATCGGCCACTACCTGACCAGCCGGCGGAAAGCCGAGCACATCTCCGCGGTCTCGCTGCGGGTGACCTTCCCCGGCAGCGAACCGGCCATCAACCTGGCCGTCGGCACACCCGGTACGGCGGCGGGCCGCCTGTCTCTACCAGTGCGCTGTGGCAGATCGGCAGTAACACCAAGGCGTTCACCGCGGTGATCTTGCTGCAGCTGGAAGCCGCGGGCAAGCTCTCCATCAATGATCCGCTCGTGGCTGCCTCAGTATCCGGCCTGGCGGCACGTCACGATCAGGCAGCTGCTCAACATGACCAGCGGCATCGCGGACTATGCCTTCGAGCCCGGGTTCGTGGCCGCGATCGCGGCGGATCCGAGCACTCATTTCTCCGCCGCTCGTCTGGTGTCCTACGCCGTCGGCGTGCCGCTCGGACCGGCGGGATGGGCTTACTCGGACACGAATTACATCCTGGCGCAGATGATCATCGAGCGGGTGACGCACCGCTCCTACGCCGAGCAGCTCACCCGCCGGATCATCAGGCCGCTGGGCCTGCGTGCCATGTGCCACGCGCCCTATACCTGTCCTGCGGCCGATGCTGTCCGGATGCCGGCGGGGTACTTCTACATGCCGGGGGCGCCGTCACTGCTGGGCAGACCCATGCCCCGGCTAGCGCTGACGTGGGCGCAAGGCGCCGGCGGCATCGTGAGCTCACTGCGGGACATGACCATCTGGGACCGGGCCCTCTACCAGGGCAGGAACTGCCGCCCCGCCAGCAGCGCCAGCTCGAGAGCCTGGTATCCCAGGTAGCGGGCAAGCCGATACGCAAGACAACGCCCGCTGATCCCGGCTTCGGACTCGGCGTCTTCCAGATCACCACCCCGCCAACGGGAACAGCCTGGTACTACGAAGGCGGGACACTCGGCTACCGGGTCGTGCACTTCTACTTCCCCCGTTCCGGCATCATCATCGCGCTCGCCGTCACTAGCGCAACCGACCCCAATACCAACGACGACCTGCAAGCTACGGCAATAGCGGTTACCAGACCCTCCAGAAAGCGGCGCAGCACGCGCAGGCTGAAACGCACCGCGCCGCCGCGCATGCCGGCCATGTCATGCGCCTGGCCGGCGTTCGCGGACAGGGCCTTCCGAGTCGGCCCTTGCGCACACGGATCGGGGTTCCCCTGATCATGGCGGTTACGAGCGGGCTCTTCACAGCTCGTCCGCGCGACCTGAGCCGCCTGGTTTCCGGCGCCGGCTGGCCCTAAGTCTTGCCATGCGCCTGGGCCTGCCCGGACAGCGTACCCGCCGTCACCTGGATCGAGCCCGGCGATCGTTCCCGATCTGGTGATGCGGATCGCGCCCCGGAGCACGGACGGGATGCCATCGCGGCGCCGAGCCCGGGCGTGTCGGCTTAGCATCAGGGGCGTGCGCATCGCAGGAGCAGTTCTCGGGGTACTACTTGTCGGCGCCGTGTGGGTGAACGTAGCCATCACGCTCGTCATCCCCCGCGGCCGCATCGGGTTCATCAAGGTCGTCGACCGGTTCGTAGACCGGGTCTACACCGCGAGCGGTCGCTTCGTGAGGCGATGGGACCGGCGTGACGCTCTGCTGGCCAGCCAGCCTGTCGCCACGCTCGGCCTGCTGCTGTTCATATGGCTTGCCGGCTTCCTGGTCGGCTACGGGCTGCTGCTGTGGCTGCCCGGAGGCAGCTTCCCCAGGGCCCTTCGCGAAGCAGGCTCATCGCTGTTCACCCTCGGATTCGCCGCGAGGAGCGGCACGGAGCCGAGCGTCGCCGAGTTCCTCGCGGCTGCCTCCGGACTGATCATCGTTGCCCTTCAGATCGCCTACCTGCCCACCCTGTACGCGGCCTACAACCGCCGCGAAACGGTAGTTACGCTACTCGGTCCCCGCGCCGGGAGCCCAGCGTGGGGGCCGGAGCTGCTCGCCAGGGCACAGATGGTGCACGGCGTCGAGCAGCTGACGGACATCTACGACGACTGGGAGCGCTGGTCAGCCGACGTGGCCGAGTCCCATTCGAGCTACCCGTCGCTACTGCGTTTCCGGTCACCCGAGCCGCACAGCTCCTGGATAGTCTCGCAGCTGGCCGTGCTCGACGCCGCCGTCCTCCACCTGGCAGCCTGCCCGGCCAGCGCGCCATTCACGGCCCGGCTCTGCGTGCAGATGGGCTTCACCTGCCTGCGGAAGCTAACCCGCACGCTGCGGATCCCGGTCGACGACGATCCGCGGCCCGACGGCCCGGTCCAGCTGAGCTGGGAAGAATTCCTGCAAGGCTGGGAACGGATCACGGCCGTCGGGTTCCCTATCGAGCGGACAGCCGAGGAGGCCTGGCCGCACTTCCGGGGCTGGCGGATCAACTACGAGGCAGCCGCCTACAAGCTAGCGTCGGGCCTCGACGCGGTCCCCGCCCGCTGGTCAGGCCCGCGCCGCCACGCCTGGAGCCCATTCGAACCGCGGCAGCTGGCCAACCGCACCCCCGAGCACCCCAACGGCCAGCCCGCCGCAACACCAGACACTCGGCCGGCATGACGCATGACCGCCGCCACGTGAGCCCGCCCCCCGCACTCAGAGGCGGTCGTCCGGCCAGATCAGTTACACCGACGGCGGGACGGTCCAGCCAGTTGCCCAGGAGAAACAGAATTCTCCGATATGTGCGCGTCAGCTAGTGCGCATCGGCCGACTAGAAGGCGCGCAATTAGGCGGCTCATGGGCGCCCAGCTGGCATCCACCATGGTGTCGCGGCCTGGCAGTCCTCTGTATCGACACGACGATCATGCCGGCGAGCGTGCATAACTATGCATGCCCGGCCGAGACCGAAGGTTTCCGCTTCTGCCGCATTCCGCGTACTGGGCGGACGGCTATGGACCCGCTTGAGCGTCCGCCGCCCGGCACTGGGCCCAGCAGCGTCCCTGCGGTGAGCAAGCTGCAAACCGGATCGCAAGCGGCGGGTCAGTCGATCGATGGGCGGTTACCGAGCGTCACATCGGTGCTGGCGATGCGAGCGCGCAGTCTCGCCGTTAGGTGCGGCTTGCTCCGGGGGACGGCACTGCTCATAGCGCGCGCAGACCCGGCTGATCTGCACGCGCCGCAGGGTAATGAATAAGGTGGCGGTGAATACCTCACGACCTTGCCCTGGAGGAGGTCCGATGACCGCATCCCAGCCCGGCTCGGTGAGGCCGGTCCCCGAGCGCCTGCACACGGTCACCCCGCGGCTGGTGGTGGCCGATGGCGGGGCCGCGATCGCCTTTTACGCCGAGGCGTTCGGTGCCGAGGAGGTAGGTGAGCGGTTCACCGGGCCGGATGGCGAGCTGATCCATGCCGAGATCCGGATCGGGGACTCGGTGGTGATGCTCACCGAGGATGCCGTGGACGGGCCGGTCAGCTCTCCGGCGCGGCTCGGTGGGATGGTCACCTGTGTGATGGCGCTGTACTGGGAGGACGTGGATGTGGCGTGGGAGCGCGCGGTGGCCGCCGGGGCTGAGGTGATCTACCCGCTGGAGAATCAGTTCTACGGTGAGCGCGGCGGCCGACTGCGTGACCCGTTTGGCCAGCAGTGGATGATGAGCCAGCACATCGAGGACGTGTCGGCCGAGGAGATGGCCCGGCGGGCCGCGGCCTTCTTCCGTCAGTAACGGCCGGGGGCGACCCAGCCACGCCCGGACGATGGCCACCTGCCGTAGCGGCTGACGCCGCTGACGAGCGCGAATACCGTTAGGTACGGCTAGCGGCTTCTTGGGCACTCACCAGTCGTGCGGGCAGATTGGGACGATCTGCATTGGGAAGGGCACGGCCGTGCCGACGACTCGATTGAAAGGATTGGATGCGTGCTGCTGGAGCATCGCGGAGCGTCTCCCCAGGTTCACCCCAGCGCTTATGTCGCGCCGACCGCGGTCGTGTGCGGGGATGTGCACGTCGGCCCCGACTGCCGGGTCCTGTTCGGAGCCATCCTGACTGCCGAAAGCGGCCGGGTCGAGCTCGGCGAACAGTGCATCGTTATGGAGAACGCCGTGTTGCGCGGAACCCGGCGTGATCCGCTTCGCCTGGGCAATCATGTGCTTGTGGGCTCACGCGCCTACCTCACCGGATGCACCGCCGATCACGACGTTTTCCTGGCCACCGGTACCACGGTCTTCAACGGCGCCCGCATCGGAGCACGCAGCGAGGTCCGCATCAACGGTGTTGTCCACCTGCGGACCCACCTGGCGGCGGACACGACAGTACCGATCGGCTGGATCGCGGTCGGCGACCCAGCGCAGCTGTTTCCGCCCGATGAAGATGAGCGCATCTGGGCGGTGCAGAAAGAACTGGACTTCCCCGGCTACGTCTTCGGCCTCGAGCGTGCAGGCGAAGGCGAGACGATCATGCCTGAGCTCACCCGCCGCTACAGCCGGGCACTCGGCCAGTACCAAGAAGACCGGGCCATAGACGGAAAGCCGTAAGAATGGGTGATCTTGCCTGCCACGGCAACTGTCGCTTCTGGTGACAGAGCTGACTGGTTACACCTATGCCGACCCGCCGTTCGGTGCGAAGGCTGGGTACGTCCAAGGCGGGACCCGGCCCCCCGGAGCTGGTCAGTCTGTGCTTCGGCAGGCCGGCCCGGTGGGCGGGGCAAGTCTTTGGG
>CABEAR010000557.1_pt1 | contig 12456 bp, 15 predicted proteins | sample 3422041 | NCBI WGS metagenome assembly CABEAR01 (sample SAMEA5534326, study PRJEB31848) | metagenome | biome: tundra; feature: field; material: soil | place: USA | collected 2013-05 | depth 0.15 m | reverse complement strand
CCCCCGGGGCCCGCCGGATCGCGGCCGTGACGGCCGGCAGGCTGGTACTCAGAGGCTGGCATCCCGGGTGCCGGCCCGGCCGCCGCCGGCGTCCGCAGCTGCTCCCCCGCCATCCCCGGCCACGGCCAGGGTGCGCGGTCCTGGCCGCCGTTGGTCGTGTGCCGCCGCAGCGATCGCGGTCTGGCCGGGGCGGGCCGGCATCGGCGAGCTGACCGGATTCGGGCAAGTCAAGTAATGACCGGCGTTGGCGTGCCGCCGTGGAAGGGACGCCGACGTGGACACCCTTGCCACCGCACTCTATGTGAAGATCGATCCAGGGTGCGGCTGCTCACCACCCGGAAGCGACTGGACATTCTCCGTTTACGACGTGGACGGGCGGAACCACGTGTCGAGGCAATCAGCCGCGGTTAGGAAGAAGATCTTCATTCCGGCAGCACGGCACCTCTCAGCTGCTCGAATGGCACAACCATGACCGTTCCCTCATGACGCGGGATCAGCCGCCGTTCGGCTCTCCTATGATGCTTGGTGTGCCTGATCTAACGGTCTGGTTCCACCCGCCACGCGGATGGGCCGATACCATTCATGTTCACGTCTGGGGCACCCACCCTCGGAAGGTGGCCACCGGCTGGCCGGGAGTCCCGATGCACGCGCACGGGGACGGGGACGGGGACGGCTGGTACGTCTACTGCATCGAGGGCGTGGACACCGCAAGCCTCGTGTTCCACGACCAGCACGGGCGGCAGACGGCCGACCTGCGCCGGCAGCGGGACGGCTGGATGGATCGCGACGGCCGGTGGCAGGACGCCGACCCCCGAACCGCTGGTACCGCCGCGGCGTCCGGCACGGCACCCGCGGCGACAGGCGCACCCGCCCCGCAGGCCCCGCCGTCCGGGGTGGACTTCCGCGAGGAGACCATCTACTTCCTCATGACCACCCGGTTCTACGACGGTGATCCGGCGAACAACTTCTACTGCCGAGACCGGATCGCCTTCGACCCCAACGGCCGCCCGACGGACCCGCACTGGCGGGGCGACTTCAAAGGGTTGATCGAGCAACTGGACTACCTCAAGGACCTGGGCTTCACCGCCATCTGGATCACCCCGCCGATCGAGAACCGCAGCGGGCTGGACTATCACGGCTACCACGGCTACGACTGGACCCGGATCGATCCTCGGCTGGAGTCGCCGGATGCGACCTACCAGCACCTCATCGACGCGGCGCACGAGCGAGGCATCAAGATCATTCAGGATGTCGTCGTCAACCATGCCTGCCAGTACGGGATCCGAGGCAAGGTCTGGATCGACCACCTGCCCATCAAGTACTACGTTCCGCAGGGGTCCCGGCAGGGTGAGGTGAACCACGGGCCCTATCAGGGCAACCTCGGCAACTACGCCTGGCCCAACCGAGACGACCTGGACAACCCGGTGGCGCCGCAGTGGTACCGGGAAAGGCACGAGCGCGACCCGGAGGGCCGCGAACCCCTGATCGATCCGCGGACCGGCCAGACCGTCCCCAAACCCGGGTACAACCCCGGCCGGTTCTTCGGGGTGGACCCGAGCCGACTCGACCCGCAGTGGTACCACCAGGACGGTTTCATCGCAGGCGGCGACTGGGAAAGCGCATATCCGCTGCAGCACAAGCACATCGCGGGCGACTGCATCGACCTGGCGACCGAGCGCGAGAACGTCAAGGACTACCTGATCACCGCGATCAACCGCTACCTCGACATGGGCGTCGACGCGTTGCGGATCGACACCGTCAAGCACGTGGAGCGGGGGAACCTGCTCGAGTATGTCAATGCCTGGAAGGCCCACAAGCCGGGCCTCTTCGTCTTCGGGGAGAACCTCGTCAAGGGCTACGGATGGGGAGACATGGGCGGCGGCGACAACGGCCCGTCCCCGATCCGGCCCTGGTGGTACACCCGACTCGGCGACGACCCGCGCAATCCCCGTTCCGGCGGCGACTCCGGCTTCGCGGTGCTCGACTTCGGGTTGTTCTCCTCGTTCCGGGACAACCTGAGCCGGGCCACCTTCAGCGGTCTCGCGCAGGCGATGTCGATGGACTGGATCTACAGTGACCCGACCACGCTCATCACGTTTCTGCAGAACCACGACGTCGGCCCCGACAACGACTTCAAGTACCGATTCAAGGGCGAACAGTGGATGGCGGCGGCCGCCTACAACGTCCTCTGGACGGTCCGCGGCATTCCTTGCCTCTACTACGGCGAGGAGATCGAGTTCATGAAGGGCGCTCCGCAGGACGTCGAGGGCGAGCGCGACACCCTGGCCCGGACCGGGCGGGCCTACTTCGGAGACCACCTGACCCCCGAACGAATCGGCGAGACCCAGGGGCACCCCCTCTACCAGCACATCAAGCGCCTCAACCAGATCCGCCGAGCGCTCCCCGCCCTGCAAAAGGCACCCATGAGCCACCTGAACGAGTGGGGCAGCGGGCTAAGCTTGGTGCGCGACCACGACGGCGGGCGCAGCTACGTCGTCGTCGGCCTCGCAATCGGCAGCGACCAGACCATCACCATGCAGGGTGTGCTCAACGGCACCTACCGCGATGCCGTCACCGGCCGGGAGATCACGGTCCACGACGGAACGCTGACGTTCAACGTCCGGGGCAGTTCTGCCGGCATCTACGTGTTGGACGGGCCGGGCCGGATCGGCGTGGACGGCGACTATCTGCGCTGAGGCTCCGTCAGATCAGAGGTCTTGTCCGTCCGGGACCGGACAGCCGACGTCGCCATCTGAACGGCCACGACTACTTGTCGGACAGCTCCCCGGCCAGCCGAAGGCAGCGGGCAGCCTCGTCGAGGTCACCCCGGGCGCGGGGTAGCCACTCCTCGCCCAGAAGAAGCTGCAGCTCGTCGCGGCGCGCAGCACGTGCCAGTACAGCGGTTGGCGTCCTTTTGGGCGGCGGGCTTGTTCCGTCGCGGTAGGAGGGCGTGCGGATGCAGTCTTCGCCGAGGTTGTTGGGCTCGAATACACGATCAGGGCGGTGACCTGCGTCGTCTCGAAAGCCTGGGATGTCAGGCGGCGATCTGGTATTCGTGCGTGAGTCCGCCGGGGACTTGTTTTCGGCGGATCCGGTAGTCGGCGAGATTGATCTCCGGTGGCCGGCTGTCGGCTTGAGCCGGTGCCAGCTGGCCGAGGGCACGGTGCGGCCGGGCGCTGTTGTAGTGCGCCAGGTACTCGGTCAGCACCCGGCGCAGATGATGCTCGCTGACGATCAGCAGCCGGCCGGGGACCTCGCGGCGCAGGGTGCCATGATCGGTTCGCAGATGGCGTTCGCTCTGGGCGCCTGCGGCGGGCTGGCGAGAATCCTGATGCCGTCCGCGGTGAATACGGCGCCGAAGGCGCCGGTGAACTGGCCGGCGCGATCCCTGATCAGGAACTTGACTGAAGCAGCGCGCTGGCCGAGGTCCATCAGGACGTTGCGGGCTGCTTGTGTTGTCCACGCGCCGTCGGGGCTGGCGGTGATGCCAGCCAGGTGAACGCGGCGGGTGCCGTGCTCGATGACGATCAGGGCGTAGATGCGCCGCAGGACCACGGTGCCCACATGGACGAAATCGGCCGCGAGGATCCCGCGGGCCTGGGCGGTCAGGAACTGCTGCCAGGTCGGCCCTGTGCGGCGGGGCGCGGGGCCGATCCCGGCATCATGCAGGATCTGCCACACGGTGGAGGCTGCGATCGGGTGGCCGAGCCTGACGAGCTCGCCTTGCACACGCCGGTGCCCCCGGGTCGGGTTGTCCGTCGCGATGCGGATCACGAGCTTGCGGATCGCTGCTGCCGTGGACGGCCGGCCGGGCCGCCGCCGGCTGGTGTAGCCCCATTTGCGGGTGACGAGTCGCCGGTGCCAGGCCAGGAGTGTCGCCGGGGTCACCGCGAAGACCTCGCCCCACCGGCGCCGGGGGATCAGCCGGGACAGTGCTGCGAGCCATAGCCGGTCGCCCGGCTGGTAGCGGACCCGGCTGATCTGGCGGCGCAGCACCGCGTTCTGGTGCCGGAGCACCAGGAGCTCGGCGTCCTTGGACGCCTCGCGCCGGGCCAGCACCATCAGGCCGTCGAGCAGACGGCATCCGAGCAGGCAGCCGACCGAGAAGACCACTCAGCGATGATCTCAGCCCGCAAGACTGGCCAGGCCAGATCGAGTAATCGAGCCCTACACGGTAGAGCCTTCGTCGGACGGCTGAGGCCGAGGATCGCCCGGCGGTGGTGAGGACTGGCTTGCGGGGAGGGTCAGGTCTACGATTTCAAGCGAGTGATCTTCCTGCCGCGGCCGCTGCCGTCGACACTGCCGGCCGTTCCGACGCGGATGAAGACGCCAGACCCATTTCATTTGTGAGGGATCTTTCGATGGCGCTGTACCTGTATCAGGTCGCCTATACCGCTGAGTCGCTAGCGGCCCAGGTCCGGGAGCCGCACGATCGGATCGAGGCACTCCGGCCGGCGCTTGAGGCGATGGGCGGCACAATCCTGGCGGGCGGCTACCCGTTCGGCGAGTACGACGTGCTGATCGTCTACGAGGCACCGGATGACACGACGGCCGCCAGCGTGGCGCTCGCGGCTGCGGCCGGCGGCGCGGTCAAGTCAGCCCAGACCACTCGCCTGCTGAGCGGCCAGGAGTGGATTGAGTCCCTGCGCAAGGCGCAAGGTTCTCAGTACCGCCCGGCGCGGTAGCCACCCGACCCGTCATGGCCAGCTCGCGCAGCCGCTCAAGCTCCGCCGAACAGCACCGCACGCGCCTGGTAGGCGGGGGCGCGGTCACGCGGACACGGCCCGCCCGCGGTCGTTGATCTCGAAGCGCGGGGCATGCGGCTCGCTCAGGTCATCGACCAGCCCGCGCTCCGCCAGGTCCTGCATGATCTCGATCGTCTCGTCCATAGTGCCGAACACCCAGCCGCAGGCCGGATACCAAGCATCGTGGCGTCTCATTACCCGCAGCACGTGAAGCTGGTGATCGCTCAGGGACTGCTCCTCCATACTGATCATTCCTCTCGTGTGGCGCGCCGGGGGGAGTGCCGCTACCCGATCCCAGGATTTCGCGGGCAGACGGGCCCGGTTGAAGAACCCCCTGCAGGCTGCGGATGTGAAACAGCCTGGTGGCGGCCCAGCCGCCCGGCAGCGCCCCGACGATGCCGATCACGCAGGTGACAATGAGGGGCCGGGTATCCTATTGCGCGAGAGCCGGAGAAGGGTAACAGAAAGCGTCGCCCCGGACCCAGGCAGCTGCAGTCCAGCCGGGGCCGCGGAGCGGCGCGGCGCAGCACGGCGACCTCATGCCGCAGCACGAGCAGCTCGGCGTTCTTGGCGGCGGGCGAGCGGCCGACCAGGCGGCTGGCGGGGCCGACGGCCAGCTGTCCCGCACCGCACTGCCCCGCCAGGAACGGATCTCCTTCATCCCCGGCGCTCACCCCGGATACATCACCCGGACCAGGCCAGCACCGCACGCGGCCACGGCGGGTCAGGATCTCGCCGGGCACGCTGACAGCGTGCACGGTCAGGTCGGGCCGGCTCAGCAGCTCAATGCTGGTGTCGTCGTCACGGACGAAATCCCACCAATGGATAGCGAACTCGCTGCGCATGCCGGGCCGGAGATTTCGCCACTGCCATCTGCCGTCCCGTCCATGGGATGACCGCATCAGGCTCGGCTGCCAGGACCTGGTCCATCAGCGAGCGCATCTGCTCTTCCTCGGCCTCCAGCCGCCGGCACAAGGCGGCGTCGGCCATGTCCTGGAAAGGGGGCCTCACGCTCCTCGAACGCGGGACCCGGGACCGGGCCGCCGGCGAGGTCGGGGGCCAGGTGGCGGGTAATCTCGGCGGCGATGGCGGTCAGGCAGGCCGGTGACTTCGTCCGCGGTCCAGCCCTCGCACGCGCTGACCATTTCCGGCGCGGTGCGCTGGCGAGCATCGAGGAAGGTCTCAGCCTCCGGCTCCGTGCCGTTCGGACGGTCATCGCGTTAGACCTCCTGCACTCACGGGACGCCGTCGGTCTGGGTCTGGGTCCCCCGCGAGGATCGCGAGACTTCGACGGGGACCGAAGCGAACAGGGCGGCTTAGTGAGGACGAACGACAGAAGACCCAGGGACCAGCCCGCAAGCTCGAAGGTACCCGGCCCCGCGCCTCGCGGGCGCAACACCATCGTTGCATTAGCGTGCCATTAGGCTCGGGCACTGGCAGTAAATCCCAGTCACCCCCGGGGCAGCCGCACCGCCAGGTCAAGGAACCCCTCTGCCGCCTGCTGGCGGCGCAGAAACCTTGGTGGGAGCCCGGTACCGCACGGATGGCCGACGACGGCGGGCGCGGATCCGTTGACGTGCGCCGAAAGAAGTCCAGCCGGCAACCGCTGGACGGGTGATCCGCTCTCAAGCGCGACACCTGAGGCCCATGGCAGCGGATCGGGCTTCACCGGCACTAGGGCAATTATAAGCGGTGGCCAGGTCAAAGCGTAAGAAGCTGGACGCGGCGGCTGCGGCTGCCCGCTCAGCGTCTGCGAGACGGCTGGCGCGTGCCCTTCCGGGCCGCCAGCGCCGGGAGGTGCCGCGTGCCTCTTTCACCACCCTGGCGCCGGCCAGTCAGCCGGAGCGCCGTGCCGCGCGCCTGTCTTCGTGCGCGGCCCTGCGAGCTGGGCTCCGAGGGGGATTGGTACCGCGTAGAGGCCGGCCCCCGGACAAGGTCAACAGCAGAGGCGGCACGATGAGGTGGCCTAGCTGGTCAGTGCTGCCTCGATCTCGTCCAGGCTCATCCCGTGCCCGCTGTTGCGGTCGCCGTACTCCGGCGTGCCGGCGGACGGATTGACGAGGTGAAAGGTACCCGCGCCGGTCGCCGGCTGGTCCCGGCGCCGGGCCTTCTCCAGCCGCAGGCCCTGCTGCTCGGCCATCCGGCGGAGCCGGTTCTCGCGGTCCTTGTATGCCTTGGCCATCGCGTCCCGATCCTGTGCCTGCTGCTCAGGGGCTGTAAGGCACCTCTCGCAGATGTGCTCGCCTTCACTGGAGGTCTCGCCATCGGTGAAGTCGAGATCGGTAACAGCACATTCGCGTCCACAGCGGACGCACTGCTCACTGGCAGCCACGCTGGAGAGTTTACCCGTAGCCACGCCCGAACGGCATTTGCCGTTTGGCATCCCCTTCTGGCAGCCATTTATCGCTGACGTGTACTACTGGACCATGAGCGGCGCACAGCTGCCGACCTGGTGGACCTACCCGGCTCACTGCAGCCGGGGCCACAGATGGGGGCCAGGAAAGGTGCTCCTGGGATGGCTTCCATGCTCCTGCGATCCGGCGCAGGAGACGCAGCCGCAGGGGTCCGGTCACCTGGCCGGCCCGTATGCGCGACGCCAGATGGGTGCTTGCGAGGCCACTCCGCCAGCCGCGCCGGGGACAACCCGCGACCCTGACAAGCCAGCACGAATGGACCTTCCCGGCATTCGATGATCCGGCGCCATTCGTCGGCGCCCAGCTCGCTCGCGCCGCCGCGCCGCTGCGAGCGCTCCAGCAGCACCCTCCCAAACGGCAACGTGACCGGGCAGCCGCGAGGACGATCCCGAAAACAGTCAGGCCAGCCCGGCGGCAGCACGCTAGTCACCGGACCAGATCCGTAGGCCCTCTTGACAAGGGTGGTCCTCACGGGCGGCACCGCCCAGGACCCTGCTGCATTGGCAGTCGCGGGAGCCTGGGCTGGCCGGGATGAAGGACTTGCCGGTGCTGCTGAAAGGCTTGAGGAGGCGGACCATCCGGCCGATGTGGTGCCGTCTGCGGGCGACTGGGCGCTCATCCTGGCCGAGGACGTGCCTACCTCGTAGATGACCAGCGCCGCTGGCGTGCGCTGGGCCGAGCTTCGAAGCGTAGCGGGACTAGCGACTCAGCAGATCCTCGGCACCTCTGGGCGTGTGTGCGCAGCAGCGTCGCCGGTGGCAGGCTGGCGGAGCGGGCCCAGCGCCTGCGCGGGTGCGCTGAGCTTGCCATTGCCCGGGCGCCGCGACGCCGGCCCGGCTGGGTTACAGCGACCCGTTGCGCTTCTACGCGGTCAGCTACCGGCAGGCTCAGGCACCGGCGAGCAGCTGCCTGCGACAGTGCCTGCTCGCCACCGCGCCCGCCAATTCCTGCGGCGTCACGGACGGGCGGTCCGCCGGCGCAAGGACCGGTCCTGCTCGGTCTGTCTCATCGCCGGTTCCTGCCCGAGCGCCAACCATCCGCCGCTCCTGTTCTGAGGCATGTTCTGCTGGTCCCGACCGCGGCGCGCCCTGATGCCGCAACGGCCAGATCGGGACCGGCCGCCGAGCGTCCCGCTGGCACTTGCCAGCTTCCGTCGTGGTTGTGCGGGTGGCAGGATCGCCCGGCGGCCGGCGCGGTGCACCTGGCGGTCAGTTTCGCCAGTTCGGTGATCATAGCCTGGGACGGGAGGGCCAGCGCCGCCCTGGCGGCATCCGCCGCGGTCCTGGGCGGCTTCACTGCGCCCCCGTCTTCCCGTGGGTCCCCGGCACTGCTCAACAGCGCGCGCAGTAGCCGAGCGAGACGCCGCGGCCCTCTGCGGCATCCTGCAGATCGACTGCCTGGTCGCCGGCATGGTCGCGGGCGCCGGCAGTTTCGGGGGCGGCGGTATCGCGCTGTGCGGTACCTCGCTGGCCGGGTCGGACCGCGCATACTGGTCAGCAGAGACGAGGCGTCCGTTGAAGAACATCCATGGGCGAGGCAGGACAGCCGGAACGTCACTGGATGCTGCTGCACTATCCATGGCGCGGGGCGCGTCCGGCGTGTGGCTGCGCGCGGTGTCCCGGCTCGGTCTGGTCTGCCGCGGCACGATCTACCTCCTCGTCGGCTACCTTGCCCTGCGTCTGGCGCTCGCCACGCACGGGCGCACGGGCGCGCCCGCGAGCAGCGCCGGGGCGGTGCAGGCAGCCGGCGCGCCTGCCTGGGGACGTGTCCCGCTGCTCTTGCTCGTGGCTGGACTCGGCGCGTACGCGCTCACCCAGCTCCTGGAGGCCGTGTTCCGGCCCTCACACGCGACGGGCACGATCGGCAGGTGGCGTCAGCGCGCGGTGTCGTCGTGGGGATGCCTGCTGTACTCGGCCTTCTGCCTGAGCACAGCCCGGCTACTGGCGGGAGCTCCTCCGCAGCAGACTGCCCAGTCCGAGCAGCGGCAGGACACCGACGTGACCGCGGCCCTGCTGCGGACGGGATGGGGCCGGCTGGTCCTGGTCCTGGCAGGGGTTCTTGTCGTGGCAGCCGGCGTGGAGATGGGTCGCCGGGCGGTTCGGCTCGACTTCCGGGAGCGGTTCACCGCCGAGCGCATGTCCCGGGCGCTGGCCACGCTCACGAGGGGCCTGGGCGGGTTTGGTTCCATCGCCCCGCCGTCGTATTCGTGCTGGTCGGCGTGTTCATCTTCAAGGCCGCGGTGCTGTCCAGCGCGAAGCAGGCGAAAGGGCTGGACGCGGTCTTCCGTTCGGTGGCCGGCTCCGCCTACGGCTCCTGGCTGCTGGCCCTGCTCGCGTCCGGTCTGCTCTGCCACGGCCTTTACTGCCTGCTCGAGGCTCGCTACCGCGACCTGACACCCGGACGCTTATGCGCCGGTGCGGTCAGCGCCACTGCTCTGACGGGCCTGGCAGGCCAGCAGATCAGCGCGGGCTCCCAGCTTCCCGGGCAGCGGGTCACCGGGCGCCCGGAAACGGGTCGGCCGGCGTAGTGCTCTGACTGCTGGGGCGGGCGCTTGGTCTGGCAGAGCCAGCGTGGCGGTCAGGCCGGCGAGCAGGATGTCAAGGCCGCGTTCGAGTTCGGCGGCGCCGTCGTAGGACAGGACGGGGGCGCGGCCGCGCAGCAGGGGGAATTCGCCGATCGGCAGCCGGTGCAGCCCGAGCCCGAGCAGGTCGTCGGTCTCGTCGGGGTTGTCGATGAGTTCCTCAGCTCGTTGAGGACGTGGCCGTGCAGGAACCCGAACAGGGCGCGGTAGATGTGCAGGGCGTCGGGCCCGCTGAACCCGGCCCGGGTGAGCAGCGCCAGGACGTCTTCGAGGCGGCGCAGGGTGCCGGGCGGGCGGAGCGCGAGCGGGGTGGCCAACGGCCGGGTGACCAGCAGCGGCACGACGTGCGGGTGGGCGAGGGCCGGCTGCCGGTAGTCGCGGGCGATGGTGCGCAGGTGCGCGGCCAGTGGCGACGCCGTCGAGCAGGGCTGCCTTATTCGGCGCGCGCCGGTAGAGGATCATTGGGTCCCGGGCCGGTGCGGCCGGCTGGCGGCGTGGTCATCGCAGCGGCACTCGGGGTCGGCGGGGTCGACCGTGAGCTGGGCCAGGACGGTCTCTCTCTCCAGTGTCCGGGGCAGCGCCACGGGGTGGCTTACCTTCGTAGGCCTACGGTGTTGACATCACTGTGGCCGCGGCATTGACTGAGATGACAATGTAAAACCTCGGAGTGCGCCATGATCGTCGTCCTCGGGCTCGTCATCCTGGTCGCCGCGGTGATCGCCGCCGTGGCCGGTGTCTTCGGCAACGGCGGCAGCGCGCATGCCCTCACCCATTTCACGGTGCTCGGCTATCACGTGACCGGCTCCACCGGCACGCTGTTCCTCTACGGCGTCGTCGTCGGGGCAGCCGGCATGCTCGGGCTGAGCCTGCTGCTGGCCGGCGCGCGCCGCACCTCCCGCCGCGGCAGCGCTGCGCGCCGCGGGCTCAGGCAGTCCCGCCGCGAGACAGCCGCCGTCAGCCAGGACCGCGCCGACCTCATCCAGCAGCGCGACACCGCCCGCGCCTACACCGCCAGCACGCTGGACGGCACGCCCTCCGGCAGCAGCCCTCCCGGCCCAGGCAACGGCCGCCCGGGCAGGCTGCACCTGTTCGGGCGCCGGTCCGCCCCCCGGCAGGCCGCCGCCACACCCCCGCAACCGCCGAGCAGCAACCCCGCTCCCGGCGTCCCTGACGGTGCGCCCGCTCCTTCAGAAGGGCTCCCGGAAGGCAGCCAGCCATGAGTATCGCCAAGAAGATCGCGCACAAGGCCGAAGCGGTCAAAGGCGGCCTTAAGAAGACTGCCGGCCGCGTCACCGGCAGCCGGCGCCTGGAGGCCGAGGGCCGCGGAGACCAGGTGAAGGGCAACACCAAGCAGGCCGGGGCGAAGATCAAGAACGCCTTCAAGCGCTGACCCCGGCATCCCCCAGAACGCGGCCGCGCGCTGAGGATGACGGGAGACTGGCTATGCTAGAGCTGCCAGCAGCGCCGGGTCGCCGGGGGAAGGCCTGCTGCTCTGGCAGTGTGCCAAAGCCCATTTCACGGCCCGTCGTGGCTGCCGCCGAGGCCGTTCAGCGGACTGCCGCGGCTTGCCTGCCGCGCCGGCGGGCAGCGCAGACATCAGCGGAGCCGGGACAGGCGGTCATCACCGATGAACCCGAGCGAGCGGTCCGCCGGGTCGACGCCGCGCAGCAGCGTCACAAGGCGCCGGCGTTCGTCTTCGGGATTGTCAAGAAGTACGGACATGACGACGGGGGTGCTGGTCACTAGCCTCGCCCATTCAAGCTACGCCTCCTTGTTTCCTCTGCTTCTCGTCCTGGTGACGATTTATTCGCATGCTGCCCGGCGGTATCCAGCGCCACGGGGACCAGCTCGCCAGGCACCCGCGGGCAGACGGCCGCGCGGCCGGTCGTGACTCCGGCCGGGATCGTGCCCCCACGCCCTGGAGCCGGCCCGCCTCCAGCGCGCCGAGCGGACGAGGATGTGGCGGATGGCGATCGTGCCGTCCAGCCCTCCGAGGCACGGGCGGATGTGGCGGTGCGCGTGCACCAGACCATCTCGTCCTGGAAGCCCCGCGCGGTCCTACTTCAAAACCCGTCGCATGGTGGCTGACCCTTCAGGGACGGCAATCGGCCTGCGAGATTAGGTTCGAGCTCGCCCACATGGTCGTCGAAGGGGAATTAGCTCGGCTCGGGCACCAGGTCAGCGAAGCGACCGTGCGGCGGATCCTGCGCGCCCGGCGGCCTCATCCGCGGCTGGGCGGCCTACTACCGGACAGTGGTGTCGTCCAGGCTGTTCAGCAGCCTGGACCACTACGTTGCGGGCCCGCTGCACGGTCCACTCGAACGCTGTGCGTGCCGAAAACCTCGTCCAAATCATGCGACCAGGCGATATTCGTTGATCAGGCCACCGACGCGAGTGTGTCTTCGGACGCGGTACTGGTCGAGATCGACCGGTTCGGGCAGCGGCGTCAGCGCCGCGGCGCCGTGCAGCGAGCGGTGCGGCCGGTGCTGGTTATGGTGGATCTCGTACTCGTGCATGATCCGCCGCAGATGGTGCTGGTTCCAGATTAGGGTGCGGTCCAGGAACTCGCGGCGGCATCCCCCGATCCAGGAGTGCAGGCAGCGGCGTCGACGGTGTGGGAGATTCTGAAGAATGCCGGAATCGAGCCCGCGCCGCGCCGATCCGGGCTTGCGTGGCCGCAGTTCATCCGCTCGCAGGCCGAGGCGATCTTGGCCTG
>CABEAR010000553.1_pt1 | contig 12584 bp, 17 predicted proteins | sample 3422041 | NCBI WGS metagenome assembly CABEAR01 (sample SAMEA5534326, study PRJEB31848) | metagenome | biome: tundra; feature: field; material: soil | place: USA | collected 2013-05 | depth 0.15 m | reverse complement strand
CCGCCCAGGCCAGGCGACCCTCCCGGATTTAAGGCACGGCTTAACTCCAGCTGCCGAAACTGACCGAGGCAGCCGATGGGGTGCGGCAGACTCGCCAGCGAACCGCGCTATGACTGAATCAGGTCGCAAAGGCCAGGTCGCTGGCTGTAGGCGGTGCCCAGTGGCGTGGCCCGTCAGGCCGGTGCTATCAACCGGTTTGACAGTTGTTCTGTCTAGTCGCTAGATGCACAATGTGAGAGCGCGGGAGGTCAACCGGCGCATTAAGCGGCTGGGCGGTGTGATGGTCCGCCAGGCCGGCTCGCACCGCCGCTACGTGGTGAGGTATGCCGACGCAGCGGGGAGGGACACGGCGGTGCCGCGGCATTCCGGCGACATCCCGGCCGGGACGCTGCGGGCCATCGGGCGTGACCTGGGAGCCTGCGCCGGGGACGGGATGGCTGCGATGAGCGCGCATAATGGCGGAGTCAGATATTGCAACCCTCGGAATGCCTTCAGTTGATCATCGTCGCCCTGCCGGTCACTGCCCTTTTTGCTGACGCTTTAGGACGATCTCCTGGAGCTCATCTGGCAGCTATCGGGGTGCCCGCCAGTAGCTGATCTTTCCCTTCTAACGGTTGGTTCGTGCATCGGCCGGGCTCGGTGTTGCATGGTCCCTGGTCAGCGAGCTGAACCGATGTGGCTGCGGATCGCTGAGCGGCCCTGGACTGACCTGCTGACCTGCGGTTTCTCGCCCGGCTGATGCAATTCCCGAGAGTTTGCGTGCCGGGTGGTGGTGACCCGCGAGGATGGCCTGTTGATGGCGCTCGCCGGGCTGGAGGGCGCCCGCACTTATGCGCGCAGCCTGCCCGTCCTGGACCAGGCGGTGCGCGAGGTCATCGTGCTGGCCGCGGACCTGCCCGACGAGGCCATGCCCGGTCTCGCAGTGGACTATGACTATCACACCGGTGACCCGGAGCTGGACGTCACCGCACTGGAGGTCCGGCGACTGCGACGGGAGGCGGACGAGCTGGCTGCCGCTTCGGCCGCCCGCACGGGTCAGGCGGCTGACCGGCTGGTCGCCAGCGGCCTGTCCGCGGGCGATGTTGCCGCGCTGCTGGGCATCAGCCCCCAGCGTGTCTCCCAGCTGACCGCCCGCGCCAGCTAGCCGCCCCCCGGCCAGTACCCCGATGCTCGCGATCCCGGGGCAAGCCGGTCTCTGGGGCTATCTGGGTCACCGTCTCCGCGGCTGAAACGGATTCGGGGTGAGTTTTGCGACACTTATGACCGATGCCGTGCATGTGGCTTCCGGCACCTTGCGGGCCTCAGGATGCGCATGATCACCTGCACAGGTCAGCTTGCCGAGGCTCTGATCTGTCTGCGCGTAGTCCTGGTCAGGTTGGATAAAGGCGGATCTTTACGCCGATGGCGTCGGCAAGGCGGGTTAGATCGAGGGGATCGCTGGTGACGACGGGGGCCTGATGGCGGACGGCGGTGGCGATGACGATGGCGTCGACGACGTCCGCTGTTCCGGAGGCGGCACAGGCCGCGCCTGCGGCGCGGCCAGCGCGTTCGTCGTCGGCAATGATGTCGCAGCCTTTCAGGACGCGCGAGATCTGGTGCTGGGGTCCGCGGCGCCAGGCCTGGGCCAGGACGACGACGGGGACGAGGGGGCGGATGCGGGCGGCGGTGAGCTCGTTGTGCAGCGCGAGGAAGTCAGGGTTGCGGCGCTCTGCGGCCAGGAGCGCGCCGGTGTCGTAGACGATGGCCGGCATCAGCTCGCGGCCGGCTGCGGCTCGTCGTCAAGCAGCCCGGCCTCGGTGAGGAACTGCCGGGCGCGCCGACGGGACTCGGCGGGCAGCGGTCCGTGTTCCTGCTCGAACTCGGCGATGAGCTCACGGGCGGCGGCGCGGCCGGCGGCGTGCAGCGTGGCAGCGCGGGCTTTCTCGGTGGCGGCCTCGGCGAGCCAGGCTGAGACGGGCTTGCCCTCGTCGGCGGCAGCGGCCTTGATGGTCTTCTCGACCTCGGCTGGTACTGAGATCGACAGCTTCCGTGCGGTCATGCGGTCATGCTAGCGCATGGTAGGAACACCTTCCTACCGAAGGCGGGCGGGCGGCAGCGGGACCGGCAGCGGCAGGGCGATGGCCCGCGCCGTGCCCGCTATCCTGGCCAGCCCCGCCTTCCTCCGCCTGTGGCGCACAGCGCTGGCTGCCACCCACCATCAGCTAATGCTCGTCCTGCGCGACCGCAGCCAGCTGCTCACCATTACCGGATCCGCCCTGACCGTCGACGTGCCCGTGGCCGTCGGCATGCTGATCAAGGCCGTCGGCCTGCCACACCAGCTTGAGCGCCTCCTGCCCATCCCGGTATCGGTGACCATCCTCGAGAGCCCCGCTCTGGGCCAGGCGCGCACCGCCGTCTACTTGACTGACATCCTCAGCCGCATCCTGCCGGCCGCCGCCCTGGCCCTGGCGCTGGCTGGCCTCGCGGCCGCGCGCCGCCGAAGACGTGCGCTGCTTTGGTTCCTGATCCCGGTCGCGGCGCTGGGAATCCTCGGCGCCCTCGCCGTGCACCTGCTCAGCCGCACAGGCGGTTCACCGTTCGTTACCGGCGCCACCGGCGCCCTGACCGCCCCCCTCACCGGCCAGCTCATCCTGACCAGCGCAATCTGCGCCGCCGCGGGCGCCCTTCTCCTCGTGGCGCCCGCCTCATGCCGCATCCCCATCCAGATGCGAGCGCGCCGCTCCCCCGCAAAGAATGGCATCGGAGCAGCCGATGACGGCAGTCAGCCTCGCCGCCCCCGCCATCGGCCCGATGGCAACAGGATCAGCCGCCACCGGCGCCCGGCCGCAGGTCAGCGCGCGACTGCCGGTCAGTGGCTGGCAGATCCGGTGGCAGCTGCAGCCAGACGGCCGAACCGTCCTCGAGGTCACCGAGCAGGCCGGTAATCTCACCGGCCTGGTAGCCAGCACCCGCGCATAATCACGTGGCGGTCACGCATGGTGATCTGCATTCACGGCGGGTGCCCTTGCAGGCGTTGGTAGGGCTTCCCGGCGCCCGGTCACCGGTTTTCACAGCGTGATCAGCCGGAGGGCAGGGTCCAAATGGCGCAGATCACCTGGATCGGAGGTGACAACGGGCTGGTCACTACGGCGTGCGCAGATCACCACGTGGGCGTCGGCGATGTCGGAAGTCCCGCTGGCGGCCAGCAGCCTGCCGACGTTGGTCGCGTCGACCCGGCCCAGGTCGATGACGTCGGTGGTCGGCTGGCGGATGAGCCGCGACAGCCGGACCTGCCGGTCTGGCCTGCGGATAGCCTGGGCCAGCACAGACGCTGGCACCGTGACGCGGGCTCCTGTCTCTCGCGCGCGAGACAGGAGCACTACCATGCGGCGGTCGTCCCGGTCCAGGGCTATCAGGCCGCCGGCGTCGAGGGTCACGCCCGGCATCAGGCAGCCGGCCGGGTGCTGGTGCCGAGCACGTCATCGGCCCAGGCGCGTTCCTCGTCGGACAGCGCGCCGCCGGTCTGCCGCAGCGCCTCGGCGAGCATCGCACCCCATCCCGCTACATCATCCAAGGCCACGGCGACAGCGTGCTGGACGAACCCGGACACGCTCGGCGCGGTCCGCGCCTGCACCAGTGAGCGGATCTGGTCGAGCTGGGCCTCGTCGAGCGTGATGGTTACCTTCCTTGTTGCCATACCAGTCACCATACCATTCGTGCAGCCTCTCTGGGCCCGGTCGCGCGCCTGGACCAGCGCGTGCTCATCGTCCTGATCTGAGCGCCGCCGCCGGGCAGCGTCGACTGGGCACCAGCCGTGCCGAACGGCGGATATCGCATGTCAACTGCCGTCGATCACGGCCACGCAGGGTGACGTGCGGCGCTCGCTGGAGGGTCCTGCCCGCTGGGTGATTGGCTCGGGAATGATCGTGATCGCGGCATCGCTGGAGGGTCAGCGTTTGCGGGCTGCCGTCTGGGTGGTGTTCTCCTGGCGTATGCGCATGACAGGCCGCCCGGCGGTGTCCTCGAATGTGATCTCGCAGTCAAGCCCCGGGACCTGGTAGCGGCCGCCGGGCAGCCGGAGCAGGTCAACGGGGTGCTGGCGTGGGGCGGTGAGGGTCAGGTGTCCGTCGCTGGCCAGGATGTCGACCGGGTAGTCCTCCCGCAGCAGGTACTGGCCAGCCAGGTCGCCGGGCGCTGCGGCGCCGGCGGGATCTGGCGGTGGCGCGTGCTGGCGCTCGGCGGCGGCGAGCGTGCTGCGCAGTATCTCCTCGGCGCCTTCGGAGTTGGCCATCACGGCCACTGCCGCGCCTGTTCTCGGCCAGCCGAACGAGAAGCAGCCGTAGCCGACGTTGCTGCCCGTATACCCGAACCGCAGGTAGCCGCCCGAGGTGTCGACCTCCGTGCCCAGCCCCATTCCGCCGGGCACCTGCGCGCTGAGCATCTGCTCGGCCAGGTCCTGGCCGAGCAGAGCCGACCCGCCGACGGCCGCCCTGGCGATCTCAAGCTCAAGCCGGACCAGGTCGGCGGGCGTGGTCCACAGCCCGGCGCCGGCCATCTCCGGCAGCGTCCGCCACCCGTCGATCTGGAGGACCTGGAGGAGATCTCGCACCGGATCGCACTGGCTGTCGTCGAGGCATCCGGAGTGGACTGCTCGTCGGTGGCCCTGGACATGACCAACTTCGCCACCTTCACCGGTACCGGAAATGACAAGGCGCCGATCGCCCAGCGGGGCAAGGCCAGGCAGAAACGCGCCGATCTGCGGCTGGTAGGGCCTGGTCGTCACCCGCCACGGCGGGATCCCGCTGGCCTGGCACGCCTACCCCGGCGACAAACCCGACGTCACCCAGTTCCCCGCCATGATCGACACCCTGGCCGGCCGACACGCCGCGATCTGCGCCGCGGCCGGCACTCCGGCCGAGATGACGGTGGTGTTCGACGCCGGGCAGAACTCGGCGGGCGACTTCACCCGCCTCGCCGGATCGGAGCTGCACTACGTCGGGTCGGTACCCGCCTCCGACTGCGGCGACCTGCACGCCTTGCCCGCCAGCGCCCGCGCCGTCGTCGACGAGGCCCGGTTCGGGGGGCTGACCGCGTTCGGCACCGGCCGCGAGGTATGCGGCGCGCAGCGGCGCGCCATCCTGACCCACTCACCAGAGCTGCACGCCGCCCAGGCCGCCGGGTTGACCGGCGCCACCCTGGCCAAAGCCGTCCGGCGGCTGGATGAGCTGGCCGCCACCCTCGCCCGCGGCAAAAACCCGCCGGCCCAGAGCCAAGGTGGAAGCCGAGATCGGCAACATCCTGCACGACACCCGGGCACGCCGCGTCATCACCTGGCAGCTGACCGGAGCCACCCCCAAAGATTCCATGGGCCTTCGGCCCGCCCGCTGTGATGAAACTGGGTGACAGCGTGGCCGCCGACATGCGGTGACCGCCGCCGCGGCGGCGTGTTCGGGATCCGGCGGATGGGCCGGCGCCTGACGGGTCAGACTGGTGATGCGCGTGCCGTCTGCTGACGTCGGTTCGGCTTGCTCCGTTCGCGGGCGTCCCGAAGATTGACGCTGGAGCCCCTCTACGGGTCTCCCGGTTGCCGCCTTGAGCGCGTGTCTCAGTCTCCCTTTTCTGAGCGGGGCTCCGCAGCCGGCGCGCGTGATCTGGCCCGCCGGGCCGGGTCCGCCGGACGGCCCGCGCACCGCCGGGCCCCGGACGGAAGGGATGGTGGCGGCATGCAGGTCGTGTACCCGCGGTGCGCGGCGATCGACGTGGCCAAGAAGGAGATCGCGGTGAGCGTGCGCACGCCGGGTGATGAGCCGGGGGGGCGGCGCACGCAGGTCCGCAAGTACAAGACGTTCTACGGCGTGCTGAAGGAGATGTGCGCATGGCTGGCCGAGTGCAGGGTCACCCACGTGGCGATGGAATCGACCGGGATCTACTCGAACCCCGTGTATTACGCGCTGGCGGAGTCCGGGGACTTCGAGGTGATCAAGTGCGACGCCGCGCACGCCAGGAACGTCCCGGGCCGCAAGACCGCCGCCGACTGCGTCTGGCTCGCCGAGCTGCTGGAATGCGGCCTGACACAGAGGGGCTGCGCGGGTCCTACATCCCGGCCCAGAACATCGCCGAGCTGCGGGACCTCACCCGCTACCGGCACAAGCTGGTCGGCTCGCGCACCAGCGAGATCCAAAGGCTGCAGAAGACGCTGGAGGACGGCCGCGTCGATAGCGGCGATGTGCTCGTCAACGCGCTCTAGCTCAAGGTCCAGGGCGGCGGCAGGATCCCATCTGACGGCGGCTGCCTTCCGGGCCTGGGCAGTGCGCTCCTCAGGAGTCAAGGGCATGGCTGTCTCTCCAGCGATGCCCCCGCCTGGCAACATTGGCGCGGTTTGCCGCGCAACCGTGACACGGGGAAAAGATGCTGCGTTTAGCATAGGCCCTATGGCCGCACAGGTGATGACTGCTTCGCCGCGGGTGCCCGTGGATGAGCTGGAGCGCCGGACGCGCGCGCGCCTTGCCCGTGACGGCGCCGCTGCCGTCGCGGCGCAGACGGCGGACGGCCGGCAGTCCCGGCAGTTGCGGCGGCTCGCCTGGTCGCTCGCGGCTGACCCCGGCCTGCAGATCACGGTCACGGACGGGTCGGATGGCACGACGACCATGGGTGTCTGGGTGGCCGGGACACCGTGCCCGGCGTGGCGCGGCGAGCCGAAGACCCTCTGACCTGCACATATGAACGGGTTGACTAGTATCTCGCTATGAAGTACCAGTGGGGACGATGAGAATGAACATCTACCTGCCCGACGACCTGGCCGCCGAGGTCAGCGAGAAGCTCGACGGCGCGAGGATCTCGGTGATCTGCCAGGACGCTTTGCGCGCTGAGATCACCCGCAAGGAAGCACTTGGCACGCCCGGACCGGGCGACCTCAAGCACATCGAGATCTACGAAGGCGACACGGACCAGGAAATCGCATTCTTGGGCCGGCATATCGCCACCAGCTACATCAGCGACGAGGACGCTTACCTTACCCGAGGCGGCCAGATCGTGATCTACGTCGCTGGCATGCAGCGGCTCTGGCTGTTCAGCGAGTACAGCGATCTCGATCCCGATGCCTGGCCTGCCGACCTCATGGAGCAGATCGCCGAGGCGCTAGGCGAGAAATGCGTCAAGGAGGTGGACATCTGATGCCCTAACGCCGAAGAGGCCGAAACCGATCGTGCCGAAGGGCGACGTCGTCCAGTAAGGACGACGTCGACGGCCGCGGCCTCGTGAAGGCCCGGCACACCCCCGGCGCTATCACCAGGAACACGGCGCTCCCCGCCGCGGCTGTCATCTTCCGCATCGGCCCCACCCGGCAGGCAGTCCTGATCCGGCCGCGGAGCCGGTACCGCGCCTGCCTGCATAATGCCCGATCTGCAGTGTCGCCGCGACCCACCTGCGGTTTGACGATGGCGTACTTCAATTAGTCCTGGTATCCCTGTGGGGACGCCGCGCAGGGCGTCAAACGTCCCCACCGGTCACAGCGGCCTCAGCCATACCGCATTTCCCGGTTAGGCGGATCCGGCGCGCCTGCAGCCGGCCTCTCCCAGTCCAGGGCAGCTACGTACCGTGACCAGCTGGCTGCCGAAGGGCCGCACGGCATCACCGCCAGTGGCCACGATCCCGATGACCGTACGCAGACACACTGCCTGACGTAACTGGGTGGTTCCCGTCCGTTTCTGGCCACGGCCTCGACGGCCTCGACGGCACATCATCGATTCCCGCTTGCTGGTACGGACGTACCTCATCGCGGCATGTGGGTACATCCGCGGGGGTGGGCGGTGCGGCGCACGCCGGCGCTGGTAGCTCGTTCAGGGATTCTTCGGGAGGCCGGCCGAGGTGCAGATCGACAAGGGCGCCGCCTGCATACTCGGCCTGCTTTGCGGTCCGCCGTCGGCCCGCTGGCCTTTCCTCAAGTCAGCACTCCCGGCCATTGCAGATCCCGGGGAATCACCTGCCGATCCCGCGTCTGCGGCCATGGTCGAGGCCGGCAGCACGGGTATGGTCAGGAACGTCGTGCCACGCCACGCCGCCGCCGTAGCGATGAGCTCCGGACCTCGCGGCAGCCGTACATTGGTAGCCGCGGCTGCGGCCGCCGGCCCGGTAGCAGCCCCGCGGTAGCCAGCCGGACGTCCACGGGGCCCGCAGGCTCGGGACAGAAGGAGGGCAAGGTTCTATGGCGGGTCGGCTCGATGGCAAGGTTGCGCTGATCACCGGAGCGGCGAGGGGACAGGGCCGCAGTCATGCGGTGCGCCTGGCCCGGGACGGCGCCGACGTGATCGCGGTGGACATCTGCCGGCAGATCGACTCGGTCGCCTACCCGCTGGCGACGCCAGATGACCTCGCGCGAACCGTGTCTGAGGTCGAGGCCCTGGGCCGGCGTATCGTCGCCGCCGAGGCTGACGTACGCGACGCCGCCGCACTTCGTGCCGCTGTCGCCAGCGGTGTCGCGCAGCTCGGCGCGGTGGACATCGTGGTGGCCAACGCGGGCATCGGGATGATGTCCGAGGACGCCAGCCAGGAGCAGGCGTTCCGCGACCAGGTAGAGGTCAACCTGTTCGGCGTCTGGAACACCGTCCAGGCCGCCGCCCCCGTCATGATCGAACAGGGCCGGGGCGGCGCGATCGTCCTCACCGGGTCTACCCTGGGCCTGGTCGGCCGCGGGGGCAACGGCCGCGGCGGGTCGGACGGCTACTGCGCCAGCAAGCACGCCATCGTGGGCCTGGGGCGCACCTGGGCGCACTGGCTGGCCCCGCATAACATCCGCGTCAACTCGGTGCATCCCGCCGGCGCGAACACGCCGATGGTGATCAACGATGCTGTGGCCAAGCTGTTCGCCGACGCCCCCGCGTCCAGCGGAGCCGACCTGGGCAACCTCCTGGACGTCCAGCTCATCGAAGCCGTCGACGTCAGCAACGCGATCGCCTGGCTGGTCTCCGACGAGGCCCGCTACGTCACGGGCGTGGCGCTCCCCGTCGACGCCGGGTTCACCGCCAAGTAGTCGACACAGGTCGACGGGCGCCGCGATCGCTCATCGGCACGACCGAGCCTCGGAATCGTCGGATCGGACGAACGCGCACAGGAGCCTGGACTGCCGCTCGCTAGGTTGCATCGGCCAGCACTAGCGGCGCCAGCGTTACAGAATGCTCCATATGCACGCGACCCGGCCGGGGCACCGACGACCAGCGGGGCGCGCAGAGCGGATACGGCTCGTCAAGAGGCGGACGGGGCCGGCGACAGAGCGCGACGGAGGGGCTGGGCGACTCCCGACGTGCTGCTACGCCCCCGCCCCGGGTGCGGGCGCTGGCGCCGGGCGGTGCCGGCGCCGTGTTCGACACCATCGGCGGTCCCGGCCTCGACGGCTCCTTCCGGCTGCTGGCACCCGGCGGCACGCTCGTGTCCTACGGGTCGGCGGCCACCAAGAATGACGCCGGCGGCCGGCGCCTGCCAGCCCTGCTGCTGGGTGCGCGCACGACATGGTGGAACCTGCTTCCCAGCAGCGGCCGGGCGCTGTTCTACAACTTCTGGGCCGGTAAGCGCAAGAAGGCCGATTTCCAGGCCCGCCTACGTGAGGACCTGACGCCGTTTCGTGGACCGGTGCCGTGTCCGGCGCGGGTATCTCGCCGCGATCAGCTAATTACTCCGGGTGACCAAATTGGCGGTCGGCTGCCTTCAGCTCACAGGAACCCAGGGGCCCTGGAGCGGGCGGGCGAGCCGGCCCGCGCAGTCGTCGCGGCTGATCGGGGGATCCCCGCACGTGGGCGTGCCGCCACCTGTCCTTGAGCGCAGTGAAGTGCCGGCGGATCCCGCGCCGGTCCTGACCCGGCGCGCGCCGGGTCAGGCGCTGCTGGCCGCTGCTGGACGCGTGCTCAGGGCCCTGGGGCGAGGCGAGCGCCAGGTGGATGACTGGCGTTCCGCGCAGCGACTCAGGGAACGGCGGGAAACGCGGGGCGTGTAGCACCGAGATGGTTGTCGCGAGCGCCGGGCCGACCCGCGGGAGGGCCGCGGCCCAGGCCGAGATGACCGCTTCCAGGTGCTCGATGGGCCACAGCAGGTATCCCGCCCACAGGTCGTGAACGGCGGCCAGGCCGAACTCGAGCCGGGCGGCAACGCCGACCCCGCCGCCGCCACGGAACGCCCACAGCGCGTCGCGGTCCGCCAGGTCGTCGGCGTCCTCGGCGGCGCGCCGGATGGTGCCGCGGCCGTCGACGTAGTCGACTGTGCGGAGGGCGGCGGCGGCCATCCCCTCCGAGCGCGCGAGCCAGCCCACGCCGCCGCCGAAGGTGTAGCCGCTGACGCCGACGTCCGGCGCGGACCCCGACCGGCCGAGCAGCCCGCAGCGCGCCTGAAGCCTGATGTCGATAGCTAACAGGCGGAGCGCGTTGGATTCCGCAGTGCGACTTGGCGCTGGCGTCACGGCACCTTCGGCTGGCCGGCCGGATTGAGCGGCCTCCGGGGCGGCGAGGTGCTCCGGGCAGGCTTGCCGGATGGCGCTGGCTTTCGCTCCCGGCGCTGCTCGTCTCCCAGCCGCTTGTCTGCCCGGCGGATCGGGCGTAGCGTCCGTAACAGGGAGTCGTGCTCGTTCATCTGCGTGTGGACGAGATCAAAGATTCTGGCTGCTCTGGACCTCGGTGGCGCCTAGTGCGCAGCCAAGCCGAGGTGGTATATGGCAGCACCTGCCTGTCAGCGGGCCCCGTTCTCCGTCTGTGGCGCATGGGCTATCGTGCGGCGTCACGACACAGTGCCGCTAGGTCATCACGGCCGCTGGCATGCTGCCGGCGCCGTTACATCAAGCCCGGCATGGCCTGATCCGGGGGGCTGCTGCGATGTCTGACGGTTCCGCGGGCGTGGGTCCCGCCGAGGCTTTCGCCGCGCCGGAGCCACTCGCGGGTGAGGACAGGCTGCACGTGGTTTTCGGCACGGGGCAGGTCGGCCGCGCGCTCGCTGCCGTGCTCGCGGGGCGAGGCCTGGCTGTGCGGGTGGTGTCGCGGCACCGTCCGCCGGAGCTGGCGGACGGGGTCGACTGGCGCGCGGCGGATGCGACCGACCTTGATGCGGCCAGTGCTGCCGCGAAGGGCGCGGCGGTCGTGTATCAGTGCCTGAACGCGCCGTATACGCAGTGGCCGGAGCGGTTCCCGCCGCTGCAGCAGGGTGTACTGAGCGCGGCCGAGCGCGCCAGCGCGGTCCTCGTGAGCCTGGAGAATGTCTACGGCTACGGCCCGACCGGCGGCAAGCCGATGACCGAGGACCTCCCGCTGGCCGCCGAGACGGTCAAGGGCCGGACGCGGGCGGCGATGACCCGGGGGCTGTTGGCCGCCGCGGATGCCGGCCGGGTCCGCATTGCCATCGGGAGAGCCTCGGACTTCTTCGGCCCTGGCATCACCGAGTCCACGCTCGGCGAGCGCGTCTTCGCCAGGGCCCTGGCCGGCCGGAGCGCTGACTTCCTCGGCAACCCCGATCTGCCCCACACCTACAGCTACGTGCCCGATGTCGCGGCCGGCCTGGCCAACCTCGGCACCGACGAGCGCGCCATCGGGGAGATCTGGCATCTGCCCGGCCCGGAAACGGTCACCACCCGGGACATCCTCGACCTCGTCGCCGCTGAGGCCGGGCATCCGGTGGGCGTCCGGTCGCTGCCCAGGCTGGCCGTGCGTGCTCTCGGGCTGGTCAGCCCGATGATGCGAGCGCTGGCCGAGATGGCCTACGAGTTCGACGAGCCCTTCATCCTCGACACCACCAAGTACCAGTCCACGTTCGGGCCAGCCGGCACGCCTATGGCCGCCGCCGTCGCCGCGACCGTCGCCTGGTACCGAATCCAGACCAGCACGCCATGACCTGAACCGAAGGCGATGACCGCCATGAGCACTCCGACGGACCAGGTGAAGCCCGCCAGCCATTTCATCTTCGAGACCTGGAACGTGTCGTCTACCGGCGCAGGCGGCTGGTCCTGGTGATCGCCGTGCTGTTCGTGGTGTTCGCGGGCGTGTGGGGGACCAGCATCTTCGCCAAGGTGCAGACGGCCGGCGGATTCGATGCGCCGAAGAGCCAGCGGGAAGCCAGCGGGAAGCCAGCCTGGCGACGAGCGCGTTCGGCCGGGACGCCGGTGACGTCGTCGTGCTGTACTCCAGCAAGACATGCCGTTAGCTGCGCTCAGCTCTTGCGCGCCCGGCTAGCCGAGCATCGCCCGCGCCCTGGCCACCGATTCGGCGTAGCAGGCCTCCCGGCGTTCGTGCGCCTCAGTCAGCCAGACGTGCAGTCCGTAAGTCGGCATGCCGACGCGCACAAACTCAACGTCGCGGATGGCGACGCTCCACCGCGAACGCGGCCACGGATCGCCCTCCTTCACGGCCAGCGCGGTTGGCAATTCCGGGTGTGACCCGGCCCGCCAGCTATTGCGCGATGCCAGCGGTCTGTATTCACCCGCGCCGCGCCATCGTGACCGGCCGCACCGGCAACCATCGCCTCTGCGGCGTCGGCGGCAGCTGCCGCGGTCTTCCCGGGCTTGCCCGGCGCGGCGCTGCCGGTTGCTCACAATGCGCGATCTGACATTACTGAGAGTAGTAGTGTCGTGCGGGATC
>CABEAR010000547.1_pt1 | contig 12658 bp, 7 predicted proteins | sample 3422041 | NCBI WGS metagenome assembly CABEAR01 (sample SAMEA5534326, study PRJEB31848) | metagenome | biome: tundra; feature: field; material: soil | place: USA | collected 2013-05 | depth 0.15 m | reverse complement strand
CTGTGATCAGTGACAGATAGGGAGTCGTGGTGTCACGTCACCACGACGTGCGCGATCAGGGTTGATCGATCAGGAGCCGACTCGAACGTCGTTCAAGACGACCGAAAACTGCGAAACTTCACACCCGCAGACCGTCTTCCGGGGCAACCAGAACTTCAATTCCGCGACCTTGACTTCCGCGTGCCAGTACCCGGCGGACTCTATGGTGGGCGTAGCAGGCCACCGAGTGCCCCAGTGCACGCCGCCGTGGCTTACGGCCTGCGCGGACACGACAGCACGGATGCGGTTTCGGGCCAGAAGCGTCCAGATAACGGCGCCCTTGACAAGGCCGACCTTCACACGGTTTTCACATCGTCTGCAGCCGGACTGCACGCGCCGGACGTTGCGCTGTTCTGGTTATGCCCTCGATCACCGCATCGCGACCCAGACACGTCGTACCTGACGTCCGGCCCTGGCAACAATTCCATCGCAAGCCGAACAGCGCTGCAACCAGCTCCTCCAGCTTCGGCTAGAACGGATCGAGCCGCTGGCGACAGTGGAGCCAGCCGCACAGAGCGGCGACTGACATCAGGAAGGCAGAAGCGATGCCCCGGGTCATCCGCACCGGCACCGCCGACGCGATCGCGACACGAAGCAGGTTGCCCGGCCCGCCTCGCCTGGCATCAAGGAAAGGAAAGCGAGGTGAATCAGGTGTATCGACATCTCGGCAACCCGGGTCGCCATTGAAGGGCAGCGCGAGATGCTGGCGCGCGCGTAGCAGCAGCGCCAGGTGCGGCGGCTCCTTGCGTTCCGCAGGGAGTCGCGACGTGCCAAGCGGACCGAGCGGCGGATGCGCCGTGCTGTCCGCAAAGCCCTGCCGCTGCGCACCGAACTCGAGCCCTGACCACGCGCATCGGCCAGCCGAAAACACGTGCTCGCATGCAGATTCGGGCGTTGCGGCATCTGCCAGGGGGGTGGTTGGGTCGGCCAGATGGCTGCCGCGCCCAGGCAGTCACGTTTGCCTCGTAGGACGGCGTGGGGTGGCCCGGCGGTGCTGGGGGAGACGCTGGCTGGCGTGTCCTGGGTAGCGCCTTGGCGGCCGGAATCCTGGCGGTCGATTTCCTGCAGGTGGACACGCGCAAACCGCCTGACCCGTCGAGAACCCGCAGGTCACCGGGTCGAATCGTATTTTCGAGCGGGACAGGCTCCGGTGTGCGCCCTGGCAGTGGAAGGCGCCGAATGCGTGTCCCGTATGACGCACCCAGGCGGGAGTCTTGACCGGACAGGTCGAACGGGACACTCGGTCAGCAACATCGGCCGGAGCGTGGGAACTCAGGGCGCCGCTCTCCACTGGAGGTTCGGCCTGCGGAGCGGTCGAAAGGGCCGGCGCCCAGAACGCCGGTTTGGGCTTGCCCTGTGCCTATGCCTGGCTCGACCACTGTGCTGAGCATAGGCCCGGCGACCTCCCGCCGATACTTCGGGAAACATCGATGGGCAGTTGCGTCTAGTCTGAGATCTAGGAGGCCGCGGCCAGATGCTGCACGTCTGTCTCTTGGGACAGCAGGCAATCACTGACGACGCGACCGGCAGCGCCCGGACGCGATCGTCACGCGCAGCTGCCCTCGTCGCCTTTCTCGTTGCCAATGCCGGGTCACCCCAGACCCGTCAGCGCATCGCCGGACTGCTCTGGCCGGACTCGACGGACGCGCAGGCGCTCACCAATCTGCGTCGCGAGCTGCATCACCTGCGTCAGGTTCTGGGGGACGAGCCATCCCTCGTCGTGACGTCCAGGGATCTGTGCTGGCACGACACCGAGACGAGTCGGGTCGATGTACGCACTTTCGACGTCGAACGCAAGGCTGCTCTGGCCGCGGCGGCGGCCGGTGACAGCGAGGGGGTCCTCGTGCACGCCACCGCGGCCCTTGCCCAATACCGAGGCGAACTCCTGCCCGGCGTGTACGACGACTGGCTGCTCGACGCCAGGTCAGCGCTCGAGCGGCAGTGCGTGGACTTGTGCGATCTGGTCTCTGAGACGCGAGCGCGAAGGGGTGACCTGACCGGAGCGGCGGATGCCGCCCGCCGCCGGGTCCAGCTGCAGCCGCTGGAGGAGGTCGGCTATCGCACCCTGATGGAGCTGCAGGCCGACCTGGGCGACCGGGCCGGCGCAGTGAGCACCTACCATCACTGTGCCTCGGTCCTGGAGCGTGAGCTCGGCATCATCCCGGACCCGGCGACGCGGCAGGCGTTCCAGCGCGTGATGGCCCACGCCGACCCGGCAGGCGCAAGGCTGCCGGCGATCGAGCCTGCCGTCGGCCGCTCCGGGCTGGTCGCAGCACAGCTCGTCGGCCGGTCTCGGGAACTCGGCCTGCTCCAGGACCTGTGGCGGACCGCCGTGGCAGGCCGCCCTGGTCTGGCGCTGGTCCACGGCGGCGCCGGCGTCGGGAAGACCCGCCTGGTGGCCGAGGTCGCCGAGCTGGCACGGCTGGAAGGCGCGGTGGTGGCGAGCAGCCAGTGCTTCGGAACATCGGGGCGGCTGGCGCTGGCGCCGGTGGCGGACTGGGTGCGAAACCCGGCAGTCCAGTCAGCGACGGCGACGCTCGAAGAGGCCTGGCGCGCCGAAGTCGGCAGGCTGGTGCCGTCCGGTGGCCGCGGAGAACGCGGGGGCGGCTCGAGAGCAATGGTCGACGCCTGGCAGCGCCACCGTTTTTTCGAGGGCCTCGCGCGGGCGCTGCTTGCCGTCGGCCGTCCGATGCTGCTGGTCCTGGACAATATGCAATGGTGCGACCAGGAGACGCTGGAATTCCTCACGTTCTGCCTGGGATTGGCCCCCGGCGCTCAGCTCCTGGTGGCCGGGACACTACGCAACGACCACTCCGGCGAAGACCCCGTCCTCGCAGAGTGGACCGGCAGGATCCGGGCCACCGGACTGCTCACCGAGCTTTCCCTGAGCCCGTTCGAGGCCGCCGATACGGCACGTCTGGCCGAGGCGATCTCCGGGCGGCCCCTCCCCGAAGCCGACACGGACCTGCTCCAGGCGACAACGGGAGGTTTCCCGCTGTACGTCATCGAGGCAGTACGCAGCACTGTCGGTCCCGGCAGCACCCCGCTGCCGGCTGGTGATCTCACGGCAGTGCTGCGCCATCGACTCGAGCAGGCGACCGTCGCTGCCCGGGAGGTCGCCGCCCTGGCGGCGGCGGTAGGGACGAAGTTCACCCTCGATCTGCTCACTGAGGCGAGCGATCTGGAAGCCGGTCTCGTGGTGGGGGCAGTCGACGAGCTGTGGCGACGCAGGATCATGCGCGAGTTCCGGGACGGCTACGACTTCTCCCACGACCTGCTTCGCGAAACGGCATACGCGCAGGTAAGCCCGCCGAAGCGCTGGCTGCTGCACCGGCGCATCGCCCAGGGCCTCGAGCTGCTGCACGCCGACGACACGGACACGGTCTCGGCTCGCCTCGCGGAGCAGTATGCCCGCGGCGGGCGACCGGGGCGGGCGGTGGCCTATTACCGGCGCGCAGCGGATGTCGCAGCAGCCATGTTTGCCCACGCCGAAGCGATCCGGCTGCACAAGGAGGCGCTGTCGATCGTCCGCAGCATGCCTGCAGGCAGAGACCGCGACAGGCAGGAACTCGCGGTCCTGGAAGCCATGGCAGCACCACTCAATGCCAGGTACGGCTACTCCTCCCCGGACCTGCAAGAGGCACTCGAGCGGTCGATCGTCCTGGCTGAATCGCTTGGCCGCAAAGACTCGACGCTCACTGGCCTGGCCGCGCTCTGGACGTCGCGGTTCGTCCAGGGGCGCACCGCCGATGGATACCAGGCGGCCACCCGCGCCCTGGCCCTCGTCGACCCCGGCTCCGAGCTGAGCGGCCCGGCTCACTTCGCCGTCGGCGGATCGGCCGTCAGCCTCGGAATGCCCGCAGAGGGGTTGCGTCACCTCGAGCTCGCGGCCAAGCTGGCGAGCGGCGCGGTATCGCTGAGCGTCGGCACCCGGCCCGACGTGCACGCCACAGCCTGGGCGGCGCACGCCCACTGGCTGCTGGGCCACGACGACGATGCCCGGTCCGCCTGTCACCAGGCCATCAAGCTGGCCCGGGCGATCGACCACCCGTACAGCCTGGCCGTGGCCCTTGCCTACGGCAGTATCACCCACCAGATGCGCCACGACATGCGCGGGCTGAGGGACACCGTCGAGGAGCTGCGCGAGCTGTGCGATCGGTATGGCTTCGCCTACTACCGCGAATGGGGGCTGATTCTGGACGGCTGGTCCCGCGGTGATGAGTCGGGCATCGGCCTGGCCCGGCGAGGGATCAGCAACCTCAGGTCGGAGGGCTCGTTCGCCCGCATGCCGTACTGGCTGTCGCTGATCGCCGACCTGTCGGTACGGAACAACCGGCCCGGCACCGCACGAGCGACCCTCGACGCGGCTCTGGTCGCCGCGCAGGCCCACGACGACCTGTGGTGGCTGCCCGAGGTGATACGGATGCGCGCTGCGCACGACGAGGAGCACGCCGCCATCTCGCGCCTGCGCTCCGCTGCGCAGATGGCATCGGCCCACGGCAGTGCCGCGCTGCTCCGGCGCTGCGAGCATGACCTCGCCGAGCGAGGCGCTCGCCCGGATGCTCCCGGCGTTCTCCCAGTTGCCTGACGCGAGCGCGCGCCCGCGAACGCTCCGCGAACGGTACGGGTCCTACCTTCGGCATGCCTGAACATCGAGCGACGCACCCGAGGGGGAGCCCCATGACCACCACATCAGCCGGCATCGCCACCACGCCGTACGAAGAGCTGGCGGCCGCCCTGCGCGGTGACCTGATCGTGCCGGGAGATCCCGGCTACGACGCGGCACGCGCCGTCTACAACGCCATGATCGACAAGCGCCCGGCTGCCGTCGCGCGCTGCCGGGACGTCGCCGACGTCATCGCCTGCGTGCGTTTCGGCCGCGAGCACGACGTCGAGATCGCCGTCCGTGGCGGCGGCCACAACGCAGGCGGCCTCGGGGTATGGGACGACGCCCTGGTCATCGACCTGTCGCTGCTGCGCAGCACCACGGTCAGCCCCGAGAATCACGCCGTCCGCGCCGACGCCGGATGCACGTGGGGAGACGTCGACCACGCGACCGTAGCGTTCGGCATGGCCACTCCCTCCGGCTTCCTCGCGTCCACCGGCGTGGGCGGCCTGACGCTCGGAGGTGGCATCGGCTACCTCTCCCGGCGCTTCGGCCTCACCGTCGACAACCTCCTCGCCGCCGACGTAGTGCTCGCCGACGGAACGTTCGCGACCGCCAGCGAGAGCTCCCGCAGCGACCTGTTCTGGGCCCTGCGCGGCGGCGGCGGGAACTTTGGCGTCGTCACGTCGTTCACGTTCCGCTGCCACGACATCGGTGAGGGCGGCACGATCATCGGCGGCCCGGTACTGTACGACCTCGCCGACATGCCCGACGTGATGCGCTGGTACCGGGAGCTGCTGCCGTCGCTGCCGGAGGAGCTGAACGGCTGGATCGCGCTGCTCACCATCCCCCCCGCCCCGCCGTTCCCCGAGGCACTCTGGGGCCGCAAGTCGTGCGCCATCGTCTGGTGCTACACCGGATCGCACGACCGGGCCGACGAGGTGCTCGAGCCGGTCAGGACCTACGGCTCACCGCTGCTCGTCGGCTTGCAGGCTATGCCGTTCAGCGTGCTGCAGAGCGCGTTCGACGGCCTCTACCCGGCCGGGCTGCAGTGGTACTGGCGGGCGGACTTCTACAACGAGATCTCCGACGCCGCGATCGACGTGCACCTCAAGTACGGTGAGCAGCTGCCGACCGGCCACTCCACCATGCACCTCTACCCCATTGACGGTGCCGTCAGCCGCGTGCCCGCCGACGCGACAGCCTTCGCCTACCGAGACGGCGGCTGGGCAGGCGCCATCGTTGGCGTCGACCCGGACCCGGCCAACGCCGGCCTCATCTCGCAATGGGCCCGCGACTACTGGCAGGAACTGCACCCGACCTCAGCCGGCGGCGCCTACGTCAACTTCCTGATGAACGAGGGCCAGGACCGGATCAAAACGTCCTACCGCGGCAACTACGACCGGCTCGCCCAGGTCAAGCACCGCTACGACCCAGACAACACCTTCCACATCAACCAGAACATCCAGCCGGCCAGCAGGTCCAACCCGTAGGCCGACCCCAGCCGCCGCCGATGTGCACGATGACCAAGGCATCTGGCACCGAGCCTGACTTTCCGCAGAAGCGAGGCGCCGACATGGCCGAAATTCGCAGCCCAGCCGGCCTGGAGATCCTGCAGGTAACGTCCAGCAGATGGTCAGGATCGCCGGTGATGCTTTAGCTGGCTCGTCCAGCTCGACCTGACGGCGGAGAACAAGCGCCAGGCCCGCGACGCGCTGCTCGGGCTGCTGACCCGCCAGGCCGACAGCTCGGTGGCCGCGCAGCTGGTGAATTTCTGCCAGCACTGCGGCCGCAACCTCACAACAGCGACAGGCCGACGGTGAGCGCATCCACACGCGCCGCTTCCGCCGGGCCGATGGCACAGCACGTTGGCGTGCCCGCCATGAGGTGGGCCCAACCCGCGTCTCGAATCTCCGCCAGTCCCGCGGCCCTAGCAGCGGCCGTGATCTGGCGCAGCTCCTGTTCACCGGTGACCCTGAGCACGATCTTCGGCTGTCCCTGCGTTAGCCACGTGTGACAGTGGCTGACGCACTGCGTAGCCAGCCGACGATTCTGTCCCCAGGCCCGACTACCGATATCTCAAGGTCCGACGAGCCGCACCGACGTAATTCCACACGAGAAGGATGCGGATCAGCTGCCGACAAACGCGCGGCTGAGGCCTGAGCGACGTTAAGTAAATCTGCTCGCCGAGGCGGACCGCCACGGCATACCTGCCGACCTTTAAGAGGTCTCCGACTGGCCAGTGCCGGGAGTAGTGGCGTACGGCCCTAAGTCGGTCGAAGTCGACGGCCCCGTGGATCGCGCTTGCAGCTAGATGATCGATTCCAAGGGGTCAGTGGTCATAAGCGAGGAGCGAGCGCTTGACGGGCTGGCCGGCTCGGTCGTTGTGCCAGATGGCGGCGGTCAGTGCGAGGATGCGCTGCAGGATGCGGACTGTCACGCCTTCGGGGGTGTGGCCGCCGTGCTGTTCCAGGTCGAGCTGGCCTTTGAAGGTGTCGTTGACCGGCTCGATGATCTGGCGCAGCGGCTTGAAGAACTGGGCGCCTGCCCGTTCGGGTTCGCCTTTGCGGGCGGGCCGCAGGAGCGTGATCCGCGCGCCGGCCACGGTCGCCTCCAAGCCGGCGCCGAAGTAATTCTTGTCACCGATGAGGGTCTGCCCGGGCCGGGCGGCGGCCAGTTCCGGGTCAGCGGTGAGCATGCCGGCCAGCACCTCGCGCTCGTCGGCCTTCGCGCCGGCCAGGGCGAAGGCGACAGGCAGGCCCTGCAAGGTGCACACCAGGTGCAGCCGAAGGCCCCGGAAGTAGCGCGAGTGACTGGCGCAATACCCGTATTCGGCCCACCCGGCCAGGTCAGAACGCCTGGCGGTCTCGCGGGAGCGGCCGCACTCGACCGGGGTGGAATCCACCACCCATACGTCGTCGGTCCATACGCTGGTATCGGCCGCCAGTGCCCGGATGCAATGGCGGAGCAGCGATGCCGCGGCGCGCAGCCGCTTGCTGTAACCGGGCTGCTGAGGCAGGCAGGGGAACAGGCGCCGCAGGTGAGCCCGGGCGTGCCGCAGCCACCGGGCCTCGGAGGTGAACCCCGGCAAGGCCTGCATGACCGCCAGGGTGACCAGCTCAGCGTCGCTCAGAGTCGGGCCGGGTTCGAGGTACTGACCCGGGCCCTGCTGCGCCGCGGCGAGTTCACCTCCCGCGCCGACCTCATCGAGAAGATCACCGGCTTCGCGATCCGCTGCAACCGGACCGCCCGGCCCTGGACGTGGGCCTACGACGCCCGCGCCGACCACGCGCGGTACCGCGCCCGCCACAGCGGCCAGCACCCCGCAACCACCGAGCCGGCTACCACTCATACCCTCCCGCAGGCCGCATAACAGCAATGACCAACCATCAAACCAAACCCTGTCAAGGACTTCCGCGGGGCTGCACTAGGCCCAGGCTGAGGGGGCCGTTCACCAGGACCAGAGCGTCCCAGGCTTAGGTCCCGGGCGATGACATTAGCGGTATCCGCTGGTGCTGGCTGAGGGTGGGTCAGGGCCCGGCGCCTCTGATCGCAGACTTGGCTTCCCTCAGGCAGGTCTCCGACAGAGCTGCGCCCTTTCAGGCGCCGCCCTGAAGGCTCATAGCCATGAGGACATCGTCGACATAGGTGCCGTTGATATGGAACTCGCTGCGCAGCACACCCTCGCGTTCGAAGCCGAGCCTTTCATACAGGCCGATGGCGGGCTGGTTCGTGCTCAGCACCCGGAGGCTGAGCTTGCGCCCGCCACGGGCGAGGGCGTGGTGCCCGGCTGCCGCCAGGAGCGCGGCCGCGATGCCCCGGCGCCGGGAGGAGGGGTGGACGGCGAGTCCTGATACTTGGATCACGTGCGCGTTTTCTGGCAGGTGCGTGGGCGGCTTCAGCCGGATGTAGCCGACGAGGATGTCATCCATCTCCGCCACGAGGTGAATCTCGGGCGGATTCTCGCTGCTGAAGAAGGCAAGCTCCGGGCCGCTCCCTGACTGGATCACCGACGGGAAAGCCGATTGCGGTGACCACGCCGCCGCATCGAGGGCGGCCAGGACGGCCTGATCCTCCACCCGGGCCGGGCGGACATGGACGCTTGAGGGCGAATTCACCCGGCCATCGTGGCAGATCACTACCGAAGCCGCATCCAGCTGCTGACACCCCTGCCAGAACGCAAACACGACGCCAGGCAGCACGACGCACCCGATGCGCGGCATGACAGCGTGTCCGTGCGCTGCCCCGAGCAAAACCTGCAAATGTGGCCAGCGGGGATGCGCGGTGGAAAACATGCCGGGGCGCGCGATGGATCTCTATGCGCGCTCCGGTGGCGGCCTTGCGGAGTTCCTGGCCCGCACGGGGGACTCGGGCCGATGAGTCGGCCAGCCACCGGAAAACGTCCGCACCTGTGACGGCGCAGACGGCGGGAGACAGGCGGAAATTCCGGCTCCCTGGCGGCTGGTTCGATAGGCCTAGTCGGCGGTAACGTGTCCGGAACGTGCTCCAGGGACGGGGACTGGTTTCGGCAGGTCAGCGCGTCTGCGCGTTGTGAGCTGGCGGGTGGCAGCTTGACCGTGGCGCCACCGGACAGTTGAGACGTGGTTGAGTTTCAAGCCTTGCTGCTACGGGCGATGGCTTGGTGTGAGGGGCAGGCGCCGGGGGTCGGGGAAGCCGAGGCTGGTGTAGCCCGGGGCGCGTTTCGCCAGGGACGCGGCGAGTACGCCGGTGCCGGTGTCGTGGTAGTCGTGGATCTCGGCGGTGTTCTTGCCCGGGCGGGTGCGCAGGATCCGTCCGGCGTACTGGATGAGGCGTCCCTTGAACGCGATCGGCGCGGCGAGGAACAGGGTGTCCAGTGCCGGGCAGTCGAAGCCTTCACCTGCGTAGGGCCCGGTGGCGACGACAAGCAGCGGCGGCTGGCCGGGCTGGGGTTGCAGGCGTGCAAGGGCAGCGGCGCGGGCCTTGGCGCCCATCCCGCCTCTTAGCATTACCGGGTCGTGCCCCTTGTCTCGCAAGGCTTCGGCGATGTGGTCAAGATGAGCAGTCCACTGGGTCAGCACCAGGCAGTGTCGGCCCCGGTTCACGGCCTCGGCCACGTCGCCGGCGACCTGGGCGGTGCGAGCGTCGTCGGCGACCAGGTCCCGGTAGATCGCCGCCATCCCGCCGGGGCCGGACGGGTTGGCGTCCCCGGAATAGCAGAACGTGGTCGGGTGCACGCGCAGGACGGGAGCCGGGCGTGAGGCAGCGTCGCCTGGCCCGAATTCCAGCCGGGCTACTTGCCCGTCTGCGTTCCGGCTGTGATCGCTGGGATGGGAGATGGTGTGCTGGACCGGGCCGACCTGCAGGTAGATCAGGTCGTCGAGCTTGTCGCGCCGGTAGGGGGTTGCGGTCAGGCCGAGCCAGCGGCGGGCGGGGATCTGCTTGACCGCGTGCTCGAAAGCCGCTGCCGGGACGTGGTGGCATTCGTCGGCGACTATCAGGCCGTAGCCTGCGGTGAGCATGGCGACGTCCTGGTGGCGGGCCAGGGTCTGCAGCGTGGCGATGTCAATCGTACCGCGGAGCTTTGCCCGCCCGCCGCCGAGCTGCCCCGGCGTGACCCCGAGATGGTCGCGGATGCGGGCGCGCCACTGGTCGGCCAGGGTCTTGCGGTCTACCAGCACGAGCGCGGAGACCGCGTGCGCGGCGATGACCGCGCAGGCGATGACAGTCTTGCCGGAGCCGGGCGGCGCGACCAGCACGCCGAGGTCGTGGCGTATCAGCGCGTCAGCGGCCTCGCGCTGCTCGCCGGTCAGGGTGGCGGTGAAGATGAACTCCTGATCCCCGCCCTGGGAGCGTTCATCTGTCACCTCCAGGCGGCTTCCGGCCTGTTCGGCCAGCGTCGCCATGGTGCCAGCCAGGCCGCGAGGCATGATCAGCCCGCCGTCGAGGGTCTCGTCGTAGCTGCGCAGGAACCGCGGCACGTCCCAGGTTGAGGCTCGCATGCGCTGCCGTTCGTAGAACAGCGGATTCGGCATCGACGCTGCGTGCTTGAGAGTTGCCAGCAGCGCTGGTGTCAGCTCCGCTGATTCAACCCGCACTCCGGCGCCGAGACAGGCATGGATGACCGGCGCTGGCGTCGGCCTGGTCCGTGTTGAAGCCGGAGCGCTGATCCGGCTGACTTCTGCCCCGACCGCGACCTTTCCGGTTCGTTCTGCGGCCTGGGTTGCCTCCCGCGGGCTCATCCTCCCGAGCGTCGACAGGTACGCCCACTGGTCGTCATGTGGCTCCAGCGTGGACAGGTCCAGGAATACGGTCGTCCCGTCCCGGCGGGCCCGGCCGTGCAGCGGCGCCGCGATCAGGTTGCCGACGCCGCCGGCTGGCAGCACGTCCTGGGACGGGAACAGGCGGTCGTAGCTGGCCAGGTCCATCTGGCCGCGCAGCGCCATCGCCTCCCGCAGCAGGCCGGTGCCTAGGCGGCGCGCCGTTTCCGCCGGAACGGGGGCAGTGAAGAACACCCACGCGTGCGCCCCTACTCCAGATCGCGACACCTCCAGGGCCGTCGGCACCGCCAGTGAGCGGCCTGCCTTCAGGAACGAGAGCGCGTCCATGATCGCGGCCGGCCCGTCGAAGTCGGCAGCCAGCCACCAGCACCTGTCCCCGTCGAGCAGCGGGTACAGGCCGATGTGTGCCTGCCCGGACAGGTGCGCGGTCAGCACCTGTGGTGTCAGCGGCAGGTACTCCCGCTCCGCGTGCGGAACTCCCTTGCGCCACCCACCCCGTACTGCCGGGAGCCACCCGGCTTTCCCGCTGCGTGCGTTCTCCCAGCGGAGTGCGTAGATATCGGTGCGGGCGGCGAACAGCGCGCCGAACAATGCGACCTTTGCCTCAGCGGGCGATCCTGCGTGCACCGGCCCGGGCGGCGCCTCGAAGAACCCGGCTTGGGCTGGCCCCGGCGGCGCAGCTTCGGCCTGGGTCAGCTTCAGCAGCCGACGCAGCCGGGCGTTCTCCGCCCGGAGCTGCGCGAACTCCGCGGTCACCGTTGCGGGTATCTCGCTGCTGGCGAGTCTCTCGCTCACGCTGACCACCGTAAAGCACCACGGCGCCGGAACGGACGACCTACCGAGCCCTCAGACATCGGGTGTCCCCGCGGCCTGGCGGGTGGCGTAAATGGCCGCTCTGGCTTCTCGCGGCTGTCGGACCTGCCCTGGGAAGTCGCATGCGCAGACGCCCCTGGGGCCTTACGCCGGACTTGCCGGATCCATTCGGGTATCCAGGCAGGCAGGCAGGCAGGCCAGCAGCTGCCGACGCTGGCTGGCACGCACGCGCTACAGAAGCCGCCCAAGCTCGATGACCTTCTGGCTGCGCCGCTATGCGTAGCAGAGTCGCACGCACTGCCTCCCCGGTCGCGGGGCAGGCGGGGAGCCGGCGCCTACTGCCCGGTGCCTTGTTATTTAACCTCTGCTGTCCCGCTTGACATAGATGGCCGGTCTTGACCGGCGTGTCACTCGACGCCGGGTATGACGTGATGCGGCTGGCGTTCCTGCTGAAGGATCTCCCGGTAGAGGTGCTGGGGCGCCTGCGCAGCGACCGGGTACTGTGCTTCCCGCGCCGCCGCGCGGTCCCGGCCAGCCGGGACGGCCGTCCCGCTCGGCCGCGAGTTCAGGCCCGCCGAGGAGACCAGCTGGCCAGCCCGGCCGGTTTCCGCCATCACCCAGGCCACCCGGTACGGCACCGCCGCAGCTCAGGCATGGCACCGGCTGCATCCCCGGCTGACCCGCCGCGCCGCCTGGGAAGCCCACGACGGCGAGCTGCCGGTCATCGAGGGCACCCTGATCCGGCTGACGTTGATCACCTGCCCGGCGACCGCAACCCGAAACCGCTGTGGCTGTGGTCCTCCCGCCCCGCCGCCAGCCCCGGCGAGGCAGACCTGCTCTTGCGCCGCTTTGATATCGAGCCCACCTTCCGCCCGTTCAGGCAGGTCCTCGGCTGGACCGCCCCGAAGATCCGCGACCCGCACGCCGCCGACCGGTGGAC
>CABEAR010000540.1_pt1 | contig 12801 bp, 12 predicted proteins | sample 3422041 | NCBI WGS metagenome assembly CABEAR01 (sample SAMEA5534326, study PRJEB31848) | metagenome | biome: tundra; feature: field; material: soil | place: USA | collected 2013-05 | depth 0.15 m | reverse complement strand
CTACCAGAACGCCCGCGGCCAGGCCACCGTCACGACCGGGCCCGGCAAGAGCAATCGAGCCTCGATCACGCTGAGCCTGTTCCCGTAGCGCCGGACCCGTCAGCCTGCACTGCGCATCGGGCCTGCCCTGAAAGACAGGTCAGGGCAGGCCCGATGCTGGCCGTCAGTGACGAAGCTCTGGCTGACCCGCACGTGCCGTCAATCGCCTGGCGAGGCTGAGAACGCCCAGACTTGGTGGATCTGCTCGTGTAGCCGGCGTAGCTGTCAGCCGCTCAGAGGGCCGCGACACTGGCTCATGGCAGTCTGGATTGCGAGCGGTGCCGCGGGGTTTGACCTGCCGCCTCCGGGGTGATCCTGACCGTGGCGTGACATTTTCACGGCTGCGGCACGTGACCGGGGCGCGGCACCTGAGCCCGGGCGAGGAAGGATGATGCCGTGCCGCGTGCCCGGCTGGGAGCACCTGTCCGGAGCGTCTGCCGGCGCGGCATGCTCCGCAGTCTGGCGGCCTGGGCTTGCGTGGCGCTGCTGGCCGCCGGGTGCAGCACGAGCCGCAGCGCCGCGCGGCATGGCGCCGCGGAATCGGGCGCGACAGGCCGGCGGCCGCTTGCTGCCGCGGCGACGTCCCGGGCCGGCCAGGCCCCAGCGGTCCTGCAGGTCATGCCCGCCCGTACCAGCTCCCGTGGGCCATATCAGATGAATCGGTGCTTCCCGCCGGCCATCGCCTGCTGCTCGCCGGCGAGCTGACCCCCGCGGCGGCCGCAACCGCGGTGGTGGCGCTTGACCCGGTCACCGGCCGGACGCGGCCTGCCGGACAGCTGGCCACGCGCGCCCGGGACGCCGGCGGCACCGTGCTCGCGGGCCGGGCGCTCATCTTCGGCGGCGCTGCCGGCGCCAGCGCCACGGCGCGCGGCACCGGCTGAAGGTGGTCGAGGTACGCCGGGAAGGCCCGGATGTCACCTCGGTCATCGTCGGCGGCTCGATGACGCACCGTTGTGCGCACACAACCGCGGATCCCTGACCTGCGGCGGGAGCACCCACCTGAAGAACAACCTGATCTGGAAGTGTCACCCGCTGCTCGACCGATGACGCTTCCGCTTCTTCGGAGCTGACCCTCGCGCGGATGAATGCCGGTGGCCTGGCGACTGCGGCTGCAGCCCGAGGCAGCTCGGGAGCCTGGCTGACCAGGCAGAACGTGTCTTTCTTCTTCCGCGGCGCCAGCCAGGCTGTCAGCGTGCGGTCCTGATCAGCCGGTGCGGCAGGTGCGCATTCGGGCGTGCCTTTTGCGCCCCGGCAAAGGGTCAGGCGCGTCGCCTATACGAGACTGGGCCGGTGATCTCTGTTGCGCAGAGTGAGCGCACTGGCGGTGCCGTCAGCGCTTACGGACGCGCAGAACGAGGTGATACACGGGTGATCGTTTCCACATATCGATCATGTGCTTCAGCAACGATCACCCGTGTATAAGGCGTTATACGGCCCGAAGGGCTTGGCGACGGCTCCTCCTCCCTCCACCGTGCGCGCAGCGCCGTCTGCAGGTCAGCCCTGGCGCTGTCGATCTCCTGCTGGCTAGGCGGCGCCGGCGGCCGCAGCCACTCGACAATTTTGCCGACAGCGGGCAGAAGCAGCCCAGTAAGGGCCCCGACCAGCGAGGCAACCTCGCTGAACTTGGCGGCCCAGTCAAGGCCCTTGTCGCTCAGTAGCCTTGCGAGCCAGAACAGCCCGATCGCTAGACCGATCAGGAGCAACGTCGCACCGAGCCAGCGACTCAGCACCTTCCCATGTGGTTATGATCGCATTCTTAACCAGGCCAGCGAGCTAGGCGAAAGACACCCCTTCACGGTGGGGAAGCCGACCTCACGATCAACTCGGTCCGCAGGCGGCAGAATGTCCATTCGCTGCAAGACGGGCGGCCATGCTGGCCGAACCGCCAGAGCGCGTAGGCGGCTCGGAGCGCGGAGGATGCCCCCGCCTTCGTAGTTGCGCGAGGGGCTACATCAATTCTCAATCAGGCGGGACTGCGCGCCTTGACTCACCGGGCTGTCCGGCCTTACTCCGAGTCGTACCGGAAGCCGTCGAGGAAGCGGCGGAAAACCCCTCCCTCTCGTGGCAGGGACGGTGCGGGCGGTGGCGCTTCAGGACGTTCCCGCGCGATGGGCTCGTCATAGTCGGCCCGCGCGATGGCGTCCACGACCTGGGCCTCGTCGAATGCCTCCGAGCCGGGGATCTTCGGGACGAAGCCGACAAGATCCCCGTCGAGCAGCACTTCGGCTTCCAGGGACGTCGTGCCTTCGTTGCCCCAGATCGCCTGCCGCCGGTCACCGATCACGACACGCACCCCGTAGACATCGACTCCTGCCTTCTCCAGGTGCGCGTCGATGCCGCGATCCCTGAGAGCGTCGGCGACCCGCCGGGCCCGGTTCTCATCCATCCGGCGAGCCTACCTGCGCCAATCCGGGTGCCCGCCCAGGCCAGCACGGCCTCCCGGTGCCGGCTCGAGGCTGACGGGCTCTGCGTCGCGCTGAGGGCAGACGTCGCTGCGCTGGATTTACCTTCACATGATCGAGGAAACGCCCGGCACAACAGTCATACCGGCTGCGTAGCCGCATAGAAGCCCAGGTCAAGACTAGTAGCCAAGTTCTGGAACCCCACAGGCTGCGCGAGCAGTACCTCACCCGGCACCGCTCCTACACCGACATCGCAGACGAGCTCGGCGTCCAGGACGTCACCGTGATCGCCGCCGCCCGCCGCCACGGCATCCCCTCCCGCCTGGGGTGCACAGCCGCCCGGAAATGATCACCACGCTCGGCGAAGACATCCCCGGCGACATCCGCCGCGCCGTCGAAGGCAGCCTCAAAGGCTGGCACCGGCTGCGCCGGTTCCAGGTCGCCATGGCCTTCCCCACCATCGAGGCAGCCGCGGCCCATCTCGGCGCGCACCAGTCCGCGCTCATCCACCAGTTCCGGCGGCTCGAACAAGACATCGGCGGCACGCTCTACCACCGGTCCGCACCTGGCCAGCCCATGCGCCCGACCCAGCGTGGCGCTGCGCTGCTGACCGCGCTGGCCCGGCCAGACATCCAGGCTGCCGCCGCCAGGCACGCCCCGGACGTGTCCGGCCCGCCCGGCAGTAACGGCCGCTACCGTGAGCGCATGCCCCCCAGCACCGGATCCCGCACCGCGGATGCGCAGCAGGCCGCCAGGCTGTTCCGCGCCCTGGCCGAGCCCACCCGGCTGGCCATCCTGCTCACCCTGCAAGACGGGGAACGGCGCATCACCGACCTGGCCACCGACCTCGGCGGCTCCCAGACCGGCATCTCCTCCCACGTGACCAGCCTGAAGGAATCCGGCCTGATCACCGGCCGCCCGCAAGGCCGCTCTGTCTACTACCGGCTCGCCCGGCCCGCACTGGACTCCCTGCTGGGAACTGCTGAGACGCTGCTCGCCGCAGCCGCCCGGCGCGTCCGGCTACATCGCCACGACAGTCAAGCCGGCGGAACGACGCCCGCGTGGGCAGGACTGCCGCGGGCGCCGCTGTCAGAGCGCCCAAAGGCTCCGGCTCCTCAGCAGAAGGCAGCCGCGATGAGTTCTGCCGCCAGCCGCCGTCTGTATCAGCGAGATCCGGTCACCACGCCGAGGAGAACACGGTGATGCCGTTTACACCCGTGGTCATCAGCCTGCCGATCGCCGACCGCCGGGCATCCTTTGAGTTCTACCGGCACGCTCTCGGACTCGACCCCATCGGCGAACCCGCCGAGGACGGCGTCCCGGAGCCGTTGCAGTTCATGCTCGGCCAGGGCGTGCGGCTGATGCTGGTACCGGCCGGCGGGTTCGGCTGGGTCATCGGCGGCCGCCAGGTCGCTCAACCGGGACACAGCGAGTGCGTCGTCCGCCTGAACGCCGGGACAGCGGCGGCGGTGGACACGCTGATCAAGCAGGCCCGGCAAGCCGGGGCCGGCATCGTAACCGAGCCCGCGCAGCAGCCGTGGGGCTACGCGGGGGCATTCTCCGATCCCGACGGCCACGTCTGGATGGTGACATCCGAGCCGCCGCCTTCCTGACCGGCGGGCCGGCTGATGACCCCCCGCCGCGGATACGCCTGCCCGTCGCCACACCACCGAAGCGAACTGGAGCCGCAATGCCAGATGAGACCGTCAGCGCGACCATCACGATCAAAGCGCCCGCTGAGGCGATATTCGCGATACTCGCAGATCCGGCAAGCCATCCCGCCATCGACGGCACGGGCTGGGTCAGGCAAGCGCTCGATCACGAGCACCTGACCGCGCCAGGCCAGATCTTCCGGATGGCCATGCACCACGGCAACCACCCGGACAAGGACTACCAGATGGCCAGCAAGGTTCTGGCCTGCGACCCTCCGCGCGCCATCTCCTGGGAGCCAGGCCAGGACGTCGCAGGCGACGGCACCCTGCAGTTCGGCGGCTGGACCTGGCGCTACGACCTCACCCCGGTCAGCCAGTCCGAGACCGAGGTAAGGCTTTCCTACGACTGGTCGGCGGTGCCGCAGTTCCTCCGCGAGCACATCCAGTTCCCGCCGTTCCCCCCAGACCACCTCCGCAACTCCCTGAACCACCTGGCCGGCCTCGCGGCACCCCGCCGACACTGACCCGCAAGCAGCCAGCGTCGTCCGAGGCTGATCACCATGGGCAGCAAGGCTCGCATGATGGAGGCATCCCGGGTCATCGACGCCCCTGCGCAGAAGATCTTCGCGTTCCCCGCCAGGGCCGGCGACCATGTCCTCCTCGACACCAGCGGCATGACCTGCGGCCCGGCCGGCCACGTTACCGTGACCCGGACAGGCACCGTATTCGTGATGAATACGCGCAACCGAATCAAGGGTGACCACCAGGTCGGAAACCACGTTGTCGTCTACGAGCCTCTGTGTCCCGGAGCAAGTCGATGCGGGAGGGCGGCCGGCGTCAGATCGCGCTGCCTGAGAATTTTCTGGCGGGCTGTCGATCTGTGGCCCTGCCGTTCGTCATCCCTGTGCTGCCGCGTTCCGTCGGCGGCACATGAACCGGCAGATGAGGAGTTCCACCGTGAAGTACATGCTGCTGATAATCGGCAGCCAGGACGCTGATCCTGTGACGGACGACAAAGACCAGGGCCTGATGGAGGCGTTCATGGCCTACCACAAGGCCGTCTGTGATGCGGGTGTCATGGTCGACAGCAACGTGCTGGACTCCTTCGAGACCGCCACGTCCGTCCAGGTGGACAGGGCCGGGGAGCGCATCATCACCGACGGGCCGTTCGCCGAGACCAGGGAGTACCTCGGCGGCTACTACATCCTCGACCTTCCCGACCTGGACACCGCGACCGACTGGGCTGCCCGCTGCCCAGGAGCCAGGGCCGGGCGGATCGAGGTGCGCCCGATCCAGGAGTTCGACCTGCCGTGACCAGTGCAGGAGCGGCCGACTCCGTCGAGGCGGTGTTCCGGGAGGAGCGGGGTCGGCTGCTCGCCTTGCTGGTGCGCCAGTTCGGTGATCTCGACCTCGCCGAGGACGCCGCCGCCGACGCGATCGAGGCCGCACTGGAGCGCTGGCCCGTCGAGGAGGTGCCGGCGACGCCGGTGGCCTGGCTGCTCACCACCGCGCGCCGCAAGGCCGTCGACCGGCTGCGGCGGGACAAGGCCTACGCCGCCCGCCTGGCGATCATGCAGGTCGAGGCGCAGCAGCACGTTACCGCGGCGCCCGGGATGGCTGGCCAGGACATCGCCGATGTCCACGAGGAGTTCCCCGACGAGCGGCTGCGGCTGTTCTTCACCTGCTGCCACCCCGCGTTGTCACTCGAGGCCCAGACCGTGTTGACGCTGCGGTGCCTTGCTGGGCTGTCCACCCCGGAGGTGGCGCGCGCCTTCCTGGTACCGGAGGCCACGATGGCGCAGCGGATCGTCCGGGCCAAGCGCAAGATCCGCGACGCGCGGATCGTCTTCCAGGTGCCCGAGCGCGACGAGCTGACCAGGCGCCTGCCGGCGGTACTGCGCGTCATCTACCTGATCTTCACCGAAGGCTACGCCGCCAGCACCGGCGAGGAACTCCTGCGGGCCGACCTCACCGAAGAAGCCATCCGGCTGGCCCGGATCCTGCACCGGCTGCTGCCCGCCGAACCCGAGGTGAGCGGCCTGCTGGCCCTGCTGCTGCTGGCTGACGCCCGCCGCGCGGCCCGCACCGACGCGGCGGGAGAGCTGGTACCGCTCGAAGATCAAGACCGAGCGCTGTGGGACGTCGATCGCATCGCCGAAGGCCGCGATCTAGTCGTCACTGCCCTGCGCGAGCCTGGCTGGGGCCCGTACGCGATACAGGCCGCGATCGCGGCCGTGCACGCCGAGGCGGCCGACGTCGCCACGACCGACTGGCCGCAGGTCGTGGCCCTCTACGATGTGCTTGCGCAAGTGTCCCCATCATCGGTGGTCCAGCTCAACCGGGCGGTGGCCGTGGCCATGCGCGACGGCCCGCAGGCCGGCCTAGCGGCGCTGGATGCGCTGGAGATCGACCCTCTGCGCGGCTACCACCTGCTGCCAGCAGCGCGGGCGGACCTGCTACGCAAGCTAGGCCGTACCACCGAGGCAGCAACGGCCTACCAGGCCGCGCTCGAACTCGCCACCAACGAGCGGGAACGGACCTACCTGCGCCGGAGGCTGGCCGAGCTCTGATCATCCCCGCCGAACCGTCCCCCGCCACACACTCTCGACCGTCCCTTCAAGACCGCCAAGAAGATCTTGGCAACGACATGATCAAATCCCACCCCGGCACGCCACGCAGAGTGATCGGCCACGCCACCTGCCAGTTCCTCACTCTGGAAGAACTGCACCCATTGGGGAAAAGGCCAGATCGGTGAGAAGAACACAACCGGCAGATCGAAGAGACAACCTGCTGACGGCCAGGTCAGTGCGGTGCCTGCCGACAAGAACGGCGAGAACCTACAACCCGGTCGGCTTGTAGGTTCTCAAAACATGCCCTTTCTTCAGAAGAGTTGTCCGTGATTTGTCCTTTCGGGCATCTCGGTGAGAAGGTGGCAATCCGGTGGCAATCCCCTGGAAGTGTGGAGACCTCCCGGAACCTAACAGCCTCGCCGCCCCGCACAGATCAGCCAACTACGGGCGGAGCGACCGGGACCGCATAGCACCAGACAACAGCGCAGATCGGCGGATACGGCTTGTCAAGTGGCGGACAGAGCTGCCCACAAAGCGTGACGTCAATTGCAGGCGGCTCGGGGAAGTGCTGAGGCCCCGGAGCGCCGAGCTCTTGCCGCTTCCCGACGATCCGGCCAGCTGCAGATGGCGGGTCGACGCCGAGAAGCCTGGAAGGTCTTCCGATGCGATGCCCGCGCCGTCGCGGATAGGCGGTAGCGGCAGCTGCTCGTGTATGCCGTACCGGTAGTAGTCGCTGAACCGGCGCGAGGAGGTGCTGGCCATCCCTCCCGGCAGCGTACTCAGACCGCTGAGAAGTTGACCTCCGCGGTGGGTGCCACGCTGCCCTTGCGGCCGGGCGCCGCCGCCCAGCTCCAGTACGCGTTGGTGTACGCGATCGACTGCTCCGGGGTGACCGGGAAACCCCACTCGCGCATGTCCTCGGTGGTGTGCGCGTCGACGACGAGCGTGGCGTCGTAACCGCGCACCAGCGCACCGTGCAGAGTCGAGCGGATGCACTCCTCCGTCTGCGCGCCGGTGACCACCAGACGCCCAACCCTCCGCTCGGCGAGCAGCTCCTCCAGGTCCGTGGCCTCGAATGAGTCCCCGTACGTCTTGTGAACCAGGGGCTCGGTGTCCAGGCGCTTGAGCTCAGGGACGTACTCCCAGCCCTCGGAGCCCCTCGGCAGCTCGACTCCGGAGTGCTGCACCCAGAGCACCGGGACGTCCTCGGCCCGGGCCCTGTCCACCAGGGCCTGGATGTTGGCGATCACGCGGTCGCGCTCGTGGGCGTTCCGGACGACGCCGTTCTGCACGTCGATGACGAGCAGGGCAGTGCGAGGTCGGTTCTCCAGGGATGTCATGGCTACCTCCGTCGGCTCCGGGCTTTCCCCGGGCCAGGATAGGCCGGCGCGCCGACATCGCTGCCGGGACGGCCCGATCAGCCCGCGCCGGCTCAGCCGCCAGCGGACGAGCGCGCCCCGGCACTGGTCACCTGGGCGGGACGGTGCCTGCTCGGGACTCCGGCGATCTCACCCTCGGGCCCGGCGGTGAAGGCCCGCCGGCCGGGCTCGGCCGCGTGGCGCAGCAGCTCGACCTGCCCGCGGATCCTCGAACTCCTCACCTGCTGAGGCCACCCATGTCCGCACCCACCCGGCAGGTGCGAATCCGGCCTTGATGGCGGCGCGCTGGGATGCTGCCGCTTCGTCGGCGATGCGCAGTTCCACCTGGTCGCAGCCCTCCTGGTCCAGCCAGCCACCCTGCTGCGAGCCGCAGCGCCCTGGTGGCGATGCCCTGGCCACGCTGGGCCGGCGCGATTCCGGACGTCACCGCCACTCTGCTTCCGCCGCGGTCGGTGAATACACGACACTCACCAGCCGGTCACTGGCGACGACGCGATCGCGGGCGCTGGCCCGACCGGCCACCGGCCTGGCCAGCTGTTGATGTGCGCCGCTAGCTGCCGTTGCGGGCCGCCCTTGGCCGGGATCAGCCAGCTGCCGTCGTTGCTGCATGGCAGGTCTGCAGCCCTCGAACGCGGGAAGGTCTGGGTCCTGGCAGAGCCGCCTCGTGACGGCGCCATCGTCGAGTCGCCTTTGCGTACACCTCCGGTCATCAGCGCAGCAGCTCGCCGAAGATCCGGATGCCGACCTGGACGGCGCGTTCCTGGTCCAGGATGCCGCCGCTGATCTCCGGCTGGGCCGCTGCCCAGGCAGCTGCCGATGCGCGCGTGGCGAAGAAGTTCATGTACCTGCAGCAGACCGCCGCGGACGGCCCCGCGCATTCGCCGGCCGTGCGGCCCGCGAACACGACGGCCGTGGCTGGATGCCAGGCGCTCTGCGAGCCGTCGACGGTGACGGTGACCGGCTCGGCAGTCCAGGGATCAGCTGACCGGATCTCGATGCTGCTGCCGGTCATCGCGGAGATGCCCAGAGCGTCGATCGCGCACATCGCATGGACAGCGGCCCCGTCTGCGATCCGTACCCGGTGCGGGGTGGGCACCGCGGAGAACGGGTACGCCGCGCTGATCCCGCCGTCATCATCGAGGCACAGAAAGTCGGCCTCGGCCAGCTCCGCCAGGACATCGGAAATAGCGAACGGCGCGGCGCAGATCTCCAGCTGTGATAGTGCCGGGGCAGTACCGGCCTGGGCGAACGAGCGGAGGACCGTCTGATGCACCGCCCGCAGGCCCCGCCCGGCAGGCGCGATGCGCCCCCGGCCTGACCGGCCCAGCGCATCCAGCCAGGCGCTGTCTTCCGTGAAGTCCTCGCTCCCGGCGGCCTGGTCGATGGCGCGGCGGAGTTGCGCAGCTGACGGCGCCGCAGATGCCCGGCCGTTCTCGTCCCGGTAGAGGCGGCACGACACGCTCGCCTCCTGGCCGGGAACGGCAAACGGATCAGCTCCGTTCACCAGGACCGTGGGCGAGCCATGCATCCCCCACCGGGCAGCCTGCCCCGCGTCAGTGATCACCTGGCGCGACAGCGTCACGTTGCGACGGCCGTGCAGCACGCTGGCCAGCCGCTCCTCCAGCAACGCCACGTTCGGGCAGTCCGGCACCGCCAGCACGATCAGATCCATGCCGGTCCTCCCCGCCGGGGCGAAGTCAGAGACACCGGGATGACCTCCAAAGATCGTGTCACGCCAACTACGGCGGACCGGTGCACGCGCAAGGAAGACCGCAGGAGGCCCGATGCGCTCCCCCAGGAAGCCGGGCGCGGTACTGCTCGGCCTCGCGGCGGCCGCCGCGGTTGCGGCTGTGGCAGTCCCCGCGTCCGCGTCCGCCTCGACTTACCCGTCCCCGGTGGTCGGGCACGTGTACGTCTATGACAACACCGCCGGGGCCAACACCATCGCGGCGTTTGACCGGCACGCGGACGGAACGCTGACTCCTGAGGCCGGATCGCCGTTCGCCGCCGGCGGCGCCGGGACCGGGGCAGGACTCGCGTCGCAGGGCGCGCTGCAGATCTCACCGGACGGCCGGTTCCTGATCGCCGTCGATGCCGGCAGCAACCAGATCTCGGTGCTGCGGATCAGGCACGACGGCTCGCTCAGCCTCGTGCCCGGCGGCGTCGTGTCCTCCGGCGGTGACCAGCCGGTCAGCGTCGCGGTGCACGGTGACCTGGTGTACGTCGCCAACTCCGGTACCGGCGGGAGCAACTTCACCGGCTTCCGCCTCGGCTTCTTTGGCCAGCTGCAGCCGATCCCCGGCTCGACGGTCACGCTGCCCGGTAACGCTCAGCCCGGTGACGTGCTGTTCAACGGGACCGGCACCAAGGTCGCCGGGACGCTCGTCGGGACGTCCCGGATCGACAGTTTCACCGTCGGCTCCGGCGGGCGGCTGACTGCCGCGCCGGGATCACCGTTCACCGCGCAGGGCCTCGGCCCGTTCGGCAGCGAGTTCCGCCCGACGAACCCGGACCAGCTGTTCGTGTCCAACGCCCACAACGTGGGCGCCGGACCCGGCACGATCTCGGCGTTCAGTGATTCGGCCAACGGGACGCTGTCGTCGATCGGTTCCTCGCCGTTCGCAGATCTGCAGACCGCTCCCTGCTGGGTCGAGATCAGCCATGACGGCCGGTTCCTGTTCACCGTGAACACCGGATCAGGCGAGATCTCCCGCTACTCCATCGCCCCGGGCGGCACGCTGACGCTGCTCGGCAGCACCCCGGTCGGCGCCACCGGCGGCGTCGGCGCAGTCGACGCGCGCCTGAGCCCCGACGGCCGCTACCTGTTCGTCGACGAGAGCAGGATCGGCGCCGTTGGCGCGTTCGCCGTCAACGGCGGGCCGGGGGCACAACGCCCCCGGCTCGCCGTCGGCCGACACGGCAGAAGCACACGTGATGAGCGGAGGCGAGCCTCGCGCCACCACCACCACACCGGCGACCTAGCGTGCCCCAGGCGATGCCGGCTACTGCCAGCCGGGCGGCCTTGGCGTCGAGGCCGTCAGCTTCGAAATAGATGGTGACCCGCTCGCCGGCTAGCCGCCTGCCGACGAGGTCGACGGAGAACGAGCGTTCGCCATCGGGATACTCGAAGCGCAGATACTGGTCAGCGCCGACGATCAGGCGCCGCCCGAGGATGAGACAAACCCGCTCAGCGCCGCCAGGGTCGACTGAGCTGACAGTCCACCTGGCTGACACGACGGACTCACGGTAAGACCTCGACTCGCACTCCCGTCAACCGCCCGTCGAGAGGCCGACATCGGACCCTCCAGGCTCGCGCCGAGGTGTTCCACGATTGTCGCGATCCAACAGCGATGCAGGGAACTCACACGGACAGGGCCGAGCCGGCGAGCCCTCACCGAACAGGACGATCCGTGCGGGCCACGCCCTCCGGCTGCTGACCATTGGCTCGCAAAATACTCGGCAGGAGATAAGGCTTGCCACGATGCACGAATCGCCCGGGCTGAGACCGCCCACCGGAATTACGAGTTCGGCTGGCAAACAGACAGCCCGCGAAGTCCTGGCCGGCGGCCAGGAACAGGCGGCATCAGGTGTCGGCTAGCCACGCGCCGAGCGTGGCCGGGTCCGCATCGGCGGTCCCCGCCGGAGCGCGCGGGATGTCCGAGAAGAGTGGTGACCGCGCGTGTCAGGGGGACAGATTGCTGTCAGGCCGGTCGTGATGTCCCGCCCCGGCGGGCAGGGGTGGCGGCTGCGGCCTTGGCGGCCCGGACGGCGGCGGTGAGTGCGGTGATGTCGTAGCTGCCGTAGTGCCGGCGGCCGTTGATGAAGAAGGTGGGGGTGCCGGATACGCCGCTGAGGTCGGCGGAGTCGACATCCTCGGCGATCCTTGCGGCGCCGGCGCGTTTTCTGATGTGGTCGCTGAATCGCGCGCTGTCGAGTCCGAGGTCGCTGGCGTAGCGGATCAGGTCGCTTAGCAGGAGGTGGTCCTGGTGGCGCAGGAGCAGGTCATGCATTTCCCAGAAGGCGCCCTGGTCAGCAGCGGCCTCAGCGGCCTCGGCGGCGATCTGGGCATGGGGGTGGACGTCGTTGAGCGGGAGGTGCCGCCACACGTACCGGACATCGCCGTGGCCGGTCAGCAGGTCCCTGATGACGGGCTCGGCCTGGCCGCAGTAGGGGCATTCGAAGTCGCCGTACTCGACGATGGTGACCAGTGCCCGCGCGGGGCCGCGGATCCGGTCGATTCCCGGGTCGACCGGTGCGCCGAGATCGGTGATGACCTCGGAGGAGCCGAGCAGGGCGCGGATCTGCAGCCGGGCCGGGAGCAGGGCGGCGGCGCGGAACACCAGCCAGGTGACTACGGGCGCGGCGACTACGGTGGTCAGGACGCCCAGCTTGGCCTCCTGCAGCTGGGTTCCGCTGAACGCGAGGGTAGCGATCAGGATGGACACGGCGAAACCGATCCCGGCGATCGTGCCGACGCCGGTGACGGCAGCCCATCCGACGGGTGGCCGGAGCCGGCCGCGGCTGAGCCGGGTGAGCATCCAGGACGCGCCGGTAATGCCCAGCGGCTTGCCTGCGACGTACCCGATCAGGATCCCGAGCGTGATGGGGGAGGTGTAGGCGCGGGCGAGGAAGGCACCGCTGATGGGGATGCCGGCGTTGGCGAGCGCGAAGAGCGGCACGATGACGTAGCTGGTCCAGGGATGGTAGAGCTGCTGCAGCCGCTCGTTCGGTGACAGCGCCGTGGCCAGCCCGGCCCGGG
>CABEAR010000537.1_pt1 | contig 12830 bp, 12 predicted proteins | sample 3422041 | NCBI WGS metagenome assembly CABEAR01 (sample SAMEA5534326, study PRJEB31848) | metagenome | biome: tundra; feature: field; material: soil | place: USA | collected 2013-05 | depth 0.15 m | reverse complement strand
AGCCGCGAGCAGGGCCCGGTCCGCCCAGTTCAGCTTCGGGCGGCGCGGCTGCCGCCGTTGCAGGACGGCGAGCTGGTGGCGCAGGAGCAGGATCTCTGCGGTCTTCCATGTCTCCGCACGCCCAGGCCCGAGTGCCCCGCCTAGGTTGGTTAGCGGGATAGCCGCAGCCTCGCGGCTAGCCGCGTGATCAGGAGGAACACCAACCGCAGGCACATGATAGGTGATCATCATGGGCAGAGCGCCGGGTGAGCAACTCTGCTGGTCAGAGCCGTGGATGCGATTCTCGGCACGCACAGGTATTGGGCATCCCGCAGGTCCTGCGACCGTCAGCGGGCCGGGCTATGCTGTCCTGCATGACCGCGCAGCACCATGAGCCTCCGGTAACGGACCGCCCGGCGGAGACGCCCGCGGCGATCAGGGCCGTGCTGGCGGCGAGTGCCGTCCCCGAGGTGCTGGCGCAGTACGAGACCGAGCTGGACGCCGCGTTTGCGCAGGCTCGTGAGACCGGCGACCTGACGGTGCTGACCACCGCGGTGCGGCGGTGGTGGATCGAGGCGCTCGAATGGCAGCGCGACCCCGCCGGGCAGCGGGACTTCCTGGCGCGGATGGAGCGGTATCTCGCCGAAGGACCGCCCGGGCCTGAGCATCGGATTACCCGCGAGGAGTTCCGCGCGCAGCTCGGTGTCTGAGCTTGTTCAGATGGGAGCTGGAAGACCTGGCCCGCGAGCAGCTCGCCGGAATGCCACCCCGAGTGCAGCTCGCGCTGTCCGACTTCATGGACGCCGTCGTGATTGTCGACCCGGCGGAGTACCAGCGGCGGCCTGATGAGCCGGAGCGGCCGCTGCGGACCCTGCCATTCGGGCAGGCCGGCCTGGTGACCTTCCTGGTGTACGAGCCTGACGATCTCGTGCTGGTCACGCGGGTCATCTGGATAGGCTGACATGTGTCTGCCAGTCCCGGGATGGCGAGGAACGGACGCCGTCCGTGGTCGCGGGCAATTTCATCGGGCCGTGACCGCCGGCGCACGGACATATAGCGGACAGGCAAGATCACTGAGCGGGCAGCTGGCCGGATAAATGCAGGTCAGTCGGCATATCTACCAACCAGAACGAGCGGTCTGTAAAACCGTCGGCTTAGCCTACGTTGGTTCGAACCCAACACCTGCCACTACCTGCGGAAACGGCCCGTGGCCTGGGCATACCTGGGCTCGCGGGTCGTGTTGGTGTTGTCCCGCCGTGTGTCATGGTGTGCCGCTGTGAGCCCCTGCACAGCAGTGGTTACGGACATATGGCGGACGGAATCCGGCCAGAGCAAGCGGTTCACCGAACCGCTTGCTTTGCGGTCTGGCCGGGCACTCAGGGGCTCCATGCTTAGTCTGCGTGCTCCCGAGAAGATCGTCGCGCTGGTGCTCGTTTGGCCCGCGCATGGCCCACGGGCCAGGCCGCCAGCAGCGCTGCGTCCCCCGGGGAGAAGCAATTTCGGGCGCTCGTTCTGACCCACGCACAGCCCACGAGTGAGGTCGGCGGGGCGTGCCTTTCCCTGGAGAACCGGCAACCTGTGGAAGTGTGGCGGAATGCTCTGGCAGGCGGTCACCGCTGCCTGTTCCCGCGTACCTGCGCTCTGGTTCCCTGGTGTGCCCGGACCTCGATGGACCTGCGGATGACCCTGACGTTTGGAGAGCCGGCCCGGTGTGAGGTCAAAATCGCAGTCACCAGCGCATCCATGCCCGCGATCGCTGGCGTTGCAGTAGTGGCGATGTCAGGGGTGAGTGGCGGGGAACCTAGCGTTCGCTACGGCGCTCCGCGGCTGGAAGAGCTGCCCGAGCCTGTCGTCGAGCGTGTCGAGGCCGAGGTCGAGCACGTAGACGCCATCGCGGAAGTGCTCGAACCCGACCCGGCCCCAGGTCTGCTGAAGCCCGGTGACCGCCTGGTCGTAGGTGTTGTCGTCATAAGCGGCTGGCGGGCCCCGGGCGGCTCGTTGAGCGGGGTGTTAGCGACCTCGTTATCTGGAGATCCAGCGGCTGGATTCTGTCAGGACGCTTCGGCAAGGCTCCGTAAGCATCCCGCTCTCCTCCCGCTGCTCAATCTCGCGCCGGGCCTCGCGTTGGCGACGATCTGAGATCTGGCTACGGCGGCCATGGGCAACTGCTCGGAGACAGGCAACCCGACCACGGGATGTAACTGCTTCCGGAGCTACGCTGCTCCTAATCCGCCTGATCTGGGCAGCGGCCGTGCACTCCCGCTTGAGATCCGTGCCGCACTGCGTTAGCAGATGGGTTCTTGACCGCCTGCACGTTGACGCAATCGAGAACGTCGTCAGCGTCGTCGAGTCACCAGCCAGCGATGTGCCGCTACATCAGATCCCTGCTTGCCGCAGCCCGTCGGTGCGGCCAGCGGCTCGCCGTCACCGAACGGGACGCCCGCCGCGCCATCTAAAACGCCCAGGCGCTGATCGACGAGCTCGCCTGGCTATGCGTTTAAGATCCAAAAATCGCCTTCGACATAGTGGACGCAGTGCGGCGATCGTTCCACCAGGCAACCTCTCGCTGGACGTGTTCGTCGTGGGCTGTCGCGATGGTCTTGCCTTCCAAGATCCCTTCAAGGGCGAGGGAGAGTGACCAGGCCGCCAGACGCTGCCCGAGTCGGCTGGTACTGGCGACGCCCTCATCCTGGAACGGCCCGCCATGTGAGATGGCGTTGCGCAGACGCTGCAGACGCTGGTCGAGCCGTTTCCATTCGTCAGTAAGCTCTGCGCACCAGGCGTTGAGACTGGTGAGCGAGATGAGGTGCGTGTCGAGCGTCCGCAACTGGCGGCCAAGCTGGGTGTGCACCGGGAACAGTGCGGCCAGCTCAGGCAGCGCGTCGAGACACTTTCCAGGATCGATGGTGAAGCCGCCTTCCACAAAGGACATGATGGCGGCCCGGTGTGCTTCCACCCGCCGGCGGTGCTCCTCCGAGGAAAGCGACTGGGCCCGGTGGACGGCCGCATGGACCGTTCCGGTCAGCGCACCTTGGATCGACAGTCGGACCCACGTGGTGCGCAGGTAGTCGCCAATGTACTTTTCCCAGGTCGTTCCGACCCGGCTGGCGATGACTTCCAGTGCCCGGACGTCAAGGAGCAGCGCTGCCAGGGGTGTCTGCGTGCGGGCCTGTTGCCACCAGCGCACCGCTTGCACGACCTCCGTGAGGTCCGGATCGGCGATGGGCAAGTGCTTGGTCAGCCGGGGTGACAGCCGATCCAACTCGGCCGCCATGAACTGGGTGTGCATCGGCGGCACCATGTCGTCCAAGCGGTCCGGAGCGCCGAAAGAGCCAATTTTGTGCGGGCGGCCGTCCATGAAGTCGAGGTAGCCGTCGATACGGCGCCAGCGCAGCTCGTCGGCACGGAAGCCCGCTAGGGCGACCACGGACTCAGCCTGCTCGGCCGCGATCCGAACGGGATCGGTGAAGGCGCCGTTCCCCAGGTCTACGCGGGCCAAGGTGATGTCGGGGCCGGTTGGTAGGTCCGGGGATACGACCGCGACCTGCGCTGATTGGAGTTCGCGCGGGATGCGTGATTCCCAGCTTGGACTGACCCCATCCTTCAAGATGGCCTGCAGCAGTTCGCTATGCCAGAACGTCACCGCACCCAGCTCGTGCAGGCCGGTGCCCGGTCCTGCTCGATCAAAGGCGAGCCAGATTACCCGGTGCGCTTGTTTCGGTTGCTGGGTCACCATCCGCTGACAGAGTGCGAGCCGTTGCGTCTCGGTGAGACCGGCAGCCTGGTCCATCGGGCGGGGTGCCGAGAACTGTTCGTCCGCAATATCGCCGATCCACAACTGAGCATCGGTAACGTACCAGTCGATATCGGCCAGCACACCAGAGAGTAGCTGGCTCAGCCGCTGCGGGTCGTAACCGGCCGCCCGCATCAGGTGCCAGAACAGGTCGCGTCTCAAAGCTATTGCGTCATAGCTCACCGTCTCGTCGCGGCAGGCTTCTACAAAGTCCTGCCAGGCGGCGCCGCGGACCGTCGGTTCTGTCCATCTGCTCTTGAATGCGGCGTAGACAGCGTGATCGGCAGACAGACGGCTAGGCAGATGAGTTTTGAGGACGGCTGGCCCCTTGCTTTGGATACCTGCTCTGAGGCTATCCGCGGTATCGAGGGCTCGCCTGAGTTCGGGCTTCAGCGCAATCTTGAGCCTCGGCCCGATCTGACGGGCGCTTTGCGTGAAGTCGGTTATGGCCGACAGCCAGCCGTGGCCGTGGCGCTTATCATATAGCCGCCTGTCGCGCAGCCAGCCCTCGAACTCGCTGCTGGCCGACAGCAGATCCAGCGTGCCGTCCTGGCTCCAACGCCGCTCAGGCCATAGCAAGGCGATCTGAAGTTCGTCCAGCCACGACGGCGGATCTGATCTTGGTACGTCGAGTTGCACGGTGCAACTTTATGCAACCGGGTTGGTGCACTTCGATTGATTAAAGGCAACAGGCAACCTCTTGAAGCTCACTGAGCCTTTCCGCGCAAGGTTGCGGTCACCCTGAGTGATCATGAGTAGGGCGTGCCCGAACCCGTTGACCATGAGTGCAGGTGTCGTTAATCCCTTGTCGGCCGCCACGCGCATCGCCGATGATTGCGGCCATGGCCACGACCCGACGAGCCGACATGTTCACCGCGGACGGCAAGCCGTCTGACGACGACCCGCGTGAGAACGGACCAACGTTGGGCGACGAGCGCACCACGCTGGTCGAATCCCTGCGCTGTCAACGCCTCACATTGGAGATGAAATGCTCAGGTCTTGATGCGGAGGCTATGGCGCGGCGTTCCGTCAAGCCGTCGACGATGTCGCTCCTGGGGCTGGTGCGACACCTGGCCGAGACGGAGCGTGCGACGTTCCGGGTGATGATGTCGGGACAGGACGTGCCCCGGCTGTTCAGCTCCGGTGACGGTGATTTCGATGGTGCTGTTCCCGACCCCCAGGTGGTTGCGGAGGCGTGGGACGCATGGCGTGCGGAGGTGGACTTCGCCACGCGGTTCGTGGCCGAGGCGCCCAGTCTCGACATCACCGGCAACGATCCCTTGAATCAGCATGGCAGCGGCGGAGGGCCGATGTCGCTGCGCGAGGTGCTGGTCGGAATGATCGAGGAGTACGCCCGCCACATGGGTCACGTCGACTTGCTGCGCGAGCGGATCGACGGACGCATAGGCCAGTAATGATCATGGGCAGGGCTCGCCGAACCCGTTGAGGTACAACGAAAAGACGCAGGACTCCGGTATATGAAGATGGTCCTACCACAGATCAACCCCACAGGAGCCCTGCGCCATTATGAGTGTCACATACACCCCCACGCTGTCCGTGCGGGCGGAGACCGTGCTGTACCTGTCGCGTCTGCTGCACGCCGAACGGCGTCGACGGGGCACCCGTACCTTGAGCTGCTTCAAGCAGGCGGTGCTGGTGATCCGCTGGTTGCCCGGCGCCACCCGGGTGCGGCAGCTGGCGGTCGACAACGCGATCGGCAGAACCACCGCCTACGTGCGCCTTCATGAGGGCATCGACGTGCTCGCCGCGCAGGCGCCGAACCTGCACGGCGCGCTGCTGGCGGCCAAGGCCGCCGACCACAGCCACGTGAACATCGACGGCACCCTGATCGAGACCGACCGAGTCGCCGCCCCCGGCCCGACCGAGGGAGCAGACCTGTGGTGGTCGGGAAAGCACCACACCCACGGCGGCAACGTGCAGGTCATCACCGTCCCGGACGGCTGGCCGATCTGGACCTCCCAGGTGCGGCCCGGCCGCGAGCACGACACCACCGCCGTACGCGTGCACACCGAGATCCTGCCTGCGCTGGCCGCGGCGGCCAGCGACCTGCGTTCGTTGGGAGACCTGGGCTACGAAGGCGAGTCGCAGACCATCACGGTAGCGTCCAAGACACCCAAGCATGGCAAGCTCACCACGATGCAGCAGCGGTTCAACAAGGCCCACAACGGGTTGCGGGCCATCGGCGAGCGTGGCAACTCGCTGCTGAAGATGACCTTCCGAGCACTGCGCAACGTCAGCCTCGATCCCTGGCGCATCGGTGCGATCGTCGCCGCAGCGCTGGTACTCCTGCACTACGACCACGCCCGTACGACATGACGACACTCAGTGATCAAACCCTTGCACGGAAAGGCTCACTGGGCGGTGGAAAAAGAGCATTGCCATTGATCATGATCTCATCTCCAGATAAATGCGCCGTCAACACGGGGCCGGGTGGACAACTGCCACACGTGCGCCACTCGATAGTCTCTTGATCGCTGATCCGGCGAGCAGCGGTCCCAGGCCGAAGCCCCGCCACGGCGGGGTGAGCTGCACGTGATGCAAGACGAGGTTCTGCGTGCCCATGCCTTCGAGGAGGTCGTCCAGATCAGGGTCGATCTAGCCGTCCCCGAAAATGACTTCCGGCAACGTGGCCGAGCTCAGCGTCCAAGCCGTCCAGCAGGATGACCGGATCGCTGACCCCGTCACCGATGAGTGTGATGCCTAGGTCTCCGACATGGGCGCCGGGCCCGTTGTCATCTTGGACATCGGCGGAGGCGTGCCTGTGCGTGCCGAAAACCTCGTCCACGTCATGCGACCAGGCGATATTCGCTGATCAGGCCACCGACGCGAGTGTGTCTTCGGACGCGGTACTGACCGAGATCGACCGGTTCGGGCAGCGGTTGCAGCGGCGCGGCGCCGTGCAGGGAGCGGTGCGGCCGATGCTGGTTGTGGTGGATCTCGTAGTCGCGCAGGATCCGCCGCAGATGGTGCTGGTTCCAGATCAGGGTGCGGTCCAGGAGCTCGCGGCGGCATCCCCGAATCCAGCGTTCGGCGATCCCGTTCATGCGGGGCGTCCGCACGTTGCACAGCACGGTCCTGATCCTGGCGCCGGCCAGGACCGCGTCGAACGCGGCGGTGGAGTTCGGTCCCCGGTCGCGGATCATGAACTTCATCCGGTCTGCCTGTCCGCTGAGGTCCATGAGGAGGTTGCGTGCCTGCTGCGTGGTCCATTCCCCGGTGGGGTGCAGGGTGACGCCGAGGATGCGGATGCGCCGGGTCGCGTGCTCGATCACCGCCAGGACGCAGGCCCGGGTGCCGCCGGGCAGGTCGACCGTGAAGAAGTCGCACGCCAGGATCGCCTCGGCCTGGGAGCGCAGGAACTGCGACAGGCAGGCCCGGATCGGCGCGGCGCGGGGTCGATTCCGGCGTTCTTGAGGATCTCCCAGACGGCCGACGCCGAGACTCGCACTCCCAGGCCGGCCAGTTCCCCGTGGCCCCATTCGGGGTTCTCCCGGGCCAGCCGGAGGGCCAGGGCCCTGATGGTCTGGCGGGTGGCCGGCCGGCCGGTCCTGCCGCGGATGGACCGCGCCGCCCAGCGGCGCCGGACGATATCTCGGTGCCAGCGCACGATGGTGTCCGGGGTGACCAGCAGCCGCAGCCCGTGGCGGCGCGCTTTGGGTATCACGCTGAGCAGTGCCGCGAGCAGGGCCCGGTCCGCCCAGTTCAGCTTCGGGCGGCGCGGCTGCCGCCGCTGCAGGACGGCGAGCTGGTGGCGCAGGATCAAGATCTCGGCGGTCTTCCACGCCTCCTCGCGCCGGGACAGCCGCAGCCACGCGGCTAGCCGCGTGGTCAGGAGGAACACGAACCGCAGGCACAAGACCGGTGATCATCACGGGGAACGCCGGGCGAGCAACTCTGCTGGTCAGAGCCGTGGATGCGATTCTCGGCACGCACAGGGACGGACGGCGGCCAGGCGGGCATATGACCTGCTGCTCGCGGCCGGGGCATCACCCTCGCACAGCGCGGAGAAGACGGACGTCAGTAGTTGCCCGTCAGGTCACGCCGGCGGCCGCCGCCCCTGTGGCTGGCGGAGCGGTTATGTGAGCGCGGCGGTGTCAGTGATCTGGGCGCCGTAATAGGTGCGCAGGTATTCCAGTGCTTCTCTTTGCGCCTGCTGGACGCGGCCGGGGGCGAACGGCTGGTAGACGGCGGTTGCGTCAGCGACGGCGACTACTGTGATGCCGCGGGTGAAGGCGTCGTAGCTGGTGTGGCGGCAGCAGCAGTCGGTGTGCTGGCCTGTTACCACGAGCCGGTCGATGTGATGCACCCGGCAGGTGGCGTCGAGGTCGGTCTGAGTGAACGCGGAGTAGTAGCGCTTGGGGACGATGATGTCCCCCGCCACAGAGGCCAGGGTGTCGATGACCTTCGCTCCCTGGCTTCCGGCCATGGCGTGCTCTCCGAAGACCGCGAGCTCGAAGTCACCGGGCTGGTGCGCGTCGTTGCCGTAGACGACGATCCAGTCGTCGCGGGCGCGGGCCGCCCGGGCGAGGGCGGCGATAGGTCCGGTGATCTTCCGGGCAGCCGGGTTGGCCAGCTTGCCGGTGGTGAAGTCGTTCAGCATGTCGAGCACGAGCAGCGCAGTCGCCATCGGAACCTCTCCTTCTGGACGGCGTGGCATTCTCTGCACATACCTGCCCCGTTTGAGGTGGGAGCCGCGGAGGGGACCATGTGCTCTGGCGAGGCGGCGCGGCGGGGGCAGGCTGTATGCAGGGAAGCAGCGGTAAAGGGGGGCGGCCATGGTGTTCGCTGATCGTGCCGATGCGGGGCGGCGGCTGGCGGCGAGGCTGCAGCACCTGGCAGATGAGCCGGTGGTCGTCCTTGGCCTGCCGCGGGGCGGGGTCCCGGTCGCCTTCGAGGTGGCCCGCGCCCTGGGCGCGCCGCTGGATGTGATAGTTGTCCGCAAGCTCGGTGTGCCGTTCCAGCCGGAGCTGGGCATGGGCGCTATCGGCGAGGACGGGGTGCGGGTCATCAACCACGAGGTGGTCCGCGCGGCCGGAGTTTCGGTTCAGGAGCTGGCGGCGGTCGAGGCACGGGAACGGGCCGAGGTGCAGCGCCGTGCCTGGCGCTACCGCGGCGGCCGGCCGCGTCAGCCGCTGGGCGGCCGGGTCGCGGTGGTGGTCGACGACGGTATCGCCACCGGGTCGACAGCCCGCGCTGCCTGCCGGATCGCCCGGGCACACGGTGCAGCCCGGGTGGTACTCGCGGTGCCGGTCGCGCCGCCGGGCTGGCAGGACCGGATCGGCGGCGATGCTGACGAGCTGGTCTGCGTGCAGACCCCGCGGGGCTTCCTGGCCATCGGGCAGTTCTATGCTGATTTCTGCCAGGTAGCCGACGACGAAGTGGTCGCCTGCCTCCGGCGCGCAGCCACGCCTGTGCCGGCGGCAGGCGCCAGCGCGGCGCCCGCTGATGACCCGCCCGCCCGGGAAGTAGCTGATGACCCGCCTGGCCGGGACGAAGAAGTGAAAGTCAGCGCCGGGGCAGTGCAGCTCGCCGGTCGTCTGACCGTGCCGGGCGCGGCGGCTGGGATTGTGGTGTTCGCCCACGGCAGCGGCAGCAGCCGGCACAGCCCGCGCAACCGCTACGTGGCCGCGATGCTGAACCAGGCAGGCCTGGGCACCCTGCTGTTCGACCTGCTGACCCCGGGCGAGGAACTGGACCGGGCCAACGTGTTCGACATCGGCCTGCTCGGCCGCCGCCTTGCCGACGTGACCCGATGGCTGCGCGGCCAGCCCGGCGCCGCGGGCCTGCCCGTCGGTTACTTCGGCGCCAGCACGGGCGCTGCCGCCGCGCTGTGGGCCGCAGCCGAACCCGGCGCCGGCATCGGGGCCGTGGTGTCCCGCGGCGGACGTCCCGACCTGGCCGGCCCGCGCCTGGCGTCGGTGCGGGCACCCACGCTGCTCATCGTCGGCGGCCGCGACGACGTGGTCCTCGGCCTCAACCGCCAGGCCCGGGCCCACCTGCGCTGCGAGAACCACCTGGCCGTGATACCCGGCGCAACCCACCTGTTCGAAGAACCAGGCACCCTCGCCGCTGCCGCCGTGCTGGCCCGCGACTGGCTCGCCCGGCACCTCGCCCCCAGCGCCGACCTGGGGCCCTGACCACGCGGCTCGCGGAAGTAGCGACGGGCAAGGGGATCATCGGGAGTATCGCGCGCCGGAACGCCGAACTGCACGAGGTCTCAGTCGCGCTGCTAGACCGCGCGGAGGATCCCCGCGAGGTACTCGACTGCTCCTACGCCCAGCTGGAGGAGCTATTGCGCCGGCTCCAGCGCGCGCCGTCACCGAAGTGGCGGCCGCCCGCGAGCGGGCCGAGCCGCAGATGGATGGTTCCGCCGGCCGGCTGCAGCGCCCGGCCGAGCTGGCGGTGGCAGCAGGCCAGGAGCAACTCGCCTGGCAGGTGCTGGCACTGCGCTCGGCCAGTATCGCCCGGGCCAGCGACTTCATGCCGAGCAGGCTGCGCTGCGCGCAGCCCAGGCGAGACTGTCCGCCGCTGTACGGTGGCTGCACGCGCGGATCGACCAAGGCCGAGTACGCGGCAGCACAGGCGGCTGCGAGCGTCGAGGAGGCGTTCGGCGGGATCCCGGCAGAAGCGGGGACGTGGACCTGGCCGGCCGCCGGGCCGAAGACATGACTGCGCTGTTGCAGTCCCGCGCGGACCCCTTCGATGAGCTCCTCACCGCCGCCATCCTGGCGGATGCGAGCAACCGCGGCCAGCGATGCGCAGCTCCACGCGATCACCATCCAGTCCGCGGTCGGGGGGGAACTGGCCAGGATCAGGGAAGGCCTGGCGTCCGCACCACGCCAGCCGCCACGGCGATCCAGCCGGGGCGGCAATCCACGCGGAGACTGATTTCGATCCGCATTCAGCCGGGCATCTCCGCTGAACAGCCGCGTGTCGACAAGCTCGACGGACGCTGCTCGACGGAATCGACGTTGAGTTTCTGCACCTTAGCCGCTTCCAGCCGGACCGCCTTGTCCGCCCTTGCGGCCACGCCACCTCATTCCATGCTCTTGGTCATGCCGGCTCGGAGCCGATGGATGACTGGCTGCGCTGCGTCAGCTCAGCTGCCAGGCGATCACGCTGCCGTGTCAGCTGCGGGCTGACGGTTACCGGCACCGGCACCGGATTGCGCAGCGCCCGGGCACTGGGCGGCAGCCAGCTGAGTTCGGCTGCGCACCGCCGCTGGGCCAGGGCGAGAGGCTCGGCCGTTGCCAGGCGCCGGCCATCACGCATGACCGAGGCAAGAAGGGGCTTGCAGCCCGGCGGCGCGGGCTCGCCGTTCAGCGCGAGAACATCGCCGTCCGGGCCGCGGTAGACCTGCTTGGCGCCCGGCTCTGTCACCTTGCCCGGCGAGAGCTTCATGACCGGCCGGCCGGCATACGCCACCAGTTTGTATGCGCTGTCCAGGTAGGGCGCGTCCGCGGACACGCCCATCTTGGTGCCGACGCCGTATGCGTCGACGGGCGCCCCGCGCGCGACCAGATCGGCAATGGCGTACTCGTCGAGGCCGCCGCTGGCGAAGATCCGGGCATCTGGCAGTCCCGCGTCATCGAGCATGCGGCGCGCCATCCGGGCCAGGCCGGCCAGGTCCCCGGAATCCAGGCGCACCCCCACCGGCCCCGGCAGCCGCAGCCGCTGCGCCACCTCGATAGCGGCCCGCACGCCCTGCTCGGTGTCATAGGTATCGACCAGGAAGGTTGCCTGCCCGGGGAAATCGCGGGCGAAAGCGGTGAATGCCGCTGTCTCGCTGCCGAAAGCCTCGATGAAGGAATGCGCCATGGTGCCCGCGGTGGTCAGGCCATAGCGGCGGGCCGCCTCGACGTTGCTGGTGGCCGAGAAGCCAGCGATCGCTGAGGCGCGGGCCACGGCCAGGCCCGCGTCGATCCCCTGGGCACGCCGGAAGGCGAAGTCGACCAGCCGCGCGGCGCCGGCGGCGAGCACGCACCTGGCTGCCTTCGTTGCCACGCTCGTCTGGAACGTGATGTGGTTGAGCAGCACCGTCTCGGCCAGCTGTGCCTCCGCGATCGGCGCGGTCACCTCCAGCAGCGGCTCATCGGCGAACACGACGCTCCCCTCGGGCACAGCCCGCACGTCACCGGTGAACCGCAGCCCCGCGAAAGCCGTGAGGGTGTCCTGGTCGTAGCCCTGCGCATGGCGCAGGTACTCCAGGTCGTCCCCGGTGAAGGAGAAGCCTTCCAGGAACTGGAGGCAGTCCTCAAGCCCGGCGGCCACCAGGAACCCGCGGCCGGCCGGGAGCCGCCGGGCGAACAGGCTGAACGTCGCCGGGCCCGACATGGCCCGGCGCAGGTAGCTCGCGGCCATGTTCAGCTCATACAGATCGGCCAGAAGCCCACCCGGCACGGCCGGCCTCCTTCCGTCGTTCCTCCTGGCGCGCGGGGGCGGCCCGCCGTGGTCAGCGCGTTACGCCGGCACATCGGCGTCGCTGCATCCTCTACGATCAAGCCGTCGCAGTACTGCGACGTTGGCGTCCCTCTGATTACCCGGCCCCTCGCGCACATGCCTGCTCCTTGTCCTGATCACGCTGGTCCGATCCAGGTCCGCAGGACCAGGGCCGAAGGTTTGCTAGCCGCAGTTTCCTGGATAGTTTGATCTTGATAAGCTGACGGCCGCCCCGAACCGGGCCTGGCCTGCACCAATCCGGCGTGTCACCTTGATTCGATCTTGCAAATATCCTGTGACCTAAAGATATGGCGAGCCTGTACAAGAAGGTGATCAGCGGGAAGCCGTACTGGTACCTGCGCGAGATGGGCTGGGTGGACGGCAAGCCCAAGATGATCTCCGGGCGGTACCCGGGCAGCGCGGCGGGCATCGGGGCGCTGCTGGATGCCCGCGAGGCCGCCGCGCTGCCCGGGCGCACCCGCCACCTGGCCTTCGGGGACGTGGCCGCAGGCTGGGGGATGCTGGAAGACCTCGGCGCGGCCGCCATCATCGACGAGGTGACCGGGGCGCGGCGATCCGATGCGGGCGCGTCAGCGGG
>CABEAR010000526.1_pt1 | contig 13028 bp, 11 predicted proteins | sample 3422041 | NCBI WGS metagenome assembly CABEAR01 (sample SAMEA5534326, study PRJEB31848) | metagenome | biome: tundra; feature: field; material: soil | place: USA | collected 2013-05 | depth 0.15 m | reverse complement strand
CACCGTGCATGCGGTTTTCCCGCACACGCCTCACCGACGCCGTTCACCGCCGGCATTCGGCCTAGCCCGCCAGTCCCGGAAGGGCCCGGGGTCGACGACGTTCCCGACAGGGTGACCAGCCCGAGCTGGTTCGGGGACTGGCAGGTGATGACCGACCAGCCGAACTCCCGCGACCGGCGGTGGCGCTTGGCGATGAACAGCGCCAGCCGCATCCGCGCGTAGTTCCTGATCTTCTCGAAGGCGGCGGAGTTACCGAACCGAAAAAGGCGGCCCAGCCGCCCAGGAACCGGTTCACGTCCTGCACGATCCACTTCGCCGGCCGCAGCAGCCGCGACTGGCGGTTCCCGGATCCGGTCGCGGGCAGCCGACCCCGTCTCCGCCGTCCCACGCCCGGTCGAGCCGGTGCAAGTAGACGTTGCACATGACGGGTGAAACCACGCCCCCAACGCAATGGGCAACTTGCCCGTTGGTCACCCTCCGTATCGGTTTCGGCGTGGTACTGGCGGGTGGCGGAGCCATCGCTGCGGGCGGGGATGCGGTGCCGGATGGTGATCTTCCCGGGGCCGATGAGGATGTCCTTGACGAGCAGCCGCAGCACCCGCTGGCGTTCTCCGACGGCGGCGGTGTCGGCGTTGCCGTGCAGCTGGGTGAGGAAGCCTTCCAGGTCGTCGGCGAGCTTGAAGTAGGCCTCGCGGTCGGCTGCCTGTGCATCGAGAGCGTTGACCTGCCCGCGCAGGTTCGCCTCCCGCGTGCGTTCCCGTCCGAAGACGAGACCCCTAACGACGCCGCAGGCTTCGCGTCATGCTACGGACCGCACCGTTGCTCCCCCTTGACAGGGCTTCTGACGCTGGGCTCCGACCCGGCCCGTTTCCCGACCGAGCCGCCAGCCTGCTACCGGGCCTCCTGGCAGCTACCCGGACCGGACTCACACCGGCAGGCGACGACGAGCTTACGAACACGAAGATCCACCATGGCTGTACGTCACGGTGTCACCTCCCGCTCTGCTGGGCGCACGAATGATCAGGGCTAAGGTCAGTGGTTTCCCGCTTGCCCAGCAGGCCGCCCGCTGCTGTAGCGGCCGTTTCCTCCGCTGCTGCTTCCGGGAATGACTCCGGTGCGGATAGCATTCTCGTTATTTATATCGGCAATCTTGTCGTGCAGAGATGCCAGGCGGCCAATCACGAGCTGGTGATGCCTCTTGAGGTGGATCTTGACTCTGCGCACGGCCCAGACCGCACACAGAATCGATGCCGCGATATTAGGCCAGATGGGGTCGTAGAAATCGACGATTATCCAATGATGAAACCATGCACCCATGTCGTGCCGCCAATCTCGCCGGCGCTTCCGTAGCCGGAGGCGACGGATCACCAACCCGGTCAGTTCCAGCGTGAGTTTCGTCCGCCGATATGCAGAGCAAGCGGAGCCCCAGGCAGATACATCAGGCCGTGCGCTCGATGGTGTGCCGCAAGCGGCCGCAGTCCGGCGGCCCAGGAGGAGCGGGGCCGTCAGCCGCATGCTCACATCACCCAGAGCACCTGCAGGCCCGAGTTTGTATCAGCGGGCGACCTCATCGCTCTTGTGTGAGAAGGCGCGCAGGAAGCAGGACCGGCGCTCGCCAACGGTGACTGCGCCGCGCCTGGCGCTGATACGGCAGGACGGTCGAAGAGCAAGCCATGGACGCGACGGTGGGCAGGCAGCAGTTCTGCGAGATCTTCAAGGACCGGGCAGTGGTGGTGACGGCAGGGATCTCGCGTGCCGGGCCAATGCGGCAGCGGGCAATGGTGACGCGTCGCTGCGCACGAAAGCCGAGTACCTGGCCCTCTTCGGACTCCTGGCCGAGGAGGGTCAGCAGGGCGCACGGCCTGATCTGGTGGTCCGTGATGATGCCGGGCGATGTCCTCGAAGCCGCGGCGGTGGTCACGCCTCTGCTCAATGCTCCAGGCCCTTGTTAGGCCTGTCCAGCGGGAAGTCGAGCCACGCTGCCGACAGATAGCGAAGGCACGCGTCGTATTCCTGGACTTTGGCCATGAAGCGCCGCCCGTGCGGGCCTGGCCTGCAAGCGGCGATGGGAGCAGACCTATCTGCTCGGGCCGTGCGAAGGCAACCGGTGCGAAGGCTGCGCCAAGGGCCGCGCCCCCGGCGGGGGACGGATACAGGTCTTCAGCCGCGGTCGGCGCCACTGGGACCACGTGACCAGGATCCGGCTGCCAAAGAGCCTGCCGTTCGAGGACTACAGCGGCATTGCCGTGCGCGGTAACCGGATCGCCGTCGTGTCCCAGGTCTCCTCGGCTCTCTGGACAGCCACGCTCGCGCCGTCAACCTGGGATATCACCGGCGAAGGCACGACTCTCGCGTTCCCGCGGAACGAGCGGGGGCAGATCATCTACGGCACGATCGAAGGAGTGCCCTGGATCTCGCCGGACCGGCTGGTGGTGGTCTCGGACAAGGTGAAGCCAGCGCAGCCCAAAAGGTGCCGCGCCAAGGACCAATCGATTCACATTTCAAGATCCCGGCCAGCTCGGAAGCTGACGCGCGCTGAGGGCACCACGTGGGCACCACGCCCGCCGTGCTGCTGAGCCTGCGCGAGGCCTGCCGGCGCTCGCTGGGCAATCGCCGGCATGGACGAGGGCCATCTCATTCACGCCGTTGCCGGCAGAGCGCCGCGAACGACCGCCGCTGCGTGAATCAGGAGCGCATTGATTCGCACCGAAGAGATGACGGTCCTTTCGTGGCAGCCGGCATCGGCAAGCCACCCGGGAAGCGGGGGTGGAATATGACCGCCATCCTTTATGGCAATCTGAGCGTCGAGATAGCCGGCGTGCATGGTGCCCGCATTGAGCGTGCCACCCTCCGGCCTGTCTTTACCGACCTGCTCTGCTCCCAGCAGCCGCAGCCGCCCGAGCCGCCAGTGATGCTGGGCCGCGAGCAAGAGGCCGCGGACGCCTTTGCCGCCATCAAGGCGCTGCGCCCGATCGGGTTCCATGCGCCGTGCGGAGTCGGCAAGACCACGCTGCTGCGCTACGTCACCAGCACGTCCGGCCAGCCGGGAACCGGCACCACCGGTGTCTACCTGCGGGCGGACGGGGATCGTGTCACGGATCTGCTGCACCAGCTGGTAACCAAGCTGTACGCCTCGCAGCAGCCGATCAAGCTCACGCCAGTCCAGTGTGCTCAGCTGCTCGGCCAGGCGAGAACTGTCGTCGCCATCGACGACCTGTCCGCCGGGCCGGATGGGGTCGGCTACCTTCTCAAGGTGCTGCCTGGCTGCGGCGTCCTGATCGGCTCCGCCCAGCCCGTTCTTAGCCGCCAGGGCAGCTCGCGGTCCCTAGCCGGGCTGTCAGCCGACGCAGCACTCGCGCTAATCGCCCGCGACCTAGGGCGGCCCCTCAGCAGTGCGGAACTGCCCGCAGCGACGCGCCTGGCGGCCGCGGTGCGGAGCCAGCCGCTGCACCTCAGACAGGCCGCGGCGCTGGTGCGGGAAGGCGGGCAGTCCTTCATCTCCCTGTCGAAAAAGGCGGCACACGACCCAGACATCCTGGACCGGCTCAGTATCAGCGCGCTTGCCCAGCATGAGCGGCGCGCCCTGGCAGTCCTCTCGCTCACCGCGGGCGCCCTTCTCCCGGCGAACGTTGTCGCGGTTGTCGGCCAGATCGCCTACCTGGGCGAGTGCCTCGAGTCATTGCACCGGCGCGGGCTGGCCGAGCAGCGGGAAGACCGGTTCGGCCTGCCCGTGTGCAAGGCAGAGAGCTACCTGCAGCTGCTGCTTCAGGACCTCGACCGCGCGGCTTCGGCGCGCCAGTTCGCGATCTGGCTGGCCGCGAGAAACCCGACAGCCAGCGAGTCTCAGTCAGCCGCTGACGCGGCCCTGGCCATGCTCGAGTACGCCACCGGGCGGGGCGAGTGGACCACCGTGGCCCGGCTTGCCCGAGCCGCGGAGGCAATCCTGTTCGTCGCCGGGCGGTGGGAAGCATGGCATCACACCCTGAGCCGGGGGCTGCATGCGGCCAGGGCAATCGGCGACCGGGCGGCCGAGGCGTTCTTCGCCCATCAGCATGGCACCCTGGCTTTCTGCCAGGATCAGCTCGACGACGCATTCCGGCTCCTCCAGCACGCACTGATCCTTCGCGAGCAGATGGGTGACTGGGAGGGCGCCGAGGTAACCCGCCACAACCTGCAGCTCCTCGCTCCGCCTCAGCCGCCGCCAGCGCCCCGGCTGCGAGTGCGGCGGCGCATTCTGGTCACGCTGGCCACCCTTCTCGGCGCCCTGGCGCTGGTCGCAGTCGCGATCGCGGGTGCGACGCTCGCCGGCCGATCAAGCACGGCCAGCAAGGCAGCACCGGCCAGCCCGCCGGGACCGCGCCGCACGACCGCTAGTCCCGGCCCGGTAACCCGCGACGGCCCTGCTGGCTCCGGCCAGGGGACGCTTCCCATCTCCAGCAAGGGCAGCGGCCAGAATTCTCACTCGCCGGCTGCCCGCTCACTACGGTTGACGCCCGCGACCCTGGCAGCGGAAGTGGCGGGCGCAGCGCGCACCCAGAAGATCACGGCCGCAGGCGGCTCGCCGCCGTACACCTTCGCGGTGTCGTCGGGCAGCCTGCCACCAGGACTGTCACTGTCGGCACAGGGCATCCTCGCCAGAACCCCCACGACCCCAGGCGCCTACCAGTTCACCGTCACCGCCGCCGACTCCTCAGCCGCGCCCCGCAGCGGATCACAGGCCTACGCGCTCACCGTCACCAGCCCGGCGGCCATCGTCCTCAGCCCGTCGAGCCTGCCAGCCGCGACCCTGGGACAGCCAGAAGCCGCGCGGATCACCGCGGCAGGCGGCTCGCCGCCGTACACCTTCTCGGTGTCGTCGGGCAGCCCGCCAGGACTGTCACTGTCGGCACAGGGCACCCTCACCGGAACCCCGACGACCCCAGGCACATACCAGTTCACGGTCACCGCCACCGACTCCTCAGCCCCGCCCCGCAGCGGATCACAGGCCTACCCGCTCACCGTCACCAGCCCGGCGGCCATCATCCTCAGCCCGCCGAGCCTGCCGCTCGACGGCGGCTGCTCGCCGTACGACACGCTGATCACCGCCACTGGAGGCACGCCGCCCTACGGCTTCTCGGTGTCATCGGGCACGCCATCTTGGTCGTCGCTGTCCCCCGATGGCCTCCTCACGGGAGCTCCGGCGAGCGCGGGCAGATACCAGTTCACGGTCACTGCCACCGACTCTTCGACCGCGCACCGCAGCGGATCACAGGCGTACGCGATCTCTGTCGACTGTTCTTCCACGAAAACCGGCCCGCCCAGCTCTGCGCCTACGCCCCCAAGCGGACCGACGCCGATGTCGCCCGACCTCCGGCATACCGGCATCGGACACGGCTGACATCAGAAGGAGCATGAAGGCAACCGGCCCAAGGCGGCAAGCCTCTCTCAGGGCGCTGTCGAAGCGAGTGCACCACTGCCGATGCATACGAACCCGGCTGCGGCCGCCATGGCGGCCGGGTGGCTGCTGCCAAGATGCGCCTGGGCCTGCGCCAGGGCGGGTGCAGCCGACTCCCCAGCGGCCAGGAGACGGTGGAAGGCGATCATGAGCGGCGCGGTCTCGGCGTCCGGTACCGGTACGACGGACGCGACGATATGCCGGGTGCCGAGCGCAAGGAACGTGGCGCTCAGCCCGAGGAGCTCATCGCCCGCCCGCACGGCCGACCGGCCGACATCGCACGCCGCGAGAACGACGAGCCTCGGGGCCTGCCGGAGCTGCTCGACGTCGTAGACGGTGAGCGGGCCGTCGGCAAACGTCAGCGAGGTGAACAGCGGATTGTCCGGATGAATGCGCCCGTGCGCGGCCAGGTGGACCATTCTTGCGCCGTCCAGGCCGGCGGTCACAGCTTCCACCGTCGCGGCCGCTCCGGTCAGGGCTGTCACCTGGTGCAGGTCCGCTATCGCCGCGGCCTCGGTATCGGCACCGGGAAGGCCGGGCCCTGCGGCCACCAGGGAAGGACCGCTCTGGTCGTCCCCCCGCAGGCCAGCGAGCCATAGTGCAGCTGACGGTGTCACCGTGACTGGCCGCCCGGCGCACGAGGGCAGAATCGACCAGGGCACTAACTGAAGCGCCCCGGTGGGAACAACCACCAGCGGCCGGTTCGTGATCTCGTTGCTGACCGGCCGTATCAGCAGCGCATCGAGTCGCCTGGCAGCGTCGGCGAGCAGCGCGCTGGCCGCCGCATTGCCAGCGTCGCTTGCGTGCTGGCGACCGAGCCGGTGCAGCGCAAACCGCAACCGGTCGATCAGCTCGTAGGCCTCGGCCGCGGGGCCGAGCTGGCAGAGCCGGATCCGGCCGCCCGCCAGCGTGACGGCGTGCAGCGTGGCATCAAGGCGAACGAACTCAACCAGTGCCGAGTCGCCGAGGGAGCCGCAGAGCGCGCGCACCGGGAGCCGGCGCTGAGGCCGGAAGATCTGGTCCGCGGGAAGGCGGCGGTCGTGGTCGCGGATCTGCCGTTCCAGTTGCACCTGGCGGCGTTCCAGTGATGCGGTGCTTCCGCCCGTGCCGCGGAGCACGAAGATATCGCTAACTGTGGAGCGCAATTCCGATATCGCGGCGGCCAGATCGGGATCGCTGGGCGGCCGGACCGGCCGGAGCATCAGATGGCTAGCCCGCCCCTGCTCGGCCCACTCCAGCACACGAGCAGGCCGGCCGCTGTCGAACGCCATGCGCAGCCCCAATTCAGCGACGTCGACGCGATGACCTGAGGCGTGCGCGCGCAGATCGGTCGCTCCCAGGCTGGCCCGTTGCTCGTCCATGACGCGCAGTGCGGTCCGGGCAGCGGCCGTCGCGCCGCGGCGGTTACCGCTGGCCTGCCGCAGCAGCGCCTCCGCGTGCCAGGCATGAGCGCGTTGCAGGGCAGGTCCGCCGCCGCGCTGCCTGGCTGCTTGCTGGAGTTGCGCGCAAGCTCTGCCGGTCCACCCGCGGCGGAGCGCAAGCTGGCCGGCGAGCAGCCGGGCTTCGAGGGCTGAACCCGGCCAGCCTGCACCGGCCAGGTCGTCGGCGATGTGCTCCAACTGCTTAACGCCGACACCGGACCCGGCTTCTGGCTGCTGGCTCAGCGCCAGCCGTGCCCGCAGAACGGTGAAGCGGGCCAAGGTTGCCCAGCGGGGGCGGCCCTGGTGGCCAAACTCTCGCACCGCCATACGAGCTTCCCTGAGCCCGCGACTGGCCTGCCCGTCCAGAATGGCGGCCTGTGCCAGCAGAAGCCGCGCCTCGGGGAGGACCGCCTTGCGGTGCTGCTGCTCGAACTCCTCGACGGCCTCTTCAGCCACCTGCATCGCCTCGGACAGCAGCCGCACCGATAGCAGCAACTGGCACCTGTCCGCGAGTAGCTCGCCGGCGGGCGCGCCATGGGCGCGAAAGCGCTTTTCGGCGAGGTCAAGGTAGTGCAGTGCAGTGGGCACGTCGCCGCGCAGGCCGCTGATCCAGCCCAGATTCTGTTGCACGAACCCCAGTGACAAGTCCAGCTCAAGCTTTGCGCACAGCTGCGCACACTCGTGCAGGTCGGCTTCGGCGGCGGCGAACTCCTGCCGGTAGCCATACAGCACGGCCCGATTGGACAGGATCCGCTCAACCCACACATGATCGTCGGCGCGCCGCAGCACAGAAAGCGCGGCCTGATAGTCGGGAAGCGCCTCATCGATCCTACCGAGCTGATTCAAGATGACGCCTCGTTGCGCCTGAGCCCTTGCGCGCGAAACTCCGCTCACGCTTGTCAGCGCTTTCTCGATCTCCCGCAGCGCTTGCCTCCCGTGTCCTCGCACGGCTAAGGCAAAGGCCAGCCCCATCTGGGCCTCGGCCACCAGCTCGGCCGAACCAGCCCGGCGCCCCAGCCGGGTCGCCGCACGCAGATGCTGCAGAGCGGCGTCGGGATCTTCCAGCTGAAGGGCCGCTATGCCCATTACCCGCTCGGCTATCGAGAGCGGCGCGAAGTTACGGTCCTGGCGCGCCTGGCGGGCTATCGCCAGGGCAAGCGCAGCCGACTTGGCGGGTTCCGCCTCTGCCAACCGGAGCGCCTCGCGCGCCTGCTCCTCCAGCTCCGCGGTCATAGCCGATTCTAGGCATGATCCCGCAGACCGGCGTCAAGAGAATTTCTGCCCCATTGCTGTATCAAGCAGTTGCAAGCCTCCTCCGCCTAGCTGAAGACTTGCGGCAACCAACCGCACCGAGCCTGGAGGGAACGCATGCCCATTAAATATGGCTTGGTGGAGGCATATAACGATGATCAGCTCGTCGTGGCCCTGCCTGAGCTTGAAGTCGTCAAAAGGAAGCTCGAGCACCTCGGCGTGCACTGGGACAAGATCGAACCCAACGCGGTACTTGGCCTGGCCCTGATATCCAAACTGACCGACCTCCGCCAGGCGGTACATGACCTCCTGGAAAGCGAGATCGGGCCGGAGCTCGAGCGCTTCCGGGCAGAGCGCGCCCAGGTCATCGCCGACCCATCCGACCTGGCTGACCTCGACCTTCTGGTCAAGGGCATCCAGCTCAAGTTCGGCCGGGAATTCCCCGGCTGGGAAGTGACGATCGGCAAGAACTACGGGCCCTCCTTCGTCCGGGGGTATCCCCATCTTCGCGGCGGCGGCCACGGGGACCCTGAGCCCGCAGACACAGCACTCCCGCCACCGGGTACCGACCCATGCGCAACCCCGGAGCTGGGCCGCGGCGTACGAGTCGGATTGCTCGACACCCGGTTGTTCCCCGACGAGTGGCTGACCGGCCGCTACATCGCCCGTCGCAGCGACCTCCTTGACCCCGGCGCGGACACTTTCACGGTGTTCGACGGGCACTGCACGTTTGTTGGCTCCTGCATCCTGCAGCGGGCGCCGGCCGCCGAGATCCACGTGCACCATGTCCTGAGCAGCGAGGACGAAGGCTCAGCCTGGGATGCAGCGATCGCGATTGCCGAGATGGCCGAGGTAGGAGTGGATGTCGTGAACCTGTCGTTCGGGGAGTTCCTTACCGACGACAACACGGCGCCGATCGTCCTGGAAGCCGCGGTCAAGCGGTTCGGCTCCGACACGGTTGTCGTGGCAGCTGCAGGAAACAACGGAGACGGAAGGGAGCAAAACGGCGCCGGACCGAACTGGGCATCCTATCCAGCCGCGCTCGCGGACGTCGTCGGCGTCGGCGCGCTCGATCCAGACGGAAAGCTCGCGGCGTTCACTCCGCATCCTGCCCCCTGGATTGCTTTGCTGGCACCTGGCGTCCGGATTACCGGAGCCTACGTGAAGGGCGACGTCATCATCGAGCACAAGGACAGGAAAGGCGACAGCGTCGGCTCGAAGCAGGTGATCTCCTTCCCCAACGGAACGGCTATCTGGGAAGGCTGCTCCTTCGCCGCCGGCACCGTGAGCGGCGCGATCGCGGCTCGCACCGTGCCAGGGCGACGATCCGCCCGCCAGGCGCTCGAAGAGCTTCTCCACCCCGAACCAGGCAGACCCGGCTGCGGGATCTCGCCCAACAAGCTAGACAGCTAAGCCTGATGCAGGAACTGCACCAGCTTGGCGGCAAAGGACACCCATGCGTGACGACCCAGTGGTCATCGCCCTAGTCGCCCGCGCCCGCGACGGCGATCAGCATGCCTGGAACGACATCGTCGACCGGTATGCGCCGCTGGTGTGGTCCATCTGCAACCGGTACCGGCTGAGCCGGCCTGACATCGACGATGTCGCACAGACCGTGTGGCTGCTCCTGGTGGAGCAGCTCGGGAAGCTCCGGCAGCCCGCGGCGCTGCCCGGCTGGCTGGCCACTACCACGCAGCATGAATGCCTTCGCATCCTGCGGGCAGCACGCAGATACGACAGTTTCGGATCGTCAGTGGACAGCCAGATGTCACCAGATCAGCCCGCCGCGATGATCGAGCAGGAGGTCATCGCGGCAGAACTCAACGCCGCACTGCGCGCTGCGTTCGCGGAGCTTCCGCCGCGCTGCCGCCAGTTGCTGTCCATGCTCATCAGCGATCCACCGCATTCCTACGCGGAAATCAGCGCTACTTTGCCGATGCCCATCGGAAGCATCGGCCCGCAACGCGCACGCTGCCTGGACAGGCTGCGCCGCTCCCCCGCCCTCGCTGCCTTCGGTGACGGCGAGACGAGTGACAACGAAGTCAATGGCACAAGGGCCAGCGAAACCGGAGGTGGGCGGCTTGCCTGACATTTGGGACGACGAGCAACTGTTGGCAGCGCTCAAGGAGTCGCTGGGGGCCCACCAAGCCGTCCCGCCTGAGTTTGTCGAGCTCGGTAAGAACGCGTATGCGTGGCATAACATCGATGCGGAGCTCGCAGAGCTCACCTATGACTCGAACCACGAGCAGGACAGCGCCCCTAGCATGCGGGCCGAGATGGCATCGATTCGCGCGCTCACCTTCACGTCGGCGCATCTGACTATCGAACTCGAGGTCAACGAGGACTCGGTGCTGGGTCAGGTCATTCCGACGCAGGAAGGAAGGATCGAGCTCCAGAGCCGCGCGGGCGCGACCGCCACGATCGAGGTGGACGAGGTTGGCTGCTTCCCCATCCGGCCCATCCCGGATAGCCCGTTTCGCCTCCACTGCCACACCATAGACGGCCGGGACGTGCTGACCGGCTGGATCACCCTGTGACTGAGATCCATGCGGCGGCTTTGATCAGGCTGGCTGATCTGTGAGTCCTGGATTACCGTGCGGGGCCTCATCGAGTTCAAGGTCAGGCAGGCCGAGGATCTTCACGAGGTCGCGGAAATCTGTGATCGTGTAGTCGGGCACACAATCCAGGTGGACCTTCGTTCCCTGATCGGAATCGAACATCACGGTCTTCATGCCCACCTCCCGTGCTCCGAAGATATCGCGATACATGTCGTTGCCGACGTACAGCGCGTTCTCGGCCGCCACTCCCATCGCGTCGAGCGCGCACTGAAAGAGCCGCCGGTCCGGCTTGCGGTACCCGTGGTCGCCGGAGACGATGATCGGGTCAAAGTAGTCGATCAGGCCGACCTTGTGCAGTTCGCCGCGCGTGTATGCGCTCTGGGCATCGGTGACCAGTGCGAGCCGGTAGCGCTCGCGCAGAGCGTCGAGCACCTCGCGCACGTACGGGTAGAGACTTAGCACGCGGCGCGAGATGCCGCGGGACATCTCGGCCAGGAACAGGGGCATCTGCTCTAGTTTCCCGGCTGGCAGGGCCCGGGTGAAATCCGTCTGGTGCCCTTCGATGATGCTGCGCCAGATGCCGACGGCGTCAAATTCGGGATACCGCTGCGAACTGGCCCGCTGCTGCTCCTTCATGATCTGGAAATAGAGATCCCGGACTTCGTATCGATGCAGGCCTATGCCCTGATAGGTGAGAAAATGCGCCGCGGACCGGAAGATCTGATCCATGCCGTCCTCGGTCAGGATCCTGACCAGGGTGCCGTTCACGTCGAAGGCGACTGCTCGGATGTCCATGCTTCGCTGTCAGCGCTCCTTGCTCGACCGGGCGAAGCGCCTCGTAGCTGGTGCTGGCCAGGTGGCGTGTGCGGGAACATGGGCAGCCCCCTGCCTACGAGCTTACGGATCGTGGCCATCTGACGGCAATCCAGCGCCTGTACCGAGCTGTGACGCGACCTCACGGAAAGTGACATCCCGCACCCTGCACCCGGCTTGCCCGAGGAGTCTGGTTCGAGGGTCCGCGCTCAGGCGGCAGCCTGAAGCAGCTTCTTCGCCCGCCCCACGAGCCTTCGGCCGTAGTCCGGGCCGATGTAGCCGTTTCGCGCAATTCGCAGCAGGTTCAGTGCCATGTAGTACGGTGCGCGCGCACTAATCGACTCGAACGCCCGCTGGCGATCGGGGAAATGACAGCTGTATTCCCAGAGGAAATGCCCGATGAACGACTCGGCGCGGCGCCTGTCGCCGGCACGCATGAACGCATGCTCGACCTCGCCTGCGACCCGGCCGACATCGAACATTCGGTCCCCGCGCTTCATGCGCTCCAGATCGATCGCTGCGACGTCCAGGCCGCAGCCGAAGAGGAAGTTCGCCGGAGTCGCATCACCGTGCAGCCAGACTTGCTGGTCCTGCCACATCTGCGGTCGGTCGCGCCACTGATCGCGCAGCCATGAGAACTCGTCGATGTCCCGCTCCCCGATGCGGTGGGCCTTCCTGAGCCTGCCGACGATCGTGTCGAAGTACCTGCAGTCGGGATCGAAATCGACGCCTGACCCGTTAGCCGTCCGGTTGTGCTGCGTAGCGAGGAAGTATGCGAGCGCCTTCAGCCGCCAGTAGAGGTGCGCGTCGTCCCGGTACTGCGTCGCGCGCGCGATCGCGTGGCTGAATTCCTCGCCGCAGTAGTATTCGAGGGCCAGCATGCCGTTGATGTCGCGGCTGAAACCCAGCGGGCGAATCACGTGATGCGGCGACCCGACCAGGTTGTACCGGCCCCGCAGCGTCTTGAGTCCCTCGTACTCTTGGTGCGCCATGCGGGCTGCCCTGTCCCGGTCCCATCCGAATCTCGGGCCGTAGAACTTGCAGATGATCTTGGCGCTGCTGAACTTCTCCTCGTATCCGTAGACCTCGTTGCTGCCGGACAGCCGGAAGACGCGGAACGCCGGCTGTGGCTCGCGTACTCCCATGTGATCGCGAATGGTCCTGCTGAGGAAGCCGTGGAGTGGGTCCTGACCCGCGACGTATCCGACATATTCTCCGTTCATGGGGAGCCCTCCCTCGCGTCAGCCCCCGAAGCCTTGTGATCCAGGATTCTCTTCACGTCGATTCCTTCAGCTGCTCGTAGCTATCTCCGTCGCGAGTAAGAGCGCCCAGCCCGGCACGCTGATACCGAAACGCTCCCTCTGTTACACGCGCGTGTCACATGTCGTTACCGCCCTGTTAAACCGAACTCGCTGTAGCGCTCCGTAATCAGGGCGCCGGCGTTCTCGCTTAGCGAGATGGCCTGATTACGCAGCGATATCGTCCCGGGCTGCCCGCCGACGGGATGATCACGAGCTGGCGAACTGGGCATGTCGTGCTGGAAATAAGCAC